>ENA-ORNP01001066-ORNP01001066.1-human-gut-metagenome-genome-assembly--contig:-NODE-1066-length-30270-cov-2.647096_pt1 | contig 30270 bp, 45 predicted proteins | sample MGYA00242119_ERZ509030 | MGnify/ENA primary metagenome ERZ509030 (study PRJEB26280, sample SAMEA2338708) | human gut metagenome | biome: human gut; feature: human-associated habitat; material: faeces... | reverse complement strand
CTTTGCGCATAAGCTTCAAAGCCTCATCCAGCGCGACTATAAGGTTCACAGCGGGCGTATAAGGTGTTGAATTTGCATTCACTGATTTTTTATACGCGTCCCAATCAAAATAGAAACTGGGATTTTCACATTTTTCATGGAGTTTGAATGCTTTTTCGCTTGCTGCCAGGAAAGCCAGCCCCGGCGGTATCATAAAGCCTTTTTGTGAGCCTGAAATAAGTACATCAATTCCCCATTCATCAGGATTGCAAGGCATTGCACAAACACTGGTTACCCCATCAACAACCGAAATTGCACCATGGTCTTTTATTATTGAACATAATGTTTTAACGTCATTTGCCGCTCCGGTTGAAGTTTCACTGTGAGTCAGAGTTACTATTTTAATTTCTTTATCAGTATCTTCAGCAAGGCGTTGTCTTAAGATTTCAGGGTTAATAATTTCACCTGCATCAACTTCAATTTTTTCAACAACAGCTCCGCGGGATTCTGCGATTTTTGCCCAGCGGTTTCCAAAGTTACCTATAACAAGACAAAGAACCTTGTCACCTTCATTTATAAGATTTTCTAACGCTGCACACATTGCTCCTGTCCCGCTTGATGTGAACATAAATACATCATTTTCTGTTTGAAAAACGTATTTTAGATTTGCATAAACTTCTTCCAAAATGGAGGAGAATTCCGAACTTCTATGCCCTATCGGGTGTTTTGCGATGTCCAGCATAACAGATTCCGGTACAGGTGTAGGTCCAGGAATCATCAAAAAAGTCTTGTCTTTCATATATTTCTCCTCCTTTTATAATAATATTATTCTTACTCATGTCACAGATAAGGGATATTTTTTAATAAAAGTATATGTATTTTTTGTAATAAAATTTTAATTAAAAGCTGTTTATATTAAAATTAACCTTAAATATCGGAGAAAATATTATGCAAAACAAATATAAATTAATATTAGCGTTTTTTGCAGTTTGTGCAGGACTTATTAGCGTGTGTTTGTATGAAACACCTCTTCAATCTATCGCATGTAATAGTGATTTCGGCGTTTGTTCTGTATATGTTCAGAAAAAACGTTTCTCAGAAAAGATTGTGGAAAATACCTTTGATATTAAAAATATTTCGCATTATGCTCTTGAAAAGCGCAGCAGCGGTGATGTTAAAAATAAGTTATGTCTGAACAGTTCCTCTATGCTTGTTTTATATATCAACGACCCTGAAAAAGCTGTTGAATTATATACTTTTAATATTAATTCAAAAGAGCAGGCAGATAATTTTGTGAATCAAATCCGTACCACAAAAGATTTCCGCAGGCATACAACACTTATTGATGCAATAAAAGGATTGTTTAGACTGTCTTAGTCCATAAAAGGGTTGTATCCGCTATCTTCCAGTTCATCAATATATTCATTAACTTTTTTCAGACGTTCCTCAATATTAGGGTAACGTCTTCTGAGATTACATAAATCAGTCTGTACTTCACGCCATGGTGTCTGAATATCACAAAGTCTCAAAGCTTCATTTAATTCTTCTCTTTCAGCTGCTGATGACCCAAAGTTTAATTCCTGCTTTTCACCAGCTAAGACGATTTTTCTTAATAGATTTCTTCTGGCTCCTACAGCAAGAATATCAAATTCTGCTTTTGTATTTCTGTCAAAGGTTGTTAGGAATACTTTCATCATTCCGGCGAGGCTGTTAAAGAATTTGTCATTAGGAAGTTCTATGTCATCTATAATTTTTATTTTATCGCCGTCAGCAAGAAAGTTGTTTGGATTAATTGTATCAAAAGCTTTTCTTTCTGCACTGAGAGTTTTAAAGTCTGCAGCAACATCATCAAAAGCCTTTTGAGGAAGTGATGTAAACTTTTTCAGGTAAACATCTCTGTAATAGCCAAGCTTTTGCCAATACTCGGTAAGCCCATCTTTAACTCCTGCTGGAATTGGAGTTTCTGTTTCGGCTGCATTTTTTAATATTTTTATATTTCCTATTTTGGCAACAGCTTCCCCGTAATAAGTCTTAAGCTTTTGAACAATCGGATTTTCATTAATAGAAAGTCTGTCTATCTTTAACTCTTCAAAGTTTGGCTTTTTTAGAACAAATTCATCGTCAATTTTATATACTGTTCCAAATTCGCCGCTTCCAAGTTTGTTTTCAGGATTTAAAAATTGCCTTAAAGTATTTTTAAATATTTCTAATAGATTTATTTCGTTTTCTTTTGTTTTAACAGACCCTGAAATGTATGTTTTTAATTCCTGAGAGAATTTTGCAGGTGTACCATTAAAATTCACAATTGATTTATATTTGTTATTGTAAGACTGTTGATTACTGTATAAATTTACTATCATATTTTTTACCTTTTCTTCTTTTAACAAAAGAAGTAAAAATAAAAATTGCTTGTTTTTACAAAAATGGTAACTTTACTTTACAAACTTGTCATTATTTTGCTCTAACATAAATAAATATCCCCAATCTGCACCTTTGAAATTTCAAAAAGAGAATTTAGGCTATAATTTAGCAAAAATTCTTTAAAACACGGCGTGAAAAATTCTCTAAATATTTTAGCATAACAAAACCCGCGCTGTATGGGCGGGTTTTCAAAATTTTATCTTCACTAATTCTCAGTTTACGGACTAAAAAAACGGATATCATAGTCCACAAAGCAAAAAGCTCTGAATGAAATTCCCTGATATAGCTAATTTTTCAGTAAATTTTCAAAAAATTACAGTGAAATCTTGGAAATAATACGATAATATCTTATATATATTCAGGTTTTAAAGCCAAACTCCCTAAAGTTATTAACAGGGAATTTTTAGTGAATTTGGTATTAAAAATGCCCGTTTTGAAATTCGTTAAAATTAAACCGGTACAAAATATGAAAGGGTATTTATGCGAATTAATTACAAACAACTCGGTCAATCAATTAAAAAGTATAGGTTAGCAAAAAATTTAACGCAGGAAAATTTAGCAGAAATGTGCAATTTATCGACACCACATCTTAGTAACATTGAACGTGGAACACCTTCTATCAGTTTTGCAACACTTGAAAAAATTCTTGAAAACCTGAATGCAAATATTATTTTTCAAATTTATGAAGAAAATAATACTGATATTAATCCACAGTGCAACAGTTGTGAATATAAAGTATCTTATAAAATGATTAAAGAAATTGTAATAAACTCTCATTATAAGTCTTAAAATAGTATTTTATGATTTATCAATCTTTCTAAATTTATAATCTGTTTATGGATGAAAAAGATAAAATTAGAGAACGTTATAAAGGTGTTAATAATAATAAAACATTTGTGATCCCAGCTAAATCGCAGTCCTCAATTTACGATGATTCCTTCGGTATTAAAAATGCAAACGTGAACATAAAAGGTTTAACCGCAGGAGATTTTGCAACCGTAAAAAAGAAAGCTGATTTTTTGTGCGTAGCCGGAGTAACTGAACTATCCAAAATGCTTCAGGATGAAGTTAAACTTAAAAAGTTTAAAGAATTACAGGATATGATTGGGTTTTAGGGGATTGGTCTTTATAAAAAGTTTAATATATCGTTCAATAGATTCCCTCAAAATATTTAAACAATTGATTATATTGTTCTTCGAATTTTTCTATATTTACGGATTGCAATTTTTGCAGATTTTTAATTTTCCATTTTATTGCAGGTAGTTTTTCTAAGTTATTTATTTTAAAATCACTTAAATCCCCTTTTAAAGAAACAAACTCAAGTAAATGTTGTTTGTATGGCAATATTTTTTCTTTAATAATTCCGATTAAATTATTTAGTGTTTTTTCATGCTCAGCATAGCTAAAATTTTTATTTGTCATACCCTGAAATTGTTTTTCAAAAACTTTCATTTGATTTTTGATATTAGGATGGATGATTTCATGTAATGGTTTATCGTGACTTAAAAGCATTGCAATAAAACCTTTTATTAGTTCTTCGTCAATTTCATCCTTTTCAATCAGTTCTTTGATATCAAATAAATCTCTTGGATGTTGTCTATCTAGTGCAGCACAAATCTTTCCACCATATAATTCTTTTTTAGAAACCACCTGTATTTCAGCATAACCAAATTCATCTTCTACATTTTCACATACTTCTAATATTTCAGGCTTCTCAATATAACCTCTAATTATATAATTTGGTTCTATTTTTATTTTTGCATTTTTATTAGAGCAAATTATTTTCTTCTCTATATTATTTCCTTGAATATTAGCCATATATCCTTTAATATTCAAGCTGTCTGCAATTCTTTTAAAAGCATCATTGATATTCTGACAAGCTATATTCCTATTTTCAAAACCAATATAAGTTAAGTCAATATCAACGGATAATCTCGGTAAATTATTATAAAATAAGTTTATTGCAGTTCCACCTTTGAGTGCAAAACATTTTTCTTTCGCAATGTAAGGCAAAATTTCAACTAGCAATTTAACTTGATTTTTATAACTTATATCCATTATATTTTCTCTATATTGTCAATTATAATGCTGTATTTTGCATTATATTTACCGCCTGTTGTAATCTCTCTTACTCCGTTGCCAAGCTTAATTTTTGAAATATCCAGTTTTTTAAACCAAGGATGAGAAATTGTATCTGCTAAATATAAAAATAATCGTTTCACTTTTATAGAAGAGCAATTTTCTAAAAGCTTTTGAAATTCCTTAGGCTTGACGGTTGTAAGGAGTTCTACTATTTGATAAGCTTCATTAGGAGTAATATTATCCGGAACAAGATAAATCATTTCCAAAACAGCTCTTTCAAGATTAGAAATCTTAATACTAAAATTTCCTGTATTATATTCAGTAATACCCATCTCTTTAGGTAAAAAAGTTGTTGTGTATATTTCAATCTCATTTTCATACAAACTTTTAAACCATTTAGGAGGTTTCTCTCCACGATATCCAAATAGTTGTTGTTTTCTATTAAAACTAATATTGTGAGTTATCCCATAGAAATTATTTAAAGCCGATAAGCCGCCAATATGAATACTTGATTCTAACTGATATTGAAGGGCGTTTATCGCACCATTAATATCACAAGTCTCATTTGGTTTAGAATATGCTCCCAAATAAATTCTTTTTAACCAACCATTTTTTTCATATCTTTTCTGCAAGTTATGCGAAATACCTATACAGGCAAGATATTTAGATGTAATAACAGTATTTTTAGGAAGATTAAATAAAAGTTGTTTTAATTTAGGTTCATTTTCGGTACTCATAGTACCTAGATTAACACAAAAATAAAATAATTCAAGCTTATCTTATTCTATATGACTATTAATTAATCAGCTCAAAGATAGCTTTGAGCTGATACAATATTTATACACTTTATTTATTCTTTACTTCTAACTCAAATTCTCTCTTATATTTTCTGATAGCTAATTCTGTGAGTTTTCCGTTACCTGTTAAAAATTTCGTCAGCGGATAGTTGTTTTTAATGTTATCTACTCTTGTTGCCGGATGGTATGGACAGTTGGAGTTGGAATTCCAAGCGTATGCAAATATGTTTATGTCTGTCGCTTTGTCCCAAATTTTGCTTAAAATCTCGGTTTTATCCTTTTTGCAGACTTTTGTACCCCAAGCTATCATTAAATCTTTGTGTTGAGCAAGTACATTAGTTATTATTTTAGTGTTGACATCGTTTGAAGCCTCTTTTGCGGATTTCATTGCAGTTATACTGTTTCCGTCAATAAAGTTGAATGAATTTAAAATAATAACCTTAGAATAACCTGCTTTATAAGTAATTCTCACCGCGTTTTTCACAGTAGCGTCAACAGTTGATTTTTTGCCGTTTGCTTCCGGGAATGTGTTAGATGGGTTTAGCATTAAAACAACAAGCGTTTTCTCTTGTTCAGCTTTTTCTATATCCAATTCCAAATAATATCTGTAACAATCAGTTTTTGCTTTCGGGTTTTCACAGCTGTAATATGCAAAGCCATTAACTTTTAACGAGCAATTATCTTGCCTGCTTTTATTTTTGCCTGTAAAAAACTGAAAACAGTCTGAGATATTGAATTTATATGGCGTAAGATTTGAAATTCCTTTAAAAATTTGTATTTTGTTCAAAATAAACTCATTTCATATTAATAATTATTTGACTGTATTAAAATGTTCTTTAAGCAGATTTGACATATAATCGACATAATCCTGATTTATTTTTGGATTTCCTGTAAGCCAAGTTTTCATTTGTTTTACATTTTCCGTACTTGTTTTGTCATAATTCGTAAAGTTTTCAGTATTTTTTAACCAATTATTAATTCTAATAAACGGGAATGGGTATCTAAATTTGTTATAGTTATTATAGGATTGAGAACCAAAGTGTTTTGGATAACCTTCTTTTGTAAGCCCATAACAATAAAACATAAAGGATTATGAAATTAAGGATATAAAATAAATGGATAAAATAAAATTTAAAAATATCGAATATGTATTTCCTATAAGCAATCTTAATGAATTTGCAAAAATAGCCTGCCATCATGAAGATTTGCAGCGGAATTACCATAAACATGAAACATATTTCTTGAATGCAAATATGGAAGTTGTTGCACAGTTTGAGAGTTCTGAACCATTTTATATCGAACAGTTAAGTGAAAATGTTGGAAATTTATTTCTGCTGCACGATATTTTTGACGGGAACTTTAAAATTGTCCGGGTGGAAAATTGCAAACACAAAGTAATATACTCTTGCCAAGATATTGAACATGGGGTTGAGAACGGCTACTTTGCGGTTAAAAATAATAATTTATAGGGTTTTATAAATGAAGATGGAACTGAAATTATAAAACCTCAATATAAAGATTACTGTGCATTTGAATCAAATCTTGCCGCGGTTAAAAAGGATGACAAATGGGGTTTTATCGACAAATCCAACGAAACTATTATCCCGTTTGAATACGATATCCCGGAATTTTCGTCATTTTGTGGTGACCTTGCTCCCGTCGGCAAAAACGGTAAATTCGGTTATATTGATAAAACCGGCAAAGTGATAATTCCTCTAAAATACGAAGAAACTTATATTACTTATCCGAATGCTAAAATTTTCCCTGTCAAAAATAACGGCAAATGGAATTTTATTGATATTTATGAAAATGTTGTAAATCCTTTTGAATACGACAAAATAGAAATAAACGGCGACGGCTACCCTTATTATTCGGTTATAAAATGTGGAGACTATGCAAAAGAGAATCCGACATTTGACACTTACGGACTTGTTGACCCGGTTGGCGGAAAACTTATAATTCCGTGTGTTTATAATCTCTTATGTCCTAATCCCAATTCAATTTGTGCCGGTATTATCACTGATAATAAAGAGGAAAAATACGGACTTATTGATTATCGAAACAATAAATTAACAGATTTTATTTATGACCGAATGGATACATATTCAAGCGAAGGACTTTATAAAGCAAGACTGGGTAAAAATTGGGGTTATATTGATGAAAAAGGAAATGTTGCAGTGGATTTTAAATATACCCAATCGGACAGATTTTGCGACTGGTTTGCTCTAACTAGGAATAAAGAATGGAAGCCCGTTTTAATCAATTCAAAAGGTGAAGAAATTCTAACTTCCGAAAGTCGGCGTGACATCTATAACCTCGGTGCGGGCTATGCCCTTGTGCAAAACCAAAAAACATCAGAATATGAAATTGTAAAAGTAAAGCCAGGTATCTGGCAGGTCTGACGGCAGGGCTTTTGTGATGTCACCTGAAAATATCTTGCCCCAGCCTGTGTTTGTATAACCTGCATAGATATTTATTTTCTTTTTGACTTTTGGCCGGACATAAGGGCTTGTGAATGTGGTTAAAAACTCAACATCCGATTGTGTAAGGTTCGCAACAGAAAGCTTTGCGTCAGATTGCATGCTGCCGGCTTTTCTGTTGACAGTTCCGCGTATTGCCAGCCCCTCAAGCCGTTTTAGCTCCTTTTTCCCGTTATCCTCTGTCTCTACTTCAATAAAGCATACACGTCTATTCTGCATTGATAAATTCATCCTGTGTCAGAAAATAAAGCTTGCAGGTTTCTCCGAAATTTTCAAAGTTCGGATAATTGTCATCTTGCGTTTCAAAAATAAAATTGCCTCCGATAAGTTCCTGCATATATTCATAAGGTACAACAGGTTGATTCGGGAAGCACATAAAAGCCTCCCCAATCTGTTCGGAGTTCACAAAAACACTCATAAAAAGTGCGTCATTTACTGTCTGTAAAAGTATGTGAATGCTGTTTTCAAGCTCATCTACAATAATATCAAATTCCTGATTAGCATTATTTTTATTAAGTTCTATCTCGTATGTGCTCATCGTAATATTTTAGTCGCATGGCTATTTGCATGTTTATATTTTTTGTTCTACAATTTGAAAAAAATTTTAGAGTAAGATTTTGTATGGAAAGGGTTAAGAATGGAATTTATTGAAAAAGTTAATCAGTTGAAAGAACGTGCTGTTAATTTAAGAGATAGTCTTGAAACCGAAGAAGCAACAAAAAACGCATTAATTATGCCATTTTTAAATACACTTGGTTATGACGTTTTTAATCCTCTTGAAGTAGTTCCTGAATTTGTTGCTGACAGCCGACTAAAAAAAGACGAAAAAGTCGATTATGCCATCATGAAAGACGGAAAACCAATTATTTTAATTGAGTGCAAAAAGATTGATAATGATAAACTTGATGTAAAAAAACACGCAGGGCAGTTATTTAAGTATTTTACTGCAAGTAAAGCTAAGTTTATAATTTTAACTAATGGTCTAGTTTACAAATTCTTTTCTGATATTGAAGAGCCGAATGTCTTAGATAAAGAGCCATTCTTTACATTTAATCTGCTGGAATTCAAGGAAAATCAAATAGAGACACTGTCGGAATTTTGTAAAGACAACTTTGACCTTGAAAAAGCATACTCTAACGCCGGTGATTTAAAATATATCAAACAGTTTGAAGAAGTTATAGAAAACGAATATAAAACACCTTCCGACGATTTTGTAAGGTATTTGATTAATAAATCTGGAGTTTGTGACGGCAGAATTACTGATAAAGTTATTGAAAAACATAAAAGAACCACCGTTGAAGCTTTTAATCTTTTTATGTCGAAGGTTATGAAAACTTCGCTTGATTTCAATCTTGCGTCAAAACAGGAAGAAAAACAAAATAAAAATGAAGTTATTACAACTTTGGAAGAACTTGAAGGCTATGCTATAGTAAAAAGCATTTTGAATGGGTTTGTAGATATTGCAAGACTTGCATATAGAGATAATTCAAGTTATTTTAATGTATTGCTGGATAACAGTATAAGAAAAACAATCTGTAGATTGTATTTTAACCGTTCCCAGAAATATATTGCGTTTTTAGATGGAACGAAAGAGGTTAAAACCCCTATTAATTCCGTTAATGATATTTTCCAATTCTCGGAACAGATTAAAAACAAAATTGATGAATTTACAGCTGTGAAGAGTAATTAATTGAAAGGAGTTTGTAATGGAAACTTACGAAGCAAAAAAACACTGGTGGTTCTGGACGGTTCCAGCATTTATATCGATATTATTTATATGGACGCTTATTATTCCAATCTGGGCTATGCTATGGGCAATTCTCAGATGGAATTTAGATAAAATTGAGATTAAAGACGGGTGTTTATACTCACGAATGGGTATTATTTTTATTGATAAAAAGACTATTCCGCTTGAACAAATTAGTTTTGTATCAGAAAAAGCAGATATAATCTCTCAATGGTTAGGTTTCGCTTGTGTTCAAGTCAATTCTTCCGCTTTTGGTAAAGCTATAGAATATCCTTGTATTGCTAAACCTTCTGAATTTATTAGATTTATTAATGAACATAAAAAATAAAGCTATATTAAGTCCTGCCGCCCCAAATAGCACTCTTTATCCAGCTTTTATTAACAGGAGTTGCTTGCTTCACGCCACTATTGACGCGTGAAGCATTGGCTTTTCTACGGACTTTTTGCGGTGGCATTTTGGCATAGGTTGGTGTAACCTCCTGTGCCTCTCTGAATGAAATTGAATATAAAGTCTTGTCAAAAACCTGTCCTGTTATTTCATGCGGTTTTGAAGCGATTATGACCTTATCTATAACTTTATTTTGAGCTCTTATTGTAAGGATTGTCCCTGATAAATAAAGCTGTTCTAACTGCTTTAATGTCATCATATCATCGTTTGCGATATATGCCTGAATTGTTGCCCGTTTTGGCTCAAATATCTCATGGTCAACAATAACAGCACCAGTTTCCAGCGGATGTTCAAAAACTTTTGCGGTATCTTCTACCGCAATACGTTCAATCTGCATATTGTGATATATGCCGCTACAAACAAGCCCTTAATGAGATTGAGGAGTATTGTAGGCAAAATAAATATAGCGGTTGGGTTGATATTGAGGGAATCCTCGACATCATCGCGAATTTGCGGACGGATGAAACGAAGTGCAATCCGGATAGCGAACAGATTGAGCGGGATGCACGAATGTGCAAAAAGCGAAATGCTGTGAGCGTGGAGCAAATTCAAGACAGTAAGGCGAAAGGAGAAGAAAAATGAAAAAATTAGCAGACAATATTTTATCATGGTGTAATTCCCCTGAGGAAGGGGCAATAAAACAAGCTCAAAACATATCAAAACATCCATGTTTAGTTGGGAATGTATGTTTAATGCCAGATACCCATGAGGGCTATGGAATGCCTATTGGTGGAGTGGCAGCGTTAAAAGATGCCGTTTGTCCAAATATGGTAGGTGTAGATATAGGTTGCGGCATGTTAGCAGTTAAAACATCTTTAAAAGGTATATCAAAAGAACAGATACTTTCTATTATAGGAGGAACTAAGGAGCATAAAGGCGGCATTAAATCTCGTATTCCCGTAGGTTTTAAGCATCATAAAAAGGAACAGAATTCTCCTATTTTTGATAAAGAACGTTGGAAACAATGTCCTATTTGCTTGCAAGAATTTCAATCTGCAAAACTTCAACTGGGTACTCTTGGCGGTGGTAACCATTTTATCGAAATTCAAAAAGACCAAGATAACTATATATGGTTCATGATACACTCCGGTTCAAGAAACTTAGGTTATAAAATTGCAAAGCACTATAATAAAGTAGCTGAAAATTTTTGCAAACAATTTAAGCAAGATGAAGTTGTAAAAACAGAGCTTGCTTTTTTGCCTAAAGGAACTGAAGCTTTTAATAATTATTGGAATGAGATGAACTTATGTCTAGAATTTGCATATTACAACAGAAAAGCAATGTCCAATATTATAAAGGAAGAAATGAGGCGTGTTATTCCAGACATTCAATTTATTCAAGAAATAAACATTCATCATAATTACGCAAGTATAGAAAATCACTATGGGCAAAATGTCTATGTACACCGTAAAGGTGCGACATTGGCAAGAGAAAATACGATAGGAATAATCCCCGGTTCGCAAGGTACAAATTCATATATAGTAAACGGTCTTGGAAATGCCGCAAGTATGTACTCTTGTTCTCACGGTGCAGGACGTAAGCTTTCTCGAAGAAAAGCTATTGATACCTTAGATCTGGAGTATGAACAAAAGATATTAAATGATAAAGGAGTTATACACTCCCTAAATTGTAAAAATTCACTAGACGAGGCAGCAGGAGCCTATAAGAATATTAACAACGTAATGGAAGAACAAAAAGACCTTGTAAAAATTATTGTAACATTAACGCCATTAGCTGTAGTGAAAGGATAAAAATCGAATATTATATGCAAATATCATTTGTATAAAAAACTTGATGAGTGGAATAAATACCGACTTACAGATTGATGAGCCAGTCTATGACATAGGAAATATGAAAAATAATGTTATTAATTTTGAAAAGAGTAAGAGTTTAATTCCTGATGACTTGATGACTTTTAAGGAAATTGTCAAGGATTACTTGACAGTTCAAAGTATAAAAAATTTATTTGTGATTATTCTTGCAATAGTGCCTTTGTTTGTAGCTTTGAATGTGACAAAGCCCCATTTTTCCAGTCTCTTTTTAGCACTTCTGTATTTTTCATAACCCAGACCTAAGATGTCAGCGTTTATTAACGCCTCGCCAACTTCCAGATCAGGTATTGAAAAACTATCTTCACGCTTTGTGTTGTATGCGATTTTCAGCAATAACAGAAACGCATCGGTATCTTTCATCAAATTATCTGTTTCTTTGTTAATTAAGATTTCCATTATCTTACCCCCTATTATGCTTCTTTTAAGTTCTTATGGCAGTTGTCCGGAAAATCCGAACAACTGATTAAAAACTTAATTCGCTTGTGCAAAAGTAATGTCGTTGTTAGCCTGTCCGCGCGACCAGACAGGGGAGAGCGCATTACGCACTATATTCAGTTGTTTTCTGCCACGCTCTGCTTGTGGTCTTACAAATATTCAATTTTCAAAGAACAAATTATTAAAACTTCTTTAAGAGCCTATTCCATGCCTTCAAAGCCATGATATGCTTAGGTTACGGGGTGTTTTACCCTAGTCTTACAGAAAGGAGGAAAGGAATATGGCATTTTTTATTCCAAAGAATGATGATTTGGCAAATTATTCTTGTGCATCGGTTTATTTAAAATCCGATAAAATATCTTGCATAACCGTATCGGGTAAAATAGTTTCAGTTGATTGCGATAGCTACACACTTACAATCAAGACTGAAACTAATACCGCTGCTTTTGATGTGCAAGAAGTTATTGCTGTCAATTTTGAGAAGTAGAGGAATAGGTATCACTGATAACTAAATCTTTCCCTCCTCGGTGGAATTTAATGGTGAGTTCGTATCCTACAGGTGCATACTCGCCATTTTCTATTGCATTAATAAAGTACTTGATACGTTCAAGCATTACGTCAGTTACTTTTTTGTCTGACATAACTTTCTCCTTTCTATTAAATTTTAAATGTACAAATTTTAAGCATAGCCTAGCCAGCCCTAGTGAGGGCTTTTTCAAGACCTTTTCTAAAACTTACCCTTTTGGCTATGTTGTTCAATCTGCCTGTAACCCTTGACTGGTTCTCTTTTCCCCTTTGTTCAGCAGGTTGTTCTGCTCCACCTTACAAAAGTTAATATTCGATTGAACTACTGACAGTTTTGAAATATTATTATTTAACGATTTTATTTAATATTTCTAACTGACAAATTTAGTATAACAAATTAATTTACATAAGTCAAGTTTATTTTTACAAAAGTAAAGGATTAATATGAAGACAAAAGAAGCATTATCTGAAATAATAGGATTTAAAAAACGAAATGTCTCTCAACAAGAACTAGGCAAAGTTTTGGGAGTAACAAAACAGTACATTGGGCAAATTATGAATAAAGAATTAACAGAGGAACAATTAAAACTGTTGGAAGAACATTTTAGAATAGACTTTACAAAAGTAAACAAAATAGAAAATAAAATAACTGTAGACTACTATCCAGATGTAATAGCTTCTTGTGGTCCAGGCGGATTTGAAATGTCACAAGAATGTATTCAGTATGATGTGCCTGCTACACTTTTGCCGCCCGCTAAGAATGTTAAAAGCTATTCAATGTGTCATGCAAAAGGAAATTCAATGTATCCGCGCATCTGGGACGGCGACTTTGTTATTTGCGAGCATAAAGACAATATGAAAATTGAAAATGGCGAAATGTACATATTTTGCTTCGATGACCAAATTTATTTAAAACGGCTTACAAAAAATATTAATCAAATTGTTGTCGAAAGTGAAAATCCTGATTTTCCAACACAATACATAGAAAAAGAACAGATGAACGATGTACATTTGATAGGGCACGTTATTTGTTCGGGTAGGATGAACGGGAAATATTTGGATAAAAGAGTATAGAGCATCTAAAATACACTATATGTCTAATTACAAATTACAACATATGAATTAATATGGATTTTATTGCACAATTTATAATTTAGTTTATAATGATAAATGGAGGGTCGCTATGTATAAAGATAAAGAATACAAAATTTTGTGTAAGGCTGCATTAGCTTATAAAAATGGTTATATTCCTGAAACACAATTCAAAAACATAGCTTCTGGATATATTAGACGTTATATTTATAGAAATCTTATGAAATATAATAAAGACTCTATGGTATTTTCTTAATTTAGGATGATTGGTATGAGTAAGAGAACACAAAAAGATAATAAAAAAGTTGATAAATCTCTATCAACTGAGTTACCTGTGGATATGGAACAAGCAATAGAAAAACTTCCGGAAGAAACACAAAAAATTGTTAGAGAATCTATTGTTATGAGTATGCATGGGAATATACGTCCTATTGATCCATTTACAGAGCATATCGATAAGGAAGTTCTCTGTAAAATCATTGAAAACTCGGACGAGGCTTCTAAACGTGATGATATGGATAAAAAAGATGCTAGAAGATATAGTCTAATTATAATAATAAGCATTTTAATATTCCTTGTAATAATTTTAATAGCCTTTAAAAATAATTTGGATGGAATATCAAGAATAATTACACCGTTGCTAACTGCATTATTAGGATTTGGCGGTGGTTATGGATATGGATACAAAAAAGGGCAGGAAAATTAGCTAGTGGAATATTCTTACTCACAATCTTAGATGTAATTTCAGATAAAGAAAACACCTATCCATTAATGGGGTCTTGCAGGATTGCTGAAATTATTACAAAATAGTTACATATAATATATAAGCAGTAAATTTATTGATTTAGAATGTTTTATATTATATATTACTCTTATAAAGAGAGTAAACACAATAAAAAATAGATAATTCAGGGCATAATAATCATATAAACGTAGAATGTCAAATTGTCATAATTTTATTATAATTAATTTAAAACATAAGGAGAAGTTATGCTTACAACACCTGAAGAAATAAAAAACACAGATAATGTTTCCAGAGAAGAGATTCCATCTATTGTATTTGAATTTATGGATACGTTATTAAAAATTAAACACATAGAAAATGTTGTAAAAATTTGTTTCCTTCCTGGAATTAGCGATATTTTTGTTGTTACAACATCTGATGATATAGATTTAAACGAAAAGATTATGGAAACATTTTCGCAGTGGGAAGCTTGTTATAAAATATTCCCTGAACTTCATATAATAAATGAAGAAGAAGAATTTTATATTCCAGATGGAGCTCATTGCATTTAATGAAAAAAGAAGATTTGGTTAAAAAGTATAAAGAAAAAAGTGAAGAAAACTTTAAATTATATGAATTTTTAGCACAAGAAAAAAGATTTGTAGAATGGCAAGCTGTTTCTATTTTTTATAGTGCTTTATGTTATGTGAAGGCTTATTTATATTCAATGCCTAATATGCCTGAAGAATCTATTACAAGTCACAAATCCATTATGTATTGGTTAACTACCGAAAGAAACGCTAAAAACTTAATGATTTTTGAAAAATATTATAATTTTTTATATAACTATTCAAGAGATGCTCGTTATAAGTGTAATAAAATAAATGAAAAAATTGTTACACGTATGTTAGAAAAATATAGAGAAATAAAGAAATTATTATCAATAAATCTATAAAACTTTACCTTTCCGGCTATAGTTTTGTATAATTTTGACAAAATTCGGGTATAATAAACTTATGCGGGTAATTTTAGCTATTATAGTTATGTTTTCGTTAATACTACCGGTATCGGCTAAGAGAATGCACCCTGAAGCTGAATACCAGAAAGTCTGGTGTGACAAACGCGGCGGGATAACCGAATATAAACTTAGTGACAAAACACGTGTCGATTGTTTATTGCCGAATATGGCTGTTGAATTTGATTTTGCAAATAAATGGGCTGAATGTATTGGACAGGCGCTTTACTACGGCAAAATGACAAATAGACAGGCAGCTTGTGTCTTGATTATGGAACGCGGCGAAAAAGATGTGAAATACTTAAAGCGTCTGAGGCGTGCTGCCTATAGAAAAGGGGTTAATCTGCGCACTTTTACTATGAAGCCTGAGCACTTATGTATTCCGGTAAATCAAATAAAACCTAATAAATAAATTTTATTCATACAATATAGAGGCTTAACAGCCTCTTTTTTTATGCTCAAAACTTTCAAAAAAAACTCACACCTGCTCACACTTGTTTACACCTTCAAAATAAGTTAAGGTAAGGGTTATTTGACCAACCATTAACAGGTGTATTAAAAAACATATCAACTTCACTTTTTTGCATCAATTTCTTTTTCAGCTCCTCGCACTCTGCTGTCTTGCATTGGAATTGTTTTAATAGGGCAGTTACAACACTACAAGCTCCACTATGCCCAAACCCCATATATTCCCATTCGTTAATATTTTCATTTCTCTTAAAAAGAGAGGAAAAACCATAAGGGCTATTAGGTGCTGCGATAAGTTTAATATCAAATTTATTAAAAACGGGCGCATTATGGGGAGTAATTTCTACCCCTTCTCTAATCATTTTGTAAGAGGCTAAATCATCTACGCTATTACATTCAAATAGTATCTTACAGTTTTTTACTTTGCCGTCTATTATCATTTCTTGTTTATCTGTCATTAGTTACTCCTGCTATTTCATTTTTCACTTCGTGTAGTTGCATGACTAATCAGTTTTGTTTTTAGTCTTTCAATAAGCTCGTCTTTGCTTTTTAGCAGTCCGCGAAGTTTTGCGATTTCTTTAATAAGTTCTATTATCTCTTTATCTGTCACTGTATTTTCTCCTCTCAGGTTTTCCAAACTTTGCATATAGAGCCAATACGTTATATTCCATTGGTGTAAGCTTATATTCATTTGCTTTTGGCTTTAACTTGCAGTAAACATCAAGTTCGCACCGGGAACAATTACAGCGGAGGTTATAACAATTTATTGCATCCTCGCTCCATCCCCGATAAAATACTTTTGGTTTATATTCCATAGAAACCTCACATATTTAAAGGTAATTGGCGGTCTTGCTTTATATAGGGTTTTGAACTGACTTTTTCCAATTCCGCAAGTGCCTGGCGGTGCCAGTACATTACCTTTTCTTTATATTTTGTGTCCTTTTCTTCTTTATAATCATCTTCAAATTCAAAGAAATCCTGTACAATTTCAGCCCATTTCCATTTTTCGAGATAGCGGTACACCAAAATTTTCCGGTAATTCCACTTTTTTATTCTGGCAATTTGTGTTTTTATTATCTGATGTTCCGGAAGCAGCCACGCTTTATATTCGTCAATTTTTTTATTTATTTTTTGCAAAGCAAGCACATAGTGTTCTTGTTCACTGGTTCGTGCGCTATTGCCAGAGGTAGGTTCATTGATTTTTGCGTATAGTACACCGTCTTTTTCGTAAAATTCAATATCTTTATCTTTAACTGCAACCTGGTGATGATTTCCAGTAACTTCTGATTCTGCTATTCTTACGTAACCATTTTCAGGTTTTACAGGAGTTAAGCCCTTAGGGAGTTTATCAATTTGTCTGATTACGCATTCCCCATGAAATAATGCTTTTTTAGTCATAATAGTTTCCTTTCTGCCATTTAGGCAATTGCGGTTATCTCTAATGTTTCCGGGTCTACACCATTCAAGCGTACGGTTAACCCTTCAAGAATTGTTTGTGGTTGTTTATTTGAATTTGGATTGAAACAGCATTCCAGATGATAAATACCGGGAACAGTTTGATTTTTCATATATAAATACGGTAAATAGTCATATCTGGTAAATATCGGTGACATATCTATAAGCTTGTACTCCGATTTTTTGTACCATTCAAAATTAATGGTATTTTCGTGATTCTCCCATGTATCGACAAGCTTACCTAACGAAACCATTCGTTCGATTCCGTATTTTCGAATGAATTCAGCTTTAACGTCGGCATTTTGTTCTTTCTTAAAGAATTCAATATCGAGACTGCTTGCGGGAGTTTCAGCTAAATACTGTGGAACTCTTACCCCATTTAAAGCCCATACAGAGAATCCGTCTGCATATTTGACTGCTGGTTTTCCATCCGCATGCAAACGGTTATTTACTTTAGTTATTTCTACAGGCTTTTGTGAGATTATACATACCTGGTCCAGTGGAAATACTTGTCCGAATTGTACTGAAGACTTCCACCATTCCCAGTTATCATTTTTAGTTCCATAATCTATATTCAAAACCTCTTTAAAATAATCATAAAAAGCGTATATATATGCGTCAAAACTTCCCTCAATATAAGGATTACAATATGGCAGCATAAGTTTATTTTTAACTGAGTCCATAACTGAGTCCATAACTGAGTCCCTAACTGAGGTCCAAACTGAGTTCAAAACTGAGTTCCTAACTGAAACCCAAACTGAGTCCCAAACTGAGTTCCCAACTGAGTCCTTAACTGAGGTCCTAACTGTGTCCCCAACTGAGTTCCAAACTGAGGTCATAACTGAGTCCCTAACTGAGGTCATAACTGAGTCCTCAACTGAGTCCCTAACTGAGGTCCAAACTGAGTCCCAAACTGAGTTCCTAACTGAGGTCATAACTGAGTCATTATGCAGAAATATATTTAAAATAATCCAGGCAGACAATGGACTATCTGCGACTATAACAGGAACTTTTTTCTTTTTTAAAATATTTTCATAAAGATAATCAGCATATTTTTGAGCGTCTTGTTTTGTAAATCTGTCAGTAGCCAGACCTTTTTTTATCCATTGAATTCAAGTATAAATTGAAATATCAGACACTTTATAAATACACACGAACCTTAAATCAAATTCCAGTGTATACTCGGGGAGGTTTACGGGTAAGTGAAAAAGATGTAGTAGAATGGTTAAACGCTGGTTTGCAACCAGCCAGAGGGTAAGATATATGAGTGTAAGGAAAAGATATAAAACAAATGGAAGTTATGTATGGGAATTTTGTATAACAATACAAAAACACCCTCGCAAACAATACCGCAAAAGCGGTTTTAAAACCAAAACAGAAGCACAGCAAGCAGAATATGAAGCAATTAAAAAATATAAAAATAAAAAAATAGCATTAAATTCTGAAAAATCTACATTTGCAGATATAATGTGTTTGTTTTTTGAACATATAACATTATCAGATGAATATGAAAAAGGAACAATAAGCAATTATAAAGGATATTATAATAATCATTTACAATATTTTGTATATTTAAGACTTGAAGAATTAACTCCGTATATAATTCAAAAATGGTTTGATAATGCGACAAAAACCAAAAGCCCTCACGTAATAAATGGATGTCGAAAGCTTTGTAAAGCAGCATTTAATTATTGTATAAATAAGAAATTAATTGTTGAAAATCCTTTTATTAATATGCCTAAAGCGGAAGAGCCAACAGTGTTACGACATAGATTTGATATTGAAGAGATAAAGAAAATAACAAATGTATGTAAAAACAAATTTCCCCAATTCTTCTGTATATTTTCGTTAGCGATATTTACAGGAATGCGGTTAGGTGAATATTCTGCAATATGTATAGAAGATATTGATTTTAAGAAAAATCAAATATGGATAACTAAACAATATACAAGAAGAACATTAAAAGAAAGAACGAAAACCAAGCAATCAAAAAGGATAGTAGATATTCCTCCGAGTGTAGGAAAAATTATAAAATGGCATATAAGAAAATATGAAATTTTTTCAGGATTTTTATTTAAAGGCAGAGAAAAAGAACGCCCAGTAAGTGCTAATTGGATAAACAGCCAATTTGATAAACTCTTAAAAGAATGTGATTATTCTAAAGATTATATGCGGGTTCATGATCTTCGTGGGCAATTTGTAGATATATTACATACATTAGGTTTGCCAACGGTTTATATATCTCGGCAAGTGGGTCACGCCAGAACCTCAACGACTAATGATATATATTCAGCAATAATGAGGGATGTAAATCAGAATGCTAAAGAAGTGATTGAAAACAAAATATTTTGTGAGCATTTTGTGAGCATTTAGAAAATCGATGTAACACCCTAAAAAAAATAAAAGGTCTGAAAGGCAGTAAAAAACGGAGTAATAGGGATTTGAACCCTAGATGCAGGTTAGACCCACATAACACCTTAGCAGGGTGCCGCCTTCAGCCACTCGGCCATTACTCCGTATATAAATTTTTAATTGTCATGTGTTTTCATGCAACACTACTTTTTTAATATATCATAAATATTTTTTTTCGTAAATGGTTTTATTTATTTTTTTTCCAGTCTATAATATTGACATAAATAGGAGAAAAATTATGACTGTTAAAATTGGTGATAAGATCTTTAATTCAAGATTAATGGTAGGTACCGGTAAATTTGATGACTTTGAAACTATGCAGAAAGCTCATCAGGCTTCCGGTGCAGAAATTGTTACGGTTGCTATTAGAAGGGTTGATATGAAAGCCCCGGGACATGTTGGTTTGATGGATTATATTGATCTGGATAAGTATTGGCTTTTACCAAATACTGCTGGCTGTGCCACTGCGGAAGAAGCTATTCGTGTTGCCCATTTATCTAAGGCTATGGGAATTAACAACTGGATTAAGTTAGAGGTTATACCTGATCCTAAATACTTAATGCCTGATCCAATTGCAACATTTGAAGCTGCTAAAATTCTTGTTTCAGAAGGTTTTACTGTGCTCCCTTATATAAATGCAGATCCTATCCTCGCAAAAAGACTTGAAGAAATCGGATGTGCTGCAGTTATGCCTCTTGCATCTCCAATCGGTTCAGGACAGGGTGTAAAAACTCTTGAAAATATTAAAATTATTATTGAACAGGCTAATGTTCCGGTTATTTGCGATGCCGGTATCGGTGTTCCTTCTGATGCAGCAACAGTAATGGAGCATGGTGCAGATTGCTGTCTGATTAATACTGCAATAGCCAAGGCATCTGATCCTATTAAGATGGCTGAAGCATTTAAGTATGGTGTAATGGCAGGACGTGCGGCTTTTGAAGCAGGCAGAATGCCGAAGAAAGAAATTGCCAGCGCATCTTCTCCTCTGGCAGGCGTAGTAGGTAAATCTTAAGTATAAAGGAATTTTGTATGATAGAAATGAAAGTTATGGGTATAGCTCTTGATACAAGAACCGGTTCGCCGATTGTTGTTCTTCATGATAAAGAAAACAGGAAGGCTCTTCCTATCTGGATAGGTTCTGCTGAGGCAAGCGCTATTATCAGAAAGATTGAAAATCTTTCTGTTGCAAGACCGATGACTCATGATTTAATTATTAATATTATTGAAAAAACCGGATATAAATTAGACAGGATTGAAATCAATGATGTGGAAAAAGATACTTATTATGCAACTCTTTTTCTAAAAAACGATAAAGATGAATTTCTTGAAATCGATTCAAGACCGTCTGATGCAATTGCTCTTGCGATCAGGGTTGATGCTCCTATATTTGTAACTGCAAATGTAATTTCAAATGGCTCTGTATCAACAGATTCTGCAAAGGATGAGGAAGAAGCTCAAGAATTTAAGAAGTTTGTTCAGAGTATTAAACCTTCTGACTTTGCTAAATTGATGAAAGATAACGACCATCACGAAAGTGACCAGTAATGGTTAAATTTCATTTATCATTTTAAAAATAAATGTTAATTTTTCATTATTTAAATTTGATAATTTAACATTTATTTTTTTTATCATATCGTCTTTATCTGTGAAATGAGTGTAGTTAAAAATATCTTCATAAGAAACACTAAGTTTGTCAAGAATTTTTTCAAGAGTTTCAAATGACGGATAATTCCTGCCATTTTCAATTCTGCTGAGATGTTTCGGGTCAATCCCAACCATTTCGGCAAGTTTGTCCTGTGTTAATCTGCGGTTTTCCCGAATTTCTTTTATCCTCATCCCGAGTAATTCTTTTTTTGTTGTCATAATTTCACCAACTAGTTATATCTTAATAAAGAAATTTATTAAGATAACTATATTAATATAGAATATATTGACAAAAGGTGATATATAATACATAATAGTAATACTAAATGGAGAATTTTTATCAGAAAGGTAACATGTATGAGGAACACTATTAAGGCATTTACGCTGGCTGAAGTATTAATAACACTGGGAATAATTGGCGTGGTAGCAGCTATGACACTGCCAACATTGATAAATTCATATAAAAAACAGCAGACAGTTACACATTTGCAGAAGGTTTATACAAGTTAAATCAAGCTCTCAGACTTGCTGAAGCTAAATATGGACCTTATGAATACTGGGAAATTCCAACTCTAGGAAGTGATTCTCACCAATATTATGAAAAATACTGGTACCCGTATTTTAAAATTTTAAAATCCTGTGAAACATATTCACAATGCGATTATAAATCAAATTTTCCATGGTTTAGCCTTAATGGCAGTCCATCATCGACAACATTTGCTGCAAATGCTAGATGTGTTCCATTTATATTAAGTGATGGAACTTTAGTTTCTATTTCTATAGCTGGAGGAAATGAGCTAGTTCAGTCTAGTGCTATTTTAGTAGATTTAAATGGAAATAAGCTGCCAAATAAATATGGTATTGATTTTTTTATTTTTAGTAGAGTTAATGGTAAGGGCATTTTACCGAGCGGTTATACATTGTTAAATGAAGATATTAATGAAGATTGTTCTGATTCAGGTATAGGTAACTACTGTGCGGCAAAGATTATTTCTGACGGCTGGCAGATAGGTAAAGATTACCCTTGGAAGTAGATATTAAAGATTGTAACAGAATTTTCTCTGACTGAAATTCTATGCTGGTTAAATTTTTTATGTAATTGAGAGCAAATATTTTAATAAGAGGTCAAGATGTTGGATTCAATTAAGGCGGTACAAGCTCAACAACTGTATCGCGTCCAGCCGGTAAGCTTTAATGAAGGCTCAAGCGGCAGACAACAAAAGAATTCCGAGGTTAACTTCTTTTCAAATGGCGCTTATAACTTAAACAGACCGTCAGTTGAAGGAAGTCCGACCATAGGACGTTCTCTAGATTTATTAGCTTAATATTTCTTAATAGTGCTGAAATTTATGGCAATTATTTCATCCCTTTTTACTTTATAATAGTATAGGGATTAATTATATTGGGGATAAAATAATGGTAATTTCAGCAGCACAAGCAGTTAATTTTTTAAGAACCCAGCCGATAAACTTTTTGGGTGCGCAAAAAGCAGAACAGGCAAAGACAACCCCTTTTATGTCACAGGCCTTTAGCGCGGCAAATTCGCCATATCACCTTGAGCATCCAAAAATCGCAGGTTCAGAAGTATTGGCAAAATATTTGGACTTAGTTGGATAAAAAACTAAATAAAAAGCAATCTCGAATAAATTAAAACACAGCCGTTTTTTAAACGGCTGTTGTAGTATTTGATAGCAGACTCCCGCAGATGCGAGGGTCTGTTCAGATTAAAGTAAAAAGAAGTTATTTTTTGTATTTGTAGAATAGATTAATCGTGTAGCTTTGAATTGAGGTTCAAAGGAATAAATTTTCCCTTCAGTTTTTTTTCTAAATGCGCATAAACCTACAATTTTGTCGTCATCTTTAAAAAGTTTTTTAAACAATTCCATATACACATCCTTCTTTTTATCTTTTTAGTGTATAATGTATTTAATGGTATATTGTTAAAAGTCAACATAAGGAGAAATATTATGGCAGGAAAAGTGACAAAAGAAATGAATATTATGGATATAGTTCAAGCTTACCCTCAGAGCATTGAAGTATTTCAAAGATATGGTTTAGGCTGTATTGGCTGTGCAGCAGCAAGATTTGAAAATCTTGAAGCTGGAGCTAAGGTTCATGGATTTGATCCTGACGCAATGGTAGCTGATATTAATGCTTTAATAGAAGAATAATTAATTTTATTTAAAAGAGGCGGTAAAGTTTAACTTTACCGCCTCTTCTTTTATATTTTATGTGTGATAGTTTATTTTGCTAAAAAACCAGCCATGGAAGGTGCTGCTGACAGCTGCTGGGTGACCGGAGCGAAAGCCTGCTGCTGCGATTGCGGCTGCAGCTGCGGAGAGCTTTGCTGTGCCGGCTGGCCGCCTGAAGCATTTACTGCCTTATCCTGTTCAATTCGTTTTTTAGTCATTCTTTCGCATGTTCTGGCAAGCCAAATCATAAATAATGGAACTAATGCCAATGTAGAAAGGGCTCCGAATGAACTATTCATTGTTTTTGCATAATTTATAAACTTATTATTTTTGCTTCTAAATACTTTATAAATTTCTTCAAGAGCATCATTATCTTTAATATTATTAAAGGCATTTTTAATCTCAGTAATAGAGGCAGTTTTAAGATCTTTACCTACAATTTTTTGAGCATTAGCCTTAACATCTTTATCAAGCATCAAGACTTTTTTGATATTACCGCCGTTCTTTTCAAGGAATTCAAAGAAGCCGTTGATACCGCCCGGATATTTATCAATATTAGTATATTTGGAGATGATTTCTTCACTTGTTAGTACGTTAACGCCTGAAGCCGGAGTAAAGTAATTTTTCAGTTTATGCCAGAATGACTTATTATGGTCTTCCGGCTTTGTTGTCAAAGCCAAACCTGACAGTTTTGCAAAGCCGTCAGAAAATCCTCTTGCAAGTGCTTTTGCAGCAAACAGGATGGCGACAAAACTCGACATATCACGAACAAGAATTTCTTCTTTATCATATTTATCCTGAGCCTGCAAATATCTAGGCGGCAGGCAGAATCCGAATAACAGTGTTAACATTGCAGGAACAGACATGGAAGCCCCGTTAAACTCAAATTTATCAGAAATCTTTTTGAGCCAGCCTGTATTCATAACAGTATCTCCTGTTTTAGAGAAAAATCTTTCTTTGCCCTGAAATGATGTTTGTTGAGGCTGTTGTTTTTTCTGTTCGGCTTTGTCTTCTGCTTTTTTAGTGTTGTCTGCAGGCTGTTGGCCTTCTGCTGCCGTTCCTTTTAAGGCAGGATTTCCTTTTAATCCCAGGTTATATAATTTCGGGATAACCGTGTAGAAACCTACTACAGCAAGGAACATTGACATATTGGTAATAAACCTTGAACCAATACGTTTTTTAGTAAATCTTTGAATATAGTCTTTCACATCAGTGCTTGTATCTTTTTTCAAACGTGTTTTTACAGAATCAGTAATATCGTCTGTAAAGTCTTTCATATTTTCAAGAAGCTTTTTGAATGAAAGGCTTATAGGAGCGTCTTTGCCTTCAACCTTAAGGCTTGCAACGAGTTCATTAGCCGAAGGAGAAACATACTGTTTTCTTAATAACATAAACTTATCTGTCAAAGCCTGTGTTAAATCCTGTTTTGAATTAGCAACAGGTCTTCCTAAAAGATGTTTGAACGCATTTTTCGGCTTAGCATTTTCTATTTCAATGATTTTATTAGTGTATTCTGCTGCTAATTGTTTAATCTCTTCTTGTGAAATTTTGCCTTCTGTAGATGTATCAAGTACATTTTGTAAGACTTTTTCATAGAAATTACGTTTTGTAGCTGCTTTATCAGTTATTGCATCAAGATTAGCTTTTTCAGAAGCAAATTCTTCAAAGTTTTTGCCCAGAGCCTTAATCATATCCATTGAAACGTTATTGGATGTTCCGCTGTATTTTTTTACAAGCGCAAGAATACCGGCAGGGATAATGAACGCGCTTGGACCGCTTAAGATTTCCCTTAAACCTTCTTTACGGGCAAATTCCCAATTTAAAGGTCCTTTTTTCTTACCGTTTTCATCTGTTTCACGTCCGCGGTTAAGCCCTTCTTTAATTCTAGGAGCAACCATACCAATACCATCCTGAGCGATGAATGATGCGGCAAACCCGCCTCTGTCAATGGCATCCATCAAAGTCACAACCGGATTGAAACCCTGGAAAGATGGATTGTGCTGATTTTTTTTCTGTTCTTCATTTTGCCCAAGTCTGTTTTTAGCGCTGCTTGTTAACGCTGTGTTGATTGCTTTTACTGACATTTCCCTACTTTTTTTGTTTCATTACTATCTACACATATTATTTAAAAAAATTTTAAATAATGCTTATTGCCTTTTTGGGTAACTTTCTTTAATATAATTTAACAAAGGTATAAAGGAATAAGTGTAATTATCATACTTAATCCTGGTAAATTTTTCAAGTTTTTTGCTACACATATAATAATAAATTTACAAAAACTGCAATAATTTCTATTATTAATAAAAAAACATATATAAAATTGACATATCTATATTTCTGTTTTACACTTTTTTGTTATGGAAGTAAGTGTAATCGGAGCCGGTCTGGCAGGCAGCGAAGCTGCTTTACAGCTGGCAAAAAGGGGAATAAAAGTTAATCTTTTTGAAATGCGTCCTAAAAAAACAACCGGTGCGCATGTTAGTGAAGATTTTGCAGAATTTGTATGTTCAAACAGTCTTGGAGCTGCAGATTGCACAAATGCTTCGGGGCTTTTAAAAAAAGAAATGCAGATGCTGGGCGGTGAGCTTATTAATATTGCCTATGACTGCCAGGTACCTGCAGGAGGCGCGCTTGCAATTGACAGGACACTTTTTTCAAAGACTGTAACTGAAAAAATTGAAAATGAACCTAATATTAATATTATAAGGGATGAGGTCGGTAAAATTCCTGATGGCCCTGTTATAGTTGCCTCAGGACCTCTAACCAGCGATGCACTTGCTGATAATATTAAATCATTTACTCAAAGCGAACATCTGCACTTCTTTGATGCTATTGCACCTATTGTAGAAAAAGATAGTATTGACTTTGATAAAGCCTTTTACGCAAGCCGTTATGACAAAGGGGAGGCATCTTATATTAATTGTCCGATGAATGAAGTGGAGTATGCAAAGTTTTATAATATATTAACTAATGCCCCGAAAATTGAACTTAAATCGTTTGAGAAAGATGCAAAATTTTTTGAAAGCTGCCTTCCAATTGAAGTTTTAGCCTCTCGCGGCGTTGATACTCTGCGTTTTGGTCCTATGAAACCGGTCGGGCTGATTGATAAACGTACAGGAATTGAAAATTATGCGGTTGTCCAGCTAAGACAGGATAACTCGGCTAAAACTCTTTACAATCTGGTAGGGTTCCAGACAAATCTTAAGTGGGGAGCTCAAAAGGAACTTTTGCAGTCAATCCCGGGGCTGGAAAATGTTAATATAGTAAGGTACGGTGTTATGCACCGCAATACATTCATAAATTCGCCTAAAATACTCAATCCGTCTTTGCAAACAAGAAAGCGGGCTGATTTATTTTTTGCAGGGCAAATTACAGGGACTGAAGGCTATACGGAATCTATAGCATCCGGTCTTCTTGCCGGTATTAATATGGCAAGATACTTAACCGGACAAGACCTTCTTGTGCTTCCAAAAGAAACTATGCTGGGGGCTTTAACTCAATATATAACAGACGAAAACCATGATAAATTCCAGCCTATTAACTCAAATTGGGGAATAGTAACTCCTGTTGATATGCCTAAAAAAGAACGTAAAAATAAAAAACTGAAAGCTGAATATATTACAAAGCGCTCTATAGAATACTTAAATTTAATTAAGCATTAGTATTAATAGATTTTTTTGTGTTGTTATTGTGATTCTTTTTAGTTTTTTCTTCCATCCCGATAAAACGTAGTGCCGGGTGAATTACTGCATGGCTCAGCTGCGGTGCAAGGACAGCCAGACCTAGCACAGAGCCGGTAATTGAGCCGAACTCTATTACACCTTTTACTAAATCGTAATTATCCGGTTTTTCTGCGGTTATCAGCTCCTGTTCTATTTCAGGTGTAAACTTCTCCTGAAGTTTGTGCTGCTGTAAAAGGAGTTTGCGGCTGTCAAGGCTTTTTGCTGCATATTTTCTATATGACTCATAGTTCTTTAAGCTTTTGAATTTTTGAAATTCAGGAGAGTTTTTAAAAATTTTGTTTTTAGCAAGTTTGAATGCTCCGCGTTTAAATACCGGAACAACCAGTGCTGCGTAAACAAGCAGACAGGTTGCCTGATATAAGAATTCTTTTGCTGCTGCATATTTTTTTGTATCAGGATCAATGTCGTTATCAATTAGGATAAAGCCCGGTCTGCCTATTGATTTTAAAACAGTTTCAGTAGCCACAGAAGCATTTGTATTCTGTGACAACGTTGTCAATGTCGGGTTTGTTAATGCTTTTGTAAGAGGTCCTATCATATTCCTCCTACTCTAAGCCCGGTTTGCGGTCTTGTTAATGCTAAATTTGTCTTGTAGGGGTTTGAGCCGAAATTAGTAATTTTCGGACGCGGTGAAAGTTCGTTCTGTTGGATTACCGGTTCTTTTACAGTTTCTGTTTTTTTAGGCGGTTTTATAATTTTACCTACAACCGGTTTTATCGCAACCGAACAGACTGCCGGGATAACAAATAATGCTGCGGTACATACACCGGCAAGCCTTAAGTTGTTTGTTACCTTTAACTTTGTTTCTTCAACTCTTTCGGCAGCATGCTTTAATGCTTTTGTTACTGCCTCATTATTAATTCCGTTTTTTATATCCTCTTTAATTTTTTTAGGAAGAAAATCTTCTTTTACAACTTTTCTTGTAAGATATTTTGAAAAACATCCGGCAAGTTCTCCGCTTGCCCAGTAGACAGGTATGGCTATAAGTTCTGTCAAACCTTCTCTTAGAGCAGTGTATTTTTTAGTTTCGGGTTTTTCTGTCTTGTCCATCATGGTGAATGCAGGACGACAGATACCTTTTACTGTAGCAATAGCTATTACAGCATATGTAGGTTTATTGTTCCTCCCAAGAGAAAGACATATATTTTTAAATTTATCTGCTAGTGTCATACCGGTTTTTTAAAGTCTGTAAATAAAATTTTTTGCTAACCTGTTAAATATTATTACAAAAATTTTAAGTTGCAATATTTTAAATCATAAAAATGAACTTTTTATTTTGAAATTCGTTATAATGATATAGAGGTTAACAAACATGAATGAAAAATGCAACAAATATGAATCTTTATTTATATTCTCAGATGAAGCTTCTCTTCTTTCTCACGTGAAAGATTGTGAAGAATGCAGAAAAGAGCATGAGATTATGAGTAAGGTTTCAGAATTAATTCAGGAAGTGAAACCGGAGCTGCTTAAAGTTAAAAGAGAGCATGCCAAACTGAAAATTGCCTGTGCTGCTTTTGCAATACTTTTGAGCGGAACTCTTCTGGGTATCCTTAACTTTAATCCGGATATTTCAGATACCTTAAGATATGGTCAAACCCTTACTATAGAAGATTACGGGTTTCCCGTTGATTCTTACGGTTTAATTATGGTGGATTAATGAATTTCAACAATATAATAAAGATAAATAGAGAAAATATAAAAAGTATTATCCGGAAGATTACCAAAGAAGAGATTGAGGACTTAGAGCAGGAAGTGTATGTGAAGGTCTGGAAAAATTCTCATAAATACAAGGAGCAGGGTGCTCTTACCGGCTGGATAAATACTATTGCTAAAAATGTATCAAAGGATTACCTGAAATCCTCGGTAAAGAAGCACGAACATCTTATATCAGAAGATGACAGTACTTTGGTTAATATTAAGGATAAAAAATCAACACCGGAATTGAAGCTTATCCAAAATGACAGACAGAAACTGATTATCAAAGCGATAAATAGATTAAAACCTAAATTCAAAGAGGTAATAATGTATTGCGAAGTAAACGGTTATACATACGAAGAATGTGCAAAAAGAATAAAATGTCCTGTGGGAACTGTAAAATCCCGCATCTATAATGCCAAGAAGCAACTGGCAGAAGATTTAAAAGACTTACTGTAAAAAAGAAAGGACTAAGTATGATTAAAAAAACGTTAATTTTAGCAAGTATTCTTGCTTTTGCAGCATCAACACAGGTTTATGCTGAAGATGCGCAGCCGGCTGTTCCTACAAAGAAAGCTGATCCGGCTGTAGAAAAGGCTTCTCCGGAATGCCATAAACCGCCTAAAAGACCAGAATGTAATAAGAAAAAATCTGAATTTGAAAAACGTCTTAAATTAACAGAAGAACAAAAGGCTCAAGCCAAACAAATCCGTATGAAAGGACATGAAGAAATGAAGCCTGTGATGGAAAAGATTAAGGCTTTGAAAGATGAAGAAGATGCCGTAAGACGTTCAAGAATTGCGCCTCAAATGCAGGAAGAAAAAATAAAAGAAATAAGAGGACAGATGCGTGAACTTCACAAGCAGGCAAGAGAACTTCGTATGAAAAATATGAAAGAGTTTGAATCAATTCTTACTAAAAAACAGTTGAAAGAATTGAATAAAATGAAAGAAGAAGGAAGAAAAAGATTTGAAAAAGAATTCAAAAAACAGCATGGAAATTCAATAAGACCTCCATTCGGACCTCCTCCGGCTGAATTTGGTCATGGTCCGGCAGTTCCGCCTCCGCCGCCAGTACCGGCTCC
>ENA-ORNP01001062-ORNP01001062.1-human-gut-metagenome-genome-assembly--contig:-NODE-1062-length-30326-cov-11.520729_pt1 | contig 30326 bp, 24 predicted proteins | sample MGYA00242119_ERZ509030 | MGnify/ENA primary metagenome ERZ509030 (study PRJEB26280, sample SAMEA2338708) | human gut metagenome | biome: human gut; feature: human-associated habitat; material: faeces... | reverse complement strand
ATGGCAATTTGATAGGAAAATCGGTTGCATAAAGTGGAAATGCGTGGTATAATGAGCTTATGGGGTAGTTAGTCTGCCCTATAAATCGGAATTTGTGGGAGGTGAGATTGATATGTCAAATTATGGCAGTTGCGGTATCGATTGTGATTCTTGTAGATTTAAAACAGAGCAAAATTGTACGGGATGCCACGTGCATAAGGGACAGCCATTTTGGGGCACTTGTGAGATTTATGCATGTGCTGCAAGCCAAGTTCTACCTCATTGTGGAAAGTGTGGTGATTTCCCTTGTGAAAAACTGATAGAGGCACACAAGGGAGAAAATCCAGATGGAAATGGCATTGAAATTGATAATCTGAGAAAGCTTTAAATTTCTATTTATCGAGCAGTATAACACACAAGGAGCAACAACGGTTGCTCCTTTCAGTTTGTAGAAAAAGTATGTTTTTGAAACAAACTTCTAACTCACTACCCCTATCCCCCTGCCCCCTTTCCCCGGGAAAGGGGGATTTTACTGGGGCTACCGCCCCTAGACCCTGTCGGGGGCTACGCCCCTGCGATCCCATTTTTAAAAATCATATAGGTTATTCGACAGCCTGAGACCGCACCTTTATATCGGTGCGGTTTTTCTGTTGTTGCGGACATTGATTAAATATTGAATATTCAGCTACGTTGTGATATACTTAAGCCATAAAGATATAAAACTCATAAACCTTGCTCATGATGAATTTTCTAAATATCGGAGGGAATACCGTGTTTGAAAAAATACCCGTAAAATAAATAACGACACAGCAAAAAATGTTTGCGCCTATCCGGCGCTTGTTATAGTTATGGTAGTATCAATACTCGGTGCGTTCGGATAATGAAGTATTTTATGCTGATTATGCTGTCGGTCTTTATCGGCATACCAGGTACAAGCAATCACATCGGAATACACATAACAATATGTGCTTTTCCAATTACGAAGTGCTTTAACGGGAAAAAGCACAGCAAAGAAGGTACGGGCATCGTTTTTGCGGCAAGTAAATATTGTACCGAGAAGATGAACGGAACGATAAGCGCTGAAAGCAAACACGGAAAATACAGTACATTTTTCTTTACTGTTCATCAGAAAATATCCTATGATGTTCCGAATGAATAAAACACTGATAATTCAGCAAATAGCTCAGTGAATTAAACGGCCTGTGCAGAATTGACATTGTTTGCTGCAAAAAAGTCAGAATTCCGCTTGTTGACGATAATGATATCGACATATAGAATTATTGCGGTAAACAAAGAAGAATGAACTTTTTTATACTACAGCAGCAGGAAGAGGTAATTGCTTTGGCACAATTTGATATAAAGGATGCTGTACTGAAAAAATGTCTGCTAAAAGAGGACGAAACTGTCATTACCGTGCCTGACGGTGTAACGACCATAGGCAAGGACGCCCTCTGCGGCTTACAGAGCATTATTGCCGTTACGCTCCCGGAAAGTCTGAAAGTCATAAACGACGGCGCATTCTACGGCTGTTCATCGCTGACTTCTGTTACGTTGCCGGGCGGTGTTGAACGGCTCGGAAGCTGTGCTTTCGCCCAGTGCAGTGCACTCAATACAATATATCTTGATAATAAACTTACGGAAATCGGGAATTCTGCTTTCTGGGGGTGCACAAGCCTTGAAAGTATTGACATTCCCGCAGGCATCACTAAAATAGGGTATAATCTTTTCGGGAGTTGCCTGTCGCTGATATCGGTATCTCTGCCCGATACAGTCACGGAGCTTGATGAGCGAGCTTTCAAAGAGTGTACAAGCCTTGCTTATATCACACTTCCGGATAGTTTGCTTAAAATAGGTAATATGGCATTTCTGAACTGTCACAGCCTGAGATCGGTAAATATTCCCGACAGGTTGGAAAGCATAGGAGAAAAGGCATTCTTTATGTGCGAAAGCCTGAATGAACTTGAGATTCCAGACGGCATAATTTCAGTCGGCGGCGACGCATTTTCCGATTGCGTAAGCGTTACTGTCAGAAGCACAATCAGCGGGAAACCGCTTTATAAAGCAGTTACGGCGACCGACGGATCATCGGCGTACAATTTTATATTGCGTAATATCTGGGACAAAGGCGGTTTTGACTTTACGGCGCAGGATAATTATTTCCCCGCTTTGCAGGACGAAAATCTTCAATATGCGATAGCGTTTTCACGTCTTATGTACAGAGTGAATCTCAGCGCCGCAGCAGAGGAGCATTACCTTGATTTCCTGCATAATAATGCGGAAAACGCCGTACGTTACTGTATTACGCAGGACAGTGCGGAGCTACTCGGAATATGCAAGGAAAACGGCTTGATCACCGCCGGGAATGTAACAGGGCTTATTGAATTTGCAGACGAGCAGGGTAATACCTCTGCCGCCGCATTTCTTCTGACGGTTGCAAACAGTCCGGAACACGACAATTTTTGCAATCCGCTGTCATCACTGGAACTATAAGCCTTATATGTGACTTTTATCGGACACTGTTTGCAATATAATTCGGAAAGGAGTTTTCTTTGGTTAAATTTTATTATAAAGACTTCAATCTGCTGAAATGCACACCGGAATCCGATGATACGGAGATCATTGTCCCGAAAGGCATTTTTATGATAGATAAAAATGCCTTTCGGGGGTGCGGTTCAATAAAGCGGATTGTCATACCGAACGGAGTAAAGTCACTTGAGTGTACATTCTGCGACTGTGTAAGCCTTGAGGAACTGGTTATACCGTCGAGCGTCACATTTATCGACAGTAAAGCATTTGACGGTACAGGATTTCTTGAAAACCGCAAGGAAGAGTTCGTCAGTGTCGGCGGTATTCTGATGAAATATAACGGAAATGAAGAAAATCTCATTATACCTGACAATATACGGGCAATATCAGCCTGCGTTTTTTATGAATGTAATACGCTTAAATCGGTGAAACTGCCTGATGGTATAAGCGAAATATTTGCCGGTACATTTTATTCCTGCACAAATCTGGAAACAGTTATCATGCCGGACAGCCTTATCAAAATACGTTTATCTGCTTTTGAAAAATGCACTTCTTTGAAAAATGTGATTTTCGGCAGAAATCTTCGTAATATACACGGTGCCGCTTTTGCGGGATGTACCTCGCTGAAGGAGCTGACTATTCCCGATACGGTGCGAGTTATAGAGCAACACGCATTTGCGAATTGTACTTCCCTTGAAAAGGTGACGCTAAGTGAAAATACCTTTATTTCACGGAGAATTTTTTACGGTTGCGAAAAAATACATATTTACTCATCTCAGACAGGCAATGAAATAACCGATTGGTACAACGGGATAACTTATTGAATCGACAAAGGAAGTGATTTTACGGATAAGGAATATGAAAAGGCAAAGGAGCGTGCCGAGAAGCTTTCGGCGCTTGCAACCGACATACTTATGCTGTCCCGCAATACGCTTGCCGTAAATCTCAGATTTCTTGACAACGCAATTAATATGCTGCCGCTCAAAACCTCGATCATAACCGAAACTGTTGCTACTGACGGCAGATACATTTTCTATGATGAAAGCTATGTGCTGAAAAGCTATAAATCCGGATATAATCTGACACGGGCATATCTTCACATGATGTTTCATTGCGTGTTCCGTCACAATATTGTCGGTACGCTTGTAGACACGCTCAGGTGGAATCTGGCGTGCGATATCGCCGCTGAGAATATCATGAATGAGCTGGATATAAAGGCGCTTTCTTCGCCCCGACAAGTCAGACAGGGTAGTATTATCGACAAAATCAAAACGGATTGCCGGTTTGTCACCGCAGAGAAGATATATGATTATCTCCTGAGGAATGTTGACGATTTGCAGGTCTATGCCTGGTCGGAGCTGTTTGCGGAAGATGACCACAGAATCTGGTATGCAAAGCCGCCTGAAACAGAAGCTTCAATGCAGATCAAAAGCAATCCGGACAGCAAGGACGGCAACAGCCGGAACAGTAATGACATGAATTCTGATAACGGACCGTCGGGTAATGATACGGATAACAGCAATGGCAACAACAGAAACGGTAACGCAGAAAATCCCGGAAATGAAGATGGAACGGGAAGTGATATGCAGATGTCAGCTGAAACCGCCTCACAGCTTGAAAAGGACTGGAAAGAAATTTCGGAGAAAATGCAGATCGAAATAGAAGCGTTTTCAAAGGAAAAAGGCGATACAAGGGGCAGCTTCATTCAGAATCTGAACGCCGTCAACCGTGAGAAATACGACTATACGCAATTTCTGAAAAAATTCTCTGTAATGGGAGAAGCAATGCGTGTAAACGATGATGAGTTTGATTATATCTTCTACACCTACGGACTGAAATTATATGAGCGTATGCCGCTTATAGAACCGCTTGAATACAAGGAAGTAAAGCGGATAAGGGAATTTGTTATAGCAATCGATACATCGGGATCGGTATCAGGAGAGCTTGTACAGAAATTCATTCAGAAGACGTACAATATCCTCAAAAACGAGGAAAGCTTTTTCACAAAAATAAATCTTCATGTTATTCAGTGCGACACGGACATACAGGAGGACAGAAAGATAACCTCGCAGGAAGAGTTTGACGATTATCTTGCTGCAATGAAACTGCACGGATTCGGCGGTACTGATTTCCGCCCGGTATTCGCTTATGTTGATAAGCTGATACAAAGCAAGGAGTTTACAAATCTCAAGGGGCTTATATATCTTACAGACGGATACGGGGATTTTCCCGAAAGAAAACCGCCGTATGAAACGGCATTTGTATTCATAGACGATGAGTACAATAATCCCGTAGTTCCGCCGTGGGCGATAAAGCTTGTTCTTCCGTCGGATGAGATTTAAAGGAGCAGAATATGAATATTAAAGAAGCAAAAGAACAGATAAAGAATGCCGTGACGGCATATTTCACAAAGGACGAAACCGGCGGCTATGCGATTCCTGTTGAAAAACAGCGCCCTGTATTTCTGATGGGACCTCCCGGAATAGGCAAGACTGCAATAATGGAGCAGGTAGCGTCGGAAATGGGAGTAGGTCTGCTGTCGTACTCCATGACGCACCACACAAGGCAATCCGCACTGGGACTGCCGTTCATTGTACACAAGAATTACGGCGGTAAGGAATATGACGTGTCGGAGTACACTATGTCGGAAATCATCTCGGCAGTGTATGACCTTATGGAAAACACGGGTGTAAAAGAGGGCATATTGTTCCTCGATGAGATAAACTGCGTGTCCGAAACGCTTGCTCCGATTATGCTCCAGTTCCTGCAATACAAGGTTTTCGGCAGACACAGAGTGCCTGACGGCTGGATAATAGTTACTGCCGGTAATCCGCCTGAATATAATAATTCCGTCCGTGAGTTTGATATTGTAACGTGGGACAGACTGAAAAGAATTGACATCGAGCCTGATTTTACGGCGTGGAAAGAGTATGCTTACAGGGCAGGCGTTCATGCCTCTGTGCTTACCTATCTTGAAATTAAGAAAGCGGATTTTTACCGCATAGAAAGTACGGTTGACGGAAAATCGTTCGTTACGGCGAGAGGCTGGGAAGACCTATCGCAGATGATAACCCTGTACGAGAAGAATAATATTAAGGTCGACATAAAGCTTATTCGTCAGTACATACAGCACGACAGGACAGCGAGAAGCTTTGCGGCATATTACGATCTGTTCAATAAGTACAGGAGCGACTATCAGATAGACGAGATACTCAGCGGCAATGCAAGTGACAGCATAAAAGACAGGGCTAAAAACGCAAAGTTTGACGAGCGTTTATCCTTGCTCGGACTTATCCTTGACAGTGTTACGGCATCGGCAAAGCAGGTCACGGACGGCGAGGATATGCTCCGTGAAACGCTTGTAACGCTGAAAGAATTCAAACTGAGAACGCATGACAGCGATATTTCCGCAGAAAAGCTGATGAATGAGCTTATAGCGGTAAAGAAAAAGGAGCTTGAAAACGGCAAGCAGTCGTCAAGCATTTCCGCATCACGTCAGAAAACACTTGCAAGAGCAATATCACAGCTTGAGAATATGACTGCGCTCACAGTCGGCAAGGACGGAAAAACGGCGTTTGCAGATATCAGGAACAGATATGACAGTCTTGTGGCTGAGCTTAAAATTTCGGCAAAAACGGCACAGGATAAGATGTCAAACGCATTTATTTTCTGCAATGACGTGTACACCGACGGACAGGAAATGCTGATACTTGTAACTGAGCTTACTGCAAACAGCCACACGGCGAGATTTATTTCCGAGTTTGGCTGTAAGGAGTATTACGAGCATAACAAGGCTCTGTTGTTTAATGACAGAAGCAAGGAAATTATGCAGAGGCTAGAGGAGTTCGGGGAGATATAAACTGAACTGTGCAGCGCTTCATTTTGTAACCAAACATACTTTTTCTACAAGCTGAAATGCCGCCCTGACGGGCGGCATAGATCCGGCTATTTTACTTGTTATTCGGTAGCTTTGCGTAATATCTTGCCAATGTCTTTACGGAATCATCGCTGTGCTGTTCAAACCATATCTTATCAACGTCAAACAGGATACATCCGCAATGTCCCTTGAAGTTCGGAAAGCATATTACCTTAAGATGCGTATCTATCTCGGGGCTGTAGTCCATAAGCTCGAGCGTTTCGCCGTAAAGCGTGGCACGCTCATATCCTTTCAGCCACTTAGCGTCCATATTGCTGAACAGTGTACCGAATGATCGACTGATCAGCTTTTCGAGCGGGAGCTTTTCCAGCCTTGCAAGCGCTTCATTTGCATAGCGGAATATCCAGTCGACCGCTTTACACTCATCGTTGAATATCATCTCAATATCGGTAAACGCAAACGGCATAGCATCAAAGGAGCGATAATAGTCGTGATACTGCTCTTCGGTATCCGGCACACCGTCATGATCAAAGCCTTTTATTATCCTTTTTCTGCTCGTCTGCAGGCTTTCGATTATGGCATTCTTCCTGCGGCGTGCATATTCGAGCTTTTCGCCGTTTACAAGGTCTATCATATCGGATATTTCGTGAATAGCCATAGCGGATATGATACATCCTCTGTGTGCCTTGATAAAACCGTCACCCAGCATCTCTTCAAGAGTTGCAAAGGTCATTCTTGTTTTATGTATCTTTCCGTCCGACAGGTGTATCTCGGCTGATTTGCCTTCCATTACTATATATAGTATAGAGCCGACGGAAATCACCACTTTCCGCCGCTCACTTATTATTGTAATATACTCTGATTTATTGAAATTAGTCAAGGTGAAGCATCTTTTACATATTTCTGTTTATTACACGATAGTAACCACATTTTGTGACCGATTGCAATATTATCGAAGTGTTCCGCCTGTTCAGTCTGTAGGATTACATTTGTTAAGCATCGTGATATAAAACTGATTGTGAATACTTTCAAGATAGCGATCATAACCATCTTGAGATTGTACCGGGCAATAATATCCGAAAACCATTCACGTATATGATTGTCCGTTTGCCTGCTTTACAATTGCATACATTTTTGCTGCTTCATTTTCATTTGCAATATGGCGTTTTGAATATATATATCGCCCACAGTCACACCACTTCCGCATATCCGCCCCTTGCCCTTTTATTTGATCGTTCCTTAAGCCTTATTCTTCGTAAGGTTCAATCAGCCGTTTTCCCGAGTCTGTCACCTGATAATACTTATCATTTTCCGTATCTACCATAAGTACCGGAATAACTCCGCTGTCGAGAACAGTGCCGTCTATGTAATAGTGAGATTCTCCGTCGAAATAAATGTCGTGGAAGAACTTGTCGCCGGATATTTCGGCGGTGCCGACATGACCTGCGACTACTTTCATATCAAGCCCCTCGATTTTGCCGGTTTCAGCGGGATATTTTGAGGTGAAAACATCTTCCGATGTTTCCCATTCCCACATATCACCCGCTTCTTCATCAATACCGGCGTGAACGAAAATCGTGTTTCCCTCCACATAATACAGCGGAAGGGAAGAAAGCCAGTTGATATACTCGTCATCATCGCTCTCATCCTCCCACTCTTCTATACGGGCATATACAGAATTGTTGCTTATGGTTGATGATCCGTTGACTACCCATTCATCGTGGTTGCCGAGCAGAGCAATAATTCTGTCCGAACCGAAACGTTCCCGGAGCTTCATTATCCTGTCCAGAACACCACGGTTATCCGGACCGCCGTGGATATAATCGCCGAGAAGAACGAGCTTCGCCTTGCCCTGTTCTATATTATCGAGAACAAGTGAAAGTGCGTTCTCAAATTCCGCAAGGCAACCGTGGATATCACTCATACAGTAAATTATCATTGTAAACTCCTTTCACAAACCGCACCGTTAAGCCACATACCCCGATTTACTGCGCTTTTCTCGGCATCGAAACCCCATACTCAACATGCCTCGGTTGTTCAACGAAAAACATACCCACCCCCCTATTGTACAAGGGAATGGTGGAACGCACCTTTCTTCTTAAAATCTGGGGCATCAAGCCAGTTACAAGTTTGATATGCCTTATTGTTTGTATAGGCAAATTTACTGCAATTAAAATCTCTGCTTTCATTTTTGCAAACTGAAAGTTTCAAGTATTAATACTACACATTATTTTTTATTGCAATATATGTACCGTAAATTGCAAGTAAAATGTAAGACACAAGACAAGTTATCAAAGCTATTGTCGGGTACTGATTACTTGTTGAAAAGCAAAACGGAATACCACATAGATTTATTATTAAATGTAGTATAATTGAAACCCAAAGGTTTTTACTTACAGCATAAACTGCCCCGAAATAAATGCCAAGTGCAGTTGCCCAAACTGTTTTGGCTATTATTGTCACAATTGGCTGTCCCAAAGCTCCAAAAATATGTCCTAAACCAAATAATACAGAGGAAATTAAAATTGCATATAATGTTGCATTTTTTCTCTTTCCAAACCATATTTTAATAATATTCTGCAATAAACCTCTCAAATACAGTTCTTCCATAATGCCAACACCTATGTAATATACAATGCCTTCAACAATAACTCTCCATATTGTTGGCTTGTTATCGAATGGTGTCAATCCGATACAGAAAGCAATTGTAACTAATGCAGTCGCAATTACCGCAGGTAATCCATATTTTTTTAGTCCCGATAAAACTCCTTTAAACTTTAAACCAAACTCCCAATCTTTTATAAAAATCTTTTTGCATATCCAACAAATTGCGAAAGCCAATAAAAAATTCAACATCAATGTAATATAAATCGGGTTTATGTCCTTAATTTTTACATTGCAAAATAACACTGATGGCAAAGCGGTCATTTCCATAAATGTCATTATTAGTGTTAATGTAACTATCACTACGGTTGTACTTCTTTTTTTCATCGTTCCGTCTCCAAAATCTGAATATATTTCATGTTATTCATTGCACTACTTTCTAACTAAATTAATTATATTATTCTATATTTTAGTCAATAATGCGACAGTTTCTATATTGCTTGGTTGTTCAACAAAAAACATACTCACCCCCTATTGTACAAGGAAATGGTGAAAGCACCTTTTCCCTTAAAATCCAGTGGTTCGAGCCTGTGAGAACCTTGAATTGCTCTATAATTTGTATAGGCAAACAGGGTAAAGCTCTGTTCCTTAAACTTCATTTTTTATGTCATCCCTACAAACTGGAAGTTAACTAATGGATGCCATTTTATCAGTCGGCCATGATCTCCTAAGAGCCACATAGGAGATTAAAAAGTTTGCAAGCCAGCCAACTGGTACCGCAAGCCAGACAAAGGCAATGCCGAAACGTGGTGCACAGATTAGGGCAACGGACAGACGAATCGCAAGGTTCACTATGTTTGCAACGAGGAACGGACGCATAATTCCGAGACCGCGAAGAACTCCATCGGTTGCCATCTTGATACCCATGAAGATGAAAAAGTAACCAAGCCACCTCATATAATCACCAGACACCTGATAGGCAAACGCCGTTCCGTCTTTTCCTAAGAACAGTGAGGAGATCTGCGTATGCAGCGCTTCAATGGTCACAAACGCAATGGCCGCAAAGCACAGATCCAGCACCAGTGCAGCATGGTAGCCTTTTTTGATGCGATCAATTTTCTTTGCACCAAGATTCTGGGAAACATACGGCGAAACCGCATTGCCGATGGATACAAAGATCAATGAAAAAACATTTTCCACCCTCATCGTTGCTGTATACCCGGCGAGTGCCTGTGTACCGAAAGGATTTACCACTGCCTGCACAATCATCATACCGATGGACACTGTGGACTGCTGTAAAACCGACGGCACCGCAATGCGAAGCATGGAATACAGCTCCTGCCGTTCAAACCTGTTAAAGGGGCTTTTATATTGCTGCATCCGTGCAAAGAAAATCAAAAACGAAAACACTGCGGAAATTCCCTGTGCAATCAGGGTTGCAATAGCCGCACCGAACACACCGAGACCTAGCCCGGCTACCATCCAAAGATCCATTAAAATATTCAGGATGGACGAAAAAATCAGCAGTCCTAGCGGAATTTTGGATTCGCCGATTGAGGTGAACATGGTAGAAAGAATGTTATACATAAACAGAAACGGAAAGCCCACAAAATAGACCCGCAGATACAGTACTGCATCATCCAGTATGTCGGCAGGGGTTTGCAGTCCACTCATCATCGAGTTGGCGAAGAAAAAGCCAAAAACACCAAGGACTATACTTAGAAGCAAAAAGCTAATCAAGGAGGTTGACACGATTGTTTTCATTTTGCCATACTCCCTGGCTCCGAAATAACGGCTCACAAGCACACCGGCTCCGACACCGGCTCCCAGTGCCACACAAATGAACACATTGGTCAATGCTGCACATGCACCGACAGCTGCAAGTGCGGAAGAACCAACAAACTGGCCGACAATAATAGAGTCGGCCATATTGTATATTTGCTGAAAAAAACTTCCAAGAATCATTGGCATTGCAAAAACCGTCAACGCTTTGAGGGGCGTATCGGTTATCAAATACTCATCTTTCGACATTATCATATTCCTCCATGGTATCTTGTATCGTGGTATCCCATTCACTTACCTTCTCAAATTCCGATTTTGTAAAACACATTCCTTTTTACATAGGCACAGTATACCACATTTCCTGTTCCTATGTGATAACATTTACTGCTTCTTCCGATATGAACTCATCTTCTCCACAGTAACCTCCGGATAGAAGTAAGTAAGAATCGTTGCTTTCTGCTCTGCCTCATCCTGCATGGAGAATCTTCTGCTTAATTCCTTATGTAAGTGAAAAGAAGTCCCCGAAGGAACTTCTTTCGCCACAAATCATATTCTTTTTTATCGAGGGAAGCCCTGTTGATGATCCTACTGTTTTACAAAATAGGAGTACAATGGGGGTACAAATCCCATCCACATTCCCTAAAAGCCTTGATTTTAAGCCTTTTCAGCCAAAAGTACGGTTTCTGGGCAAATTATAGCATATTGTTGCAAGTCTATTCTTACAATTCCATCAGAAAATGTTCATGCAGCGCACGTTTCACCTGATCGAAATTACCTCGCTCCGGACATTGGATGGAAACAACCAATCCCTTCTCTGGGAGAATCGTTGTAATCTGTCCGAATGCGCCATCAGCACGATAGGATCCTGGATATGGACTGATCCAGAACTGATAGCCATATCCTACATGCCAGAGATCTGCAGATGGCTCGAAGGTAAATTTCGGGGTGGACACCTCCTGCACCCAGTCCCTGCTGACAATCTGCTCGCCCTTCCAGTTACCCTCAGCCAGATAGAGCTGTCCCAGTTTCATCATCTCGGTACAAGTCAGATACATACCTCCGCCGCCATTCGGATGTCCCTGTGGATCATGCTCCCAGAGCGGCCATCCCATATCAAGGGGCTGGAATACCTTCTCATACAGATACTCTCCCATCCGCTTGCCAACGGCCCGTTCTACCATATGAGCAGCCAGAATACTGTCGGCAGAGGAATAGCAGAATGCACTGCCTGGCTCCACAGGAACCGGCTGTGCCATCATATATTTCTCATAATCCGGTGCGCCGACGCCCGGACGTCTGTCCGCATTCATCAGAAGTGCCTTACCAAAGCCACTGGACATGCAGAGCAGATGTTTCAACTGAATCTTCTCCAGATTTGGATCCGGATTTGAAGGAAGTTTATCTTTAAACACTTCCGCCACATGATCTTCCAGGCTTAGTTTTCCCTCTTCTATTGCGAGTCCAACTGCTGTTACCGTAAAACTCTTGGTATGTGAATAAATATTTCTCGGTGCATTTGCTGCGTAGTGCATCTCACAGAGTACCTTGTTCTCATCTCCGACACTGATAGCTTCCAGCGGCAGATTGTGGCTGCTGGCATAACGATGAAATTCCAAAAACTTCTCTTCCAGTAACATAATACCTCTATCCTTTCCGGCAAATCTCTGATGTCAGTCCGATATAACCGATGCGACGTGTCGCAAGGTTAAAACCAATCTATCTGACATCTCCAATCTGGTTCTATTATCTCATACACATCTCTGCATCTGTCGGCAGTGGCATCAGCGGTGCGGACGGCAGGGTCTGATACCAATAAGCAACACTGGTGTAATCATCGTAACGCGGTCCGGTCCAGCCCATGTTGTCGAGTGTCATACGAAACTTATTCTCAAAACGGATCGGGTCTGCAATATGGAAATGATACAGCAGGAATCTCTGCTGTCCGTTATAGAATTCCCGGTTGTCTCCATAGATTGCATACATGCCGGTATATAAGCCGCTGAAGGTCTGATAGCTCTTGATGATGATGTCATTTCCAAATCCATAGGAACCGCCGAAGTAGTCTTCAGTTCCGGTATAGTGGATAGACGGATACGGATCATCGTCCAGATACATGCGGGCTTCGCCTTCTACCCAACAGGTATTGTTGCCATTCATACCAGTTGCCAGAGTCACACCGACAAATTGTCCCCTGCCTTCGATTCCGTCAACGATTGTGTAGGTACGACCCTTCTGAACCGGGTGCTCTTGGCGATAGGTGGCATGGAAATAACCAGCCTCCGCCGGAATCTCCTGATAAGCTCCGGTGATAATATAATAGAGATTTTCATCCTTGTCACCACGGTTTTCCATCGTGATCCGAGCTCTCTTATGGAACGGCATCTCAAAATAGCTGTTATAGCCGCGACCAGGAGCTACCAGCATCATGGCAGAATTCAACACCGGATATTTGCCATCCCGGTCCACGAAATTTTCATCATAGGCACATCCGAAGAATGCAGAGAGCGGAGCTTCCACAGACGGATATTCCTGATCATCCCAATACATACGGATGATAAAATGGTGCCCGACATATCCGGTAAACCACATATGCTGGATCACACCCGGTCCTGCAGCATCTACCAGAGTTACGGTTTCCCCTGCAGGAATCGTCACGGTCGGACGAAGCTTGGTGCAGTCACCGCCCTGGGAACCACCTGCGCGTACACCGGTTGGATTCTCTGCGGAAAATGCAAACGTTTTGGAGTTCTGGATCATACAATAGTTGTTCATATTCTTCTCCTCTCTGATCAAACCTGGATCATCTGAAATTATTGCTTACTACGCTATCGCGTTTCTCTATTCACTATAAATTCACTATAACATTTATCTCCCATGAAGTGACGGAATTACAGAATCATTCCGTCTGCGCCTTCTCATTTTCTTCCTGGATAATCTCCTTTCTGGCGTTCTGTACACGCGCATTGCCAGTAACCACAGCCTTGTCCTCAACCTTCACATTCTTACGAAATAAATCTTATATGGCAGCCTCTTTTTATACAGACGCACAAAAAACAATTTTATTTTCCTATCAGCACCTTTTAATGGGGTCAGACTCCTTTTATTTATGTTTTTTCCAAGCGAAATAAATTCTTTGACATATTAGTTATATAGTGTTAGTATAATTATAGAAAGGGTGCTACCGATAGACGGTTAGCCCAAGTAAATTAGTTTGACAAAAATGCCGCTTAGTTTACCAGACGTGGGCGGCTATTTTTGTGTCTTGTTATGATTCCCTTACGGGTTTCTATGTAATCAGAGGGTCACAGTCCCTCTGCCGAAGGACTAACCGCCTACCGTTATGGTAGCACCCATGAGCAATTGTATCAGACAGAATTCAATTTATCAATTCCTAAAATATTTTTACTACCCTTTAATCTATCTGTTCGTTACTGTTCAGACGCAAGCTTGACACCACGCTGTCAAGCTATGCGCCATAGTATTAATTATTGAGTGATTACAGCCCATTTAAAATGCCTCGTAGAGGCATTTTAAATGGGCTGTAATCGTTGCTGGTAACACCGTTAGGTGTGAACAGTGACTTATCTAGTTCTTATCAGCCGCCAGTATCTGATCGATCGTCTTCATCAGCTGCTTATATGCCTCGTCATTATCAATACCGCCCATGATCGGCTCTCCGATAATATTTCCGTTACGGTCAAGCACGATTGTAGTCGGGAAGGCCATAATGCTTGTTGCATATTTTCCGGCTTCACTGTTGGAATCAAGGGAAAGATTCGTATATTTTGCACCCTGCTTCTCTAAAATACTCTTAGCTTCAGCAATTCCATCCTCATTTCCGTCAAGAGAATCTGTATTGATACCAATTACCTGTCCGCCTTTTTCCTTCAGCTCCTCATTTAATTTATTCAGTTCCGGAAGCTCCTGTACGCATGGAGAACATCCATTAAACCAAAAATTCAAAACCGTGACCGCATTCTTTGAAATGATGCTGCTGTCCACGTCATTTCCATCCAAATCCTTTGCCTTAAACTCCGGAAATACGCTTGCTCCCTCTTTGCCGGAATCCTTATTTGATGCATTCGCACTCTGCTTCTCAAGAAGTGGCTGAAGCTCATCCTCAAGCTTTTTGATTTCTTCAACATCTTCCTTCAAAGACTTGAGTTCATCATCGGTAAACTTATCCTTAATTTTGTCTAAAGAGTTTGCCAGAAAATCTCCGTAATTCGTAGCTGTCGCATCCTCGACAGTTGATTTGTCAATGCTGTTAAATACCTTCTCCCATAAAGCCTTATGGTTTTCAAGAATACTGTTCTCTTTCTGTGTCAATTCATTAATCTTTGCATCCAGATCTTCTGCTTCCTGCGTTGACATCTGCGACTCTGTTGCTGTATTTCCCTTGTTAGCAGAATTTCCGCACGCACTTACTCCGAGTACCATCGCTGCAATAAGCAGCATCACTGTTAATTTCTTCATTTTATTCTTTATTCTCCTTTATTCTCTTTCAAATTTGTTTTACCTGTTCCAAATCCATATTGATAGTGAATTGCTTCCGTCGGGCATTCCTTTATACACATGCCACAGCGGATACATTCCGTATGGTTCGGATGCTTGGTGACATCCACGTCCATCTTGCAGGCTCTCTCACATTTGCCGCAGGATACACATTTATCCTCATCCACCTTCATCTGCAGAAAAGATACCTTATTGCAAAGCGCATAGATTGCGCCCAGCGGACATATCCATTTACAGAATGGGCGGTAAAACATAAGGCTTAGGATTACAAAAGTAATAAGTATACCGAATTTCCATGTAAACAGTTTGCCAAGGGCCGCTCTGATACTTGCATTGGCAATCGAAAGCGGAATCGCTCCCTCCAGCACTCCCTGCGGGCAAAGATATTTACAGAAAAACGGATTTCCCATTCCCAGTGAATTTGTCACCAGAAGGGGTAGTAAAATAACAAAAATCAACAACACCCCATATTTTATATAGCGAAGCGGCTTAAGCTTTTTCGTTGAAAATTTCTTAAACGGTATCTTATGCAACAGCTCCTGGAACCAACCGAACGGACACAGAAATCCACAGATAAATCGTCCGAGCAGTACACCTAACAGAATTAAAAATCCTGTAATATAATACGAAAATTTAAACTTGGATGAGCCGATGACTGCCTGCAAGGCACCGATCGGACACGCCCCGGTTGCAGCCGGACAGGAATAACAATTCAGTCCCGGTACACAGACGGTCTTTGCATCCCCTCTGTAAATCTCTCCTTTAAAGAAGTTCGGCAGATGGATATTGGTAAGAATCGTTGCCACGGCCTGAATCCATCCCCGAAAGTGCGCCAGAAACTGTGATATTTTATGTTTTTTCTTATCCAATTCCAACACACTCCAGACATAATTTGATTGCCTTTGAGAGTACCGTGGCTGCCTCCCCGCGCATCGCACCGTATCCGATCATCAGGATCGCTGCTGCCAGAAGCGTGATCTGCGCTGCTGCTCTGTTTATCTGTTTCATATCCTTTCCCTTCCTAAGTTTTAACATTTTGTCGTTGTTTACGATGATAATAGATTAGCAAAGGAATATGAACACCCTGTGTTTGAAAAAGGAAGATATCTTTAAGATTTGCGCTCTAATTCTTAAGAAATTATTGAGAACTTCTCAAGCAGTCCCACCTTATTACAAAGCAGTTTTCGTATTTTCCATGATAAACGGCTTTGCCTCTTCCTGTCCCCACGAGATATCATACATTCCCATCAGGTAATTTTTCAACTGCTTTCGGTTATCAAACTTTAGCACCTGATAAGGCAGGGAAAAGGACAGCTTTTCCACAAAAAGCAGCTTCTTGTCTTTCGTTGGCATCAATACACCGGCATGACCGATGAATAGTTCATTCTCATTTTCCCCGAAACTGGAATGAAATACAACCGTAATCAGAGATGCTTTCGTTCCGGAGATTTTTACCTCATTTTGCTTCCACGCTTTCTTCTGCTTTTTGATGTGTGTATCGACATCCGTTGTATAAGACGTATTTAACGTAGAATACAAGGTCTCAAAAGCATGTTTCTGCTTCCTGGTAAATTTCTTTGCCGGCGCATGTTTAAGCGCATCCTGATCCATAAACAGATTCGACGCATTTACCTTTGCATCTGCCTTCACCGAGATCTTGTCTTTCATCAGATCAAATGCGGTAATGCGGCAATTGTATCCAATAAAATCCGGATATTTTTTATTCCACAATTCCATGATCTTGTTCTCATCATACTGCGGATTTTTTGTCGAAAGCTTCTTAAACCCTTTCTTGACAAGTCCGGTGTTTTTGATCGTTTTATTATAATCCTTTACATCGGAATGTGTGAATAACTCCTTTGCCTATCAGCCCTTTTAACAATAGAGCTGACACATTTTTCTTTGCCACATTGTAACATATCCGCTACGGAATACAACTTAAGTTTTCTTTAAGACGCCATCTGGTCGATTTGCATTACCTCACATTTCCGACAATCAACGCAAAGTATCCCCACAGTCATCTTTATTTCTTGCAGTTTCGCGTTGTTAAGATCAAAACCGCTGAGAATACACAGGAAATCTATTCCCGCCTGATTCTGTACAATTTCGGCATTTTTATCGCAAACGAAGCGGCAGAAAAAAACCGGAAAAAGAAACGGGATACTCCCTATGCGCAAATCATTGACAGCATCCTCATCTATGGAAATTTTTCCAGCGGTCTCCTTGATAAAAGCTTCCTTTAATAGGGTCAGACCCCAATGTGGTCAACCTATATTGTCATCAGATAATTTCTTACGCTCAGCTCTACTCAAATGCTTATGACATACATATTTGTATATAGGTTTCTCAGAGTTTTTATCAAATTGATAATATTTTTCCCCTATATAACTAATACTACGTGTATTTTTCATAAACTTATCCGCCTTTACCTCAAAAACATCATTACATTTCTTTTTTCATATGGTTAATATATACTTCTACACCAACAGCTGTTTTTAAATCATACATCTGATTCATTTTTGCAAAATAATTTGAAATAATTTCTTCATCCATTTGGTTTCTACTTGCATCATCCTCTGCCAGACCTTTTCTGGCAACAATCCATGGCTCCTCAAGATGTGTTAAATCTTTTAAAAACCATGCATTATATATTCCAAATGTATTCATTACAAAATCAGTAACTGTTTTTTCCTCTTCTGAAAGCAGTTCACTTATATAATCCTTCGACAAATTGAGTTTTATTTCTTGTTTACCAAACTCTCTATATTTTTCATAAACAGATGGAAAAACCGGTCCAAATTTCCACGCTTCACATGGTTCCAATATAAAAGATTCACCTTCAAATATTTTGCTTATCGCCTTTACATAATAAAGAATTTTTTGTAATAAAAGATTCGTAATCTCTCTTCCGGAACTTATAATATATAAAGCAATCTTCTCAGCAGAATTATTATATTTCTTTTCTGTCTCGCATTTTTCAATTGCCCTTTTTACCTTATTTACAGCTACCACAGAAACTTCTTTACTATTTGACTCAACATATTGTTTCATCTTCTGCTCATCTCGTAATACTTGAAATAAAATATTTGAATATTTAACTGAAGGTAATTGTCCATCAAGATATCTTGTTATTGTAAGTTCCCCAACCCCCAACAGTTTTGATAAAGGTCTTTTTTCAATATCTTTAATTACAGTTTTTGCAGGGCGTCTGAAAATATGGTATAAAACTCTTTTACGGCATTTGCTGCATAAAAGTTCTTTCCCACACTCATTGTTTTTCTCCTTCATCTTACTCTGAGCAATTATCTTGCTCATGGGGCTCACGTACCTCATCTCCTTTCCCCAGAATAAAAAAAGGGCAGTGTCTGAACAACATCGCCCTTTGTTTTTTATAATTATACTTCCGAAAGGAATCTGTCAACTGGTTTATGCAACAGCGTCCACTTCGTCATCCATATATCCGTCATCGGCATTTTCCGAATCATCATCCAAATCATCGTTCCAGTCATCCTCTGTGCTGTCTGTGATAACAACCTTGCATTTCCACACCATACCATGTACTTTTGCTTTGACTGTAACCGTACCGCTGCTATATGGTATCAGTATGCCATCCTCTACCTCGCATATATCGTCATCAGAAGATGTCCATTCCACGTCATGACTGCATCCCTTCAGATCCAGAGAAACCGTATCTTCCACGTCCATCTCCACTGCTGTCTTATTCAGTTCCGGCGTTTCTACTGTCACCTGACAGGATTTTTTCTGCGTTCCCTTCTTTACCGTAATGGTTGCCTTGCCTTTTCCTTTTGCGACCACTTTTCCGGCGGAGACACCAGCCACCGCTGTATTACTGCTGCCCCAGGAAACGATTCCTGCACCACCCTTTACCGTAAGTTTCCTGCTCTGTCCTTTTACAAGCACAATCTTTGTACTGCTGATCGACAGCGGACTTATCTTCGGTCGGGTGTTCTTTTTCTTCGTTGTCTTCTTCGTGGTTGTCGTGGAAGATTTCCGCGTCTGCGAATATCCGCCCGATGAGCCAAAACACTTCTTGCACGGTGTCAGACCGCGTGCCAATGCATTGGAAAGTGTCGTCTGATAAAAATTTCCCCGCCCACATTTGTGGGTATGGTATTTACTGCCGGTTGGCGTCACATAGACCATTGTCTGTGCCTGTGCCGTTACCATGCCGGCACTGTCACCGACTGGCAAAATCATCATAAAAAATACAAGTGTAAAACTTAGAATTGTTTTTTTGATTGTTTTCATCAATTGCCTCCTTATCTTTTCCTCCGCTTTAAACATGTCTTATATTTTTATCATACGCCTTCCTATTTTCGAGTACAATACCATTTTCCCAAATTGACAATTCGCGTTTTGTCAAAAAACAATCTCCTGCATACCATAAGGAAAAAGGAGTTTTTTATGCTCGCTCCTCATTTTATCCAGCTCTTAACATCTTCACGTCCTGCCGCTATCGCCAGAATAAAGCCACTTGTGAATACTCCTTTTGTGGTTTTCTTCGCAGTTAATACATTAAGGGACACAAGTGGTTTTTTCAATATGTTGTTATTAATTTATGGTGCTGGGCTTCCACCATTATGCCAGAAGCCTCTATTTTATTTCTATTTTTTCCTGATATCCGGCCAGCCGGTCCAGGCGCATTTTTTCTGCCACCGGAAATAACTCTGTATCCGTGATGCGTTCCAGACTTTTTATCCGTTTCTCGGAAATTGTTTCATTCGACTTGCTTTTTTCATAATCCTCAACTGTCATGTGCCAGTAATGAAATTCTCCTGCATAATACTCAGAAATTTTCTGCGCAATCAAAAGCCCCTCCGGATCCAGATCTCCCGCATAATATACCACCGTTCCCGATGCCGCCAGAAGATCTAACGTAACAAGCCCTGCCAATCGCGGCTGCCCGTTCATACACATACAGGAAACCTGCTTTGTGTGCCCTGCGCAAAGGCCTGCAAATACGGACGGATTTTCCACGATATACATTTCATTATCTTTGCAAAATATGCTGTTCCACTTTGAAAGGACTGCAAGCGGAATCTGTACCATATCATCCTCCTGCCAGAACCCTTCCATCCCCATATGCAAATCACCATCCTTTTTCTGAGCCTTTACATGCGATAACATCACATAATTTGATATATCATCAATAAGGATTCCCTCTGCCAGAAAACATCTTTGCCGGAAAAATACCGGAAAAATTTCCGATTTCTGTGGGAATACCTTTCTCTGCCGCAATTCCATCTGGATCACCTGATACAAAAAAGTTCCCCAGGAACCTTTTTGATCAAATGCATGTGGATTTCCAGTGATTTCCGTTGCAAAAACAGCAAGATACTTTGTCTCGTTTTTTCTGAATGGAAAACAATTATAGATTTCTGCACCAAGCATCAAAGACTGCTCCCACTCATTTAAATTTTTTATGTGACCTGCCTTTATCACATCCAGCAGTTCTGACAAGACTTTTTCCACAGGTGTTCCCTGATATTTTTCCTTCCAGTGTTGTAAAAAACGGTCTTTTTTCTGTTCTTCCAACTGTCGTTCTTCTTTTTTACCTACCAGTTTTTCCCGAAAATATAACTCCAGCAAATGCTCTGGTGTCATATTAGAAAACCTGCTGCTTAGCAATGCCTGCGAAAAACGCTCCGCTGATACCGTCACACTCTTTTTCCCATGGAAACTCTTTGCAAAAAATCCCTCAAGTCCTTCGACTTCCTCCGCTGTAATTTTTTGTAGCACAACTTTTCCTGAAAAAGATCCATAAGACCGGTACTTTTCCCAAAATCCACGAAAAACTCTGTCCCACACGGGATTGGATTTAAAATATGCGATACAATTATTCTCCTGCTGTCTGTTCAATCTCTGCCCTCCGTTGTTCTACAGCCTCTTCACTTTCCATAAGTTCTCTGGAATGCCCATTCCACACATAAGGCATCACGGTCACAAATTTTGCATTTTCCGGTCGTATTAACTGGTAGATGGCAAGCGCGTCCAATGTATCACAATCTCCCCAAAGTACCTGTGAATTGATAATAAAATCAAAGGAAAACTCTGTCATGAGACGGAACATGTCACGGATGTTACGGTTATCAACTCCAGCAAATGCCTCATCCAGCGAAACCAGACGCGGTGCATCTGCACGTCCTCCCTGATATTTTGCAACAACTGCGGAAAACAGCGGTACATACATAGACATCGCTTTTTCTCCGCCACTGAAGGTTCCAAATACACTGTTGGTAAGCTCCTTAACCCGCTCTCCCTTTTTCTGGGAAAACAGTTGAAATTCAAACCACTTACGATAATCCAACGTCTCTTTCATAACCTGGTAAAACGAAATCATACCGCCACTGTCCGAGGCTCTCCTTCTTGCTTCTTCGACTTTTGAGCGAAAATGTGTAGACAGGCGTGCGGCCTCTTCTTCACTCATTAACCGGTAATCCTTCTTTAACAATTCTACCAGTTCTTTTGTATCCAGCTGGTTTTCACTCTCTGCCGTCTTGCTGCGCCAGCGAAGGCTCAGCTTTAAGCCACTCGATGTGTTCATGCTGCCCATCAATGCATTCATCTTTTCTACCCATGCATTGGAAGCATTAATTTTGCCGCGGATTTTACGGCTGACCGTATTGGCCAGAATATCTTCAAACAACTCACGGTCCCCCGCTTTAATCAGATCCTGTAACTGTGCGATATCTTCTTCCAAATGTGCCAAAAGCCGTGAAAATGGAAGCTTTATCCCCTGATAACGCGCTGTGAAATTCTGACGGACAGCCTCGGCTTCTCCCAATGGCCGGTTTTCATCTAGTTCTTTAAATAATTCCCCCTGCATCACCTGATACTCATTTAAAAAGCCCCGGTTTTCAAAATAAATCTGATTCAAACTCGTAATTACATTTTGCTTTCCAAGCGATTTCGTATCAGCCTCCAGATATTCGCAAATACTGTTTACGTCCGTCTGCATTTCTTCTGGAAACCTGACATAAGCAAGGGCAAATTCTGCCTCGTAACATTTCCCCCTCCAGATACGCTTTTGTTCCAGAATCTGTTTCTGGCTTTCGCCTGCTTCTTCCTGCTTACGCAATGTATCCAGATGCTCCTTTATTCCGGCGCGTTTCTGCAGGCATTGGTTCAGATGCTCTGGATATTCCTTCAGCCATGTAATACAGGCATCCAGCCGTTCCCTGATCTGTTCGTAATCCGTCAGTTTCAATTGCTCCACGATGGATGCATGTTCTTGCTCCAGCTTTACAAGGTGACGCTGCGCACCTGACAGATCATAACGGATTTCATCCAGATCTGCATCAATGCTTTCCAGACGCCTGGTCAGATCTTTCATATGCCTTACACTCTGTAAAAACATTTCATGCGCAGACTTTAACGCGATCAGATTCTTTTCATACTCTGCTGCCGCATCCTTTGCTTCCTGAAATATGGCATACGTACATTGCAGATACAACTGCTGCGCAATTTCTATCGCTTTCTTTTTCTTTTCCTGTATCTGCTCCGAAAGTTTCTTCCAACGCTCCTCGATCTCCTTACACTCTGCCGTTTTCGTTTCATATTTGTGCTGCTCCTGCACAAGCATCTTGAAAGCTGTACGTATACCCGTATCCTGCGGCAAAGCCTGATATTCCTGCTCCAGCTTCTGCATCCGGATTACAATCCCAGCCTTTTTTGCTTCCAACTGGTTCATGCTGCTTTGCAATCCCTGAATTTTTTCTTTGCAGACTCTGATCTGTTCCTGACGATTGCGTTCCCGTGCCCGCGCACCCAGGAATCCTGCTACATGCTCTCCTGTAATCGTTCCAGACAAAACGCCCATCTGATAAATACCTTCTGAAGAAACCGAAATCATGCTCTCCTCATTATATGCAATACCAGACAAAATACCAGTAAGACGCTGATTTGAGAAAATATCATTCATGGAATCATTCAATTCCAAAACGTCCAGCAGACTCTTTCCACTGTAAGACTTCTGGACGAACAGATAACGGTCTTCGCAGCCTTCTTCCATCGTCAGCACCTGTTCCCGGTAAGACGCATCCACGACCAGTGCATCCAGAATCCCCATCGAAAGCAAAGCCTCTTCCAAATGATTGCATTCCTGTTCTGTCAGGGAATCCCCAAATTCGATTGCTTTATAAAATTCCTGATACGGAATCTTCAATGCATCCAGACGCTGCCGGTTCTTTCTAACCGCTTCGGAACGTTCCGGCTGTGGATCTTTTGCGTTTTCCCATTCTGTGAGTTCTGCTTCTGTCTGTTCCTTTTCCAGACGTTTCTGCTCATACTCTTTTTCTTCTTCCTGCATTTGCAGTTCCAGCGGGTTTTTATAAGAAAACCAGATATCTGTTACCGTTTTCCGCACCTCCGCAAAATCAGAAGTTTCTTTAAAATCCTGTGCATATCTGCTACAGTCTTTCAGCTGTTCCGAATCAAGAATAAGCTCTGTATTCGATCTGTTCCATGCATATAAAGCCTCTTTCCATGCATTCTGCTCCTGAACCAAAAGCATGTCTTTTGCTGACATATCTCTTTGTATCGCATCCAATTCTTTCTTTATTCTGTCTCTTTGCTTTAAGAGTTCTTCTGCCTGTGGTTCCAGTAAATTTGTTTCCTGCAGAATTTGAAATGCATGATAAATTTTATTTTTCACATCTGAGAATTGCTTTTCATGCGTATCAAATGCAATTGTTTCTTCCAGATGTTCCTCACACTCCGTCTGAAAAAAACTATGCTCCTCAAAAGCCATGCTCTCTGCCTCTGTCTGCATTTCTTCCAAAAGCTCTCCCAGCTCTTTTTCTTTTTCAAATTTACGATTTTCTTCTTCTCTTTGCTTTTCTTCTTCCTCCCTGTACTGTTCCTGCTTTGCCTCCAGGGTTGCATTTTTACTGTCTATAATGCTCTGCTGACGCTTCATTTCCTGTGCAAGCTCGGCTTCCCGGTCTTTTAAGCCGACTGCATCACTCTTACTTAAAGATTCTCTTTCTTTTTCCATTGCATCGTGCTTTGCCTGCATTTCTTCAAGCTGACCAGATAGTGATGTGATTTCTTCTTCACTCCCTGCAATGTCTGTCTGACGCTTTTTTTGCTCTTTGTCAACTTCTTCTATATCATCGCAGATTTCCTGATATTTTTTCGCTTTTTCATATAATGCCAAACGGTTGTATTTGTCATACACGTTCTGGATTTTCTGCGCGGCCTGCTGCGCCTCCCTGCGGCTTTTTAAATTCATTGTCATCTGATCCATATTTTCGATAGCATCCGACATCGGACGCAGATCATCATCCGAAAGCGGCTGCAGGGAATCACTTAAAATATCATTAATCACAGAAGGTTTAAAATCTTTTGACAATTTCGGTGTACGCAGCTGAATCAGCAGATCAATCATCTCTTTGTATTCCTCTACCGTATCAAATCCAAAGATCTGACGGTTTACGTATTCCATATAATCTGCCTGACGGTCAAACACCTGTCCCCCTGCTGCAATGCGGTTTTCCAATTCTTTTTTGGAAAGTGTCACCTTCTCATTGGTTTCTTTGTACAAAAAGAAATCGGCACCCACTCGTCTTCCATCCGTCAGTGAAAAATACCATTTATCCAATGGCTTTCCACGCCGTGCCCGGATTCCCATACCAATCGTCAGATAGTTTTCCGTCTCTTTTCGCTTAAACTCCAGATACAGATAGCCGGTTCGTTCTTCCCGTCCATCATCCTCTTCCAGCAGATAACTGCTCATCTTCCGGTCTCTCGAACCAAACGGATCCAGACGTTCCGGACTCATATTTCCGTCCAACAAAAGCGGAACCACACTCTGCATCGTTACGGATTTACCGGATCCATTGGATCCTCTCAGCAGCATCCGCCCCTTTACAAATGGAAATTCCTGCTCGTCATAATACCAGAAATTAATTAGTCCGATCTTACTGGCCTGCCATCTACTACTCATTTTCTCTTCCTCCCGCAAAATCTTTCGGATACGTTCCCTGCAGCTTCCCGGCTGCCGGATATATTTCCACCTGATGTGATGCTTTGTCCCATTTGATAAACATCCACAATTCCATGGCAGCCATCACCGTGCTGAGGAATTCGCTGTCCGGCATTTCCCTGTAATTCTTGGAAAATCCCTGTCCATACTTCTGTCGGACACTCCGTATCATCTGTTCAAACGATACCGTATCCACAATACCAATCTCATTCTTTTGTATGTTCCATTCTTTTTGTTCGATACGTTTTCTGATTTCAGCCAGACACAAAAGAATAATATCGGAAAGCACATTATTTCCAGGAAACGTATTTCCCATCCGGCAGTCATCCTGAAGCATCACATAGGCACTGCCTCTATGAATATGTACATGGCAGTCAAAATTCTGCTCAAGATCTTCTGTAAGGCGGTGTCCATAATATTTCAAATACTCAAAATCTTCTTCTGATCCATCCCGGCGATACATTCCCGGTGCAAATAGCAAACGCTTATACACCCGATGTCTTCTGGCAATTCCCCGGTCCTCATCCATTGCAAACCAGTCACTCTCTAAAAAATCTTTTGGACTTCCATAATCGGTAATGTCCTTTGAAAAATTACGCATAAAATAACGGGATGCTCCAGTATTTTCATACAGCACTTCTCCGGCTGCATCTTCCATAAAAGCATCATCCGCTCCATCCGTAATGCTGACAATTCCCTGTGTCACTGCATAACGTAATACCTTAATCAGCCGCCTCCGGCTTGTATATACGGTCCAGTCTATGGACTCTCCCGGCATATTTGCAGAAATGTACTCGGTAAGCTGCGATAAAATAAATTGTTCCTGCGTGTCTTTTTCTTCCAGAAACATAAGCAAAATACAGAGAAACGCATACTCTTCTTTGGAAGAAAAATCTAAAATTCCCATAAAATTCTCTGGAATTACCGGAATCTTTTCCATCTTCACCATCAATGCATTTTCTGTCACCTGACATCCCAGCTTATCCGATGCATATTTGCGAATATCACCAATTGCATCTCTCAACTGATAATACAATTCTTTGTTTTCCGATTTCAGTACCCATCGTTGATTCAGTAATACCTCCAGTTCCTTCATCATCCTTCCTCCTGAAATACAATCGCAAGTTTTGGCATGGTAAAACTGCCATCCTCGCAATGCACGACACAGCGTTCTTCTTTCCTGCTCATATCAAGCGTATAGTACCTTCCCTCTTCCGTTCTTGCAGCACCTGCCGGATTTTCCATTGCATCTGAAATCCACTTCAACAGGATTTCCCGCACATGCGGCTCAAGAACCGGCAGCGTAGAAAAGTCTATTTTCCCATCCGACTCCAATTCCCGGAGTTTGCGCATATCTTCTTTTTGCTTTTTAATCATCTGCTGTCTTGTTCTTTGCTTTTCTTCTGCTGCTTCCCGGATGGCACTGCGGCTGGACTTCTCCCTATAAGTTCTCACACGCGGTTTCAATGTTACTTCAAATGGACGTTCTTCATAAACACTCTGATTCATACTGTCCGTCTCGCGGACCAGATCTCCCTTTAGATGATATGGTTTCTCCAATCCAAAAACCATGGCAGACATCCGGTGTGCCTGCTGTACATCCTCACACTTTAAAAACAGTTCTGCTACTTTACGGTATTCTTCTCTTCGATTGGCTCCAAACGCATTTTTCTCACTGAGCTGTGCCGCATACCTTGTGATTCTCCGGATAATTTCATTGGTTGCATCAAAAAGTTTACCAGCCTCATTTTCTTCTCCATTAGAAGAAACAAACCATTCATAAATACTCTGAAACCGTCCCTTTGTTTTTTCTTCCAGCAGCTCCCGTGAAACTTCCACATCCATGCGTGGAATCAACATTTCATACTGCACGATTTTTTCAAACACCTGCTGCTTATTTCTGTCTTCTAACGTGCGCAAATCTTCCTCAATTACACCAACATTGCGCTGTAATCCTTTGATAAAATTGCGCAGATACTCGACCAGTCGATCCTTAAACACCAGAAACTCTTTTGTGTGCATCATTTCTTCTGCTTTCACACTGTTCAAATCACGGATATAATCCTGATAATTCTGGTTCAGACGCACAAAATCATTGTTCAGATCATTCCACCAGGTATAAACTTTGTTTAAATCTTCATCCACCATCTGTGGAAAACGCGAAATGTTAATTCGAATCCGCTCCAAAAGTGTCGGCTCCAAAGATGCGCCTTCAATAAAAAGATTCTCTAAACGCAGCACCAGACGTTCAATCTCCACACTGTACTCCGACATCTGATACCGGAATTTTTTATTCTTAAATTCTTCAATCGATGATACTTTACGCGTATCCTGTATCGTATTCAGATTTTTCCATTCCACAAGCATTGCCAGATCCTGTTGGCACTGTTCCAGCTTATACTCCGCAAAAAACGGATCCTGTACCATCTGGGCATATACTTCCTCCTGGTACAGCCAATAACGGAGTTTTTCATAATTTTCAAAAAAAATGCGCATAATGCAGCGATACCGGCTGACATTATCCGCATTCAGATATTTTGCTTCTGTAAGTGCCTTGGTTAGCTTATCTGTTACCTGCACAACATTCTCCTTAGTGTCTTATCTACAATCCATTTTAATTTCTGCTACATGATCAAAGTATACCATAATTTATCCTCTTATGCTACCCAGATAACTCTTTTCTTCTATCTGTATTATTTTAATCTGAATAAACTCCACGCCGGCATCTCTGCCGGCGTTATTACCCTCTTCCGCTTTTTTTTCATCAACTCATAATATGTACCAGATAAATTCCAAATGCACAAATCGAAATATTTGTAGCTATTTTTCCAGATATAAATTTCATTCTGGAAATCAAAAGAAAAATCGAAAGGTCTGCCAAAATCAACGGTGCTGCATTACACCATACATTGTAATCTACTCCGTGCTTGCGACGAACATTGAAATTTCTCTCCACTATCTCAAACATGCGGCCGGGATTCTGTACTTTCATTCAAAACAGCCAGAAAGTTCTTCATGCGCAGGGATTCTGGAAGGCACATCGATATTATCCGGCTGATGATGAAATATGTCCACGCAGTGAAAGACAGGTTCCGGCAGTTTCAACGGCCTCTCCGTGGAATCAGCGCAATTCATTTTGGATATCGGTAAGTTCTGCAACTGAATATCCTTCTTTTTGGCAGATGGACAGCATCTGTCTTTTTGGCATACCTGTTTTTGGGCTTTTTGAGTTTAAAATATCGGATATTTGGCAACAGCTGGGTTATCGAACAAAACTTCGAACAACCGGCTTAATGGCATTGCCAATGGACGTTGGAATATTGAGTGCTTACAAAATAGAGGTGCACTAGGCACCTCTATCTTAAACTTCTTGCAAAATCCGCAAGGCTGGTTTATAATCAGATTAGAAACCGAAGGATTTTGGTGTGTCCAACGGTTGCACAATCGGAAACAAATAATCAGTTTAAAAATCAAACGGATTAAAGGCTATCCCCTATTGGCGTAGAGGATAGCCTTTCCGTTTATTTGCGGTTATGTTTATTGTCTATGTATGTCAAGGCTGCAAATACAACCAATAAAAGCGTAAGCACTTCTAAAGTATCCATACCGACCTCCTTTCCGTCTCCAGAAAGGACAACCGCAAGACTATCCCTACTTGCTCTAATCTGACTGAAAATATTATATCATTTCGTGTCGAATAATACCAGCACCACTTACGATATTTCCTCTGCCGGTTCCAATACCCCCCGGCAAATTCCTCATCGCTCATGTTCTGGAGCTTTCCTAACACCTGCTCTGCAAGCTCCTCCATATCGCTGTCCTTTATGTGAGGCATTACCCGTCTGATGTCCTCCATCAGCTCTGTCTTGCCCTGCCTGTCAAATACACACATCACCTGCTCTTAATACATCCTCTTTCAATACCTGATATCTTGGACGATTAAAATTCTTTCCAGTCTGCTGGTCAGTAAATATCTTTTCTAGTTCCAGATTGTTCTGCTCACAATAGGCTGTAATCTCCTTGATACCTCTGTCTAAATGCTGTTCTCTTGTACTTGTTCTGTGATAACCATATCTCTTCATTATTATTCGCTCCTTTCCTTAGTCCTGAAATGTACACTTTTTGAAACTACAAAAAAAGGACTGCTAAACAGTCCCGAAATGTATGGACATCCTTTTACGGAACGTCCCAGTATTTATGTATGCTTTTTGACACCACCTCCTTAAAAATGGGTATAAAAAAAGAAGGTGTATCTCAACCTTCTTCTCTGAAATGACACTACTCTCCTTAATTTTCATCATAAGTGAGGCTAAGTCAATACTTACAAACTTTGAACCTATTCAAATTTATTAAGTTAGCAGTTCAACAGCATTCCTACTAGTTGATGCAATTTCTTGTAAATCTCATAAGAAGTTCTATAGTCCTCTGATATTAAACAATGATTAACATTATCCGCATCCAGAATATATACTTCTATTTTATCAATACCTGAATTAAACGCCTTTTTTATCCTGTGATTTCCATTAATCACAAATGGTTGAACAAACATATCATTCACCAAAACAATGATAGGATTATCTTCCTTGCTCTTTCGTAAAGTATCATTCATTTTTATATACTTTATATCCATATCCGATTCAACTTGACAGCACTTACAAATTACTTGCGTGTCCACACTTTGTGATTCTATAGAATTCTGTAATATGAACTCATAAACTTGATTTACATTATATTCTAAACAATCTGAACTCCAAACTTCTTCATTTAACATTAACTCTGTTTGCTCCGATTCATCTAATAAAAATTGTAAATCACATAAAGATTGTACTAACTTCAATACCTTCCGTTTTTTAAAAAAGGGAAGCTTCATTTTATGTATTGCCGACACAATATCCTTTTTATACTGTTTTTTTCGTTCTATATCATTAACATAATTTTCATGCTCATAACACATTGTTGCTAAATATCTCTGCATACCAACCTCCCAAAGCTAAATCAGCTTAAAATGCTTCAACGCATCCTTAATATACTCCACCT
>ENA-ORNP01001057-ORNP01001057.1-human-gut-metagenome-genome-assembly--contig:-NODE-1057-length-30373-cov-3.367735_pt1 | contig 30373 bp, 37 predicted proteins | sample MGYA00242119_ERZ509030 | MGnify/ENA primary metagenome ERZ509030 (study PRJEB26280, sample SAMEA2338708) | human gut metagenome | biome: human gut; feature: human-associated habitat; material: faeces... | reverse complement strand
CCAGCAGAGGCCTAGGGGGCTTAAGCGAGATGCTGAGCCCTATGGGCGATGAAAGCAAAACCACCAGATTTTCTGGTGGATTACTTTTTGTTCTAGTATTAGAACAAAACTCCTAATGTTTATGTTTGTGTTCTGATATCAGAACACAAAATGTTATTCAAAAGCTTTTGTTCTGTAATGAGAACATGAAATAATATGACATTTGTTGATTTTATTTATACACAAATATGATAAAATAAAGTCACAAGGGGGATTTGTATGGAAAAAGAATTGAACTGGACAGTCATAGGAACAGGTGTGATTGCTAACGAAATGGCACAAGCTTTACAAAAGATGGGTAAAACACTTTATGGAGTTGCCAATAGAACACAAACAAAGGCTATTGATTTTGCAAAGAAGTATGGTGTTAAAAAAGTCTATGATGAAATTGATGAAGTGTTTGATGATGAAAATGTTGATATTATTTATTTGGCAACATCACATAATACGCATTATCAATTTATGAAAAAGGCGTTAGAACATGGAAAGCATTTATTCGTAGAAAAATCAATTACGTTAAATAGTCGTGAATTAGATGAAATGATGGCACTTGCTAAAGAGAAAAATTTAATTCTTGCAGAAGCCATGACCATTTGGCATATGCCAATCTATAAAGAATTATGGAAAATTGTGCAAAGCGGTGAACTTGGTAAAATGCAAATCATGACAGTAAACTTTGGAAGTTTTAAAGAATATGATATGAATAATCGTTTCTTTAATATGAATCTTGCTGGTGGGGCTTTATTAGATATTGGGGTTTATGCTCTTTCTGCAGTACGTAGCTTTATGTCTAAACAGCCAAATGAAATAGTAAGTCAAGTGAGGTTTGCACCTACAGGATCTGATGAACAAGCAACGATTTTGCTTAAAAATGAAGATCAACAAATGGCAACGATTGCTTTATCAATGCATTCAAAACAACCTAAAAGAATTATGATTTCATTAGAAAAAGGGTATATTGAAGTTTATGAATTTCCTCGCGGACAAAAAGCAACGATTGTGGATGCTGTAACAGGAAAACAAACAGTTATTGAAAAAGGAAATACTGAAAATGCACTTTATTATGAAATGTGTGATATGGAAGAAGCTGTTAGAAATCAAGATGATTCACATTTAAATTTAGAGTATACAAAGGATGTCATGGATATTATGAGTCAACTTCGTAAAGAATGGAAAATGCAATATCCAGGAGAAAAATGGTAAGGACAAATTTTTTGTCCTTTTCTTTATGCAGTGATAAAATAAAGTAAATAAAGGAGGATCATTATGGATAAAGTATTAAAATTTTTAAAAGATGCAGAAACTTATTATTTAGCAACAGTAGAAGGTGATCAACCAAAAGTAAGACCTTTTGGAACAGCACATGTTTTTGAAGGAAAGCTTTATATTCAAACAGGAAAAGTCAAAGATGTTTCGAAACAACTTCATCAAAATCCTAAAGCAGAAATTTGTGCTTTTAAAAATGGAGAATGGTTACGAGTAAGTGGAAAATTAATCGAAGATGATCGTAATGAAGCAAGACAATCTATGTTAGATGCTTATCCAAGTTTACAAAAGATGTATAAAGCAGATGATGGCAATACGGAAGTTTTCTATTTTGAAAATGCTACAGCTATTTTTTCATCATTTACTCACGAACCACAAATTATTAAATTTTAATCATAAGTTACCTATTAAAGAAGCTTTTAATAGGTATTTTTTATATAAATAGACAAATAAGATAAATTGTCAATATATGGATAGATAAAGAGGATTATGTATTGTTGTTAATATTTCATTTAATATAATAAAATTAGATAAAAGAAAGGATGAAATATCGATGTTAAAGAATGAAAAAGGACAAGCAGTTGCACCAAAAACAGTCACAATGACAAAAAAAGATTTTGAAGCTCAAGGAAACACCCGTGTTTATTGGCTAGGTGGCGCAGGAGCCATGATCAATGATCATGGAACAGTGATTATGATTGATCCCCTTTTAGAAGGCTTTGATATGCCCTTATTGATTGATATGCCAATTGATGTAAAAGATGTACCTCATGTGGATGCTATTTTAGTATCTCATGTAGATAATGATCATTATTCAAGATCAACGTGTAGAGATTTAAAAGATGTTTGTAAAGAATATCATACTTCTTATTATGTTGCTTCTTTAATGAAAGAAGAATGTGGTTTGGATGGAATTGGACATGATATTGGAGATCATATTCAAATTAATGATATTGATGTTGAACTTACACCTGCTGATCATGCTTGGCAAAACCAAGTCGCAAAATATAATTATCGTATATGGGAAGATCGTGAATATTGTGGTTTCTATGTAAAAACACCAACAAAAAAAATTTGGTATGTAGGAGATTCTAAATTGCTGAATTGTCAATTACATATGGACCCACCAGATGTAATGTTCTTTGACTTTGCGGATAATCCTGTGCACATTGGTTTAGAAAATGCTTATAAACTGGCTAATACTTATCCAAATACAAAACTTGTTTTAATTCATTGGGGAAGTGTTGATGCACCTGAAGCAAGTGCTTTTAATGGAAATCCACAAGATATTTTAGACAATGTCGTTAATCCTGAGAGAGTTGTTGTTTTAGCACCTGGTGAAGAATATGTTGTTGATTAAGAAGTAGAAATCATGAGCTACAGTGAAGTTAAAGATTTTAATTATGATGATTGTTTTAAACTTTGATGTTTAATTGCGAAAAACATGGTAAACAAAAAGAACTGATTGCGATTAGAATTTATATAGATGATTTTGTTATCTTTCAATATATTATGGAAGGTAGAGATGCAGGAAATATTCCATGGTTAGAACGTAAAGCCAATGCCGTTAAAAAGACAGGAATGTCTTCTATCGAAGCTTTTTATGCGACAAATGAAGGAAAATTTCCTAAATTAAAAGATGATCCAACAGTTGCTTTATATGGAGGAGGTTATTCATTATATAAAGATGAAAAAATCATTTGTATTGTAGGTGTTTCAGGAATGGCACATGAAGATGATGCAAAATTAGTAGAAGAAGCTGTTAAGGAATACTTAGAAACAAAATAAAGATATAATTGACGGAAGCAATGAAGATGGAACTAAGAGTATTAAAATATTTTTTAGTAATTGCTCGTGAAGAAAACTTTACGAAAGCCGCAAAACAATTACATATTACTCAACCGACTTTATCAAGGCAAATAGCTCAATTAGAGGATGAATTAGGGGTAACTTTATTTGAAAGAAATAATCATAAAATTGTTTTAAGTGAATATGGTATGATTCTAAAAAGAAGAGCACAAGAAATTATTTCTTTAGCGAATAAAACCAAACAAGATTTCTTATATAAAGATGAACATCTTGAAGGAACAATTTTTATTGGTTGTGGTGAATTTCAAGCAACGAAATGTCTAACAGATTGTATTGCCTCTTTTAGAAAAGAACATCCTCATATTAAATATGAACTCTATAGTGGTAATACGAATAATATTAAAGATAATATTGAAAGAGGCTTCATTGATTTAGGGTTGATGTCTTGTCCTATTGATCTTTCTAAATTTGAAAGTGTTGAAATGCCTTTAAAAGAAACATGGGGTGTCTTAGTAAAAAAAGATAGTCAACTTGCACTTAAAGAATTTATTGAACCTCAAGATTTAATTGATCTTCCAATTGTTACATCTATTGGCGATTATCAAGAAACAATTCTTAATCATTGGTTTGGTAAATATCAAGACCAAATGAACATTGTAGCAAGAGGAAATCTTATTTATAATGAAGCACTCTTTGTACAAAGTAATGTGGGTGTTGTTTTAGGTATTAAGTTAAATTATGATTATAAAGATTTATGCTTTATTCCTTTAAAACCATCACTTCATCAACAAACAGCACTTGCTTGGAAAAAGGAACAATTCTTTTCACCAGCAACAACTGCTTTTATTAAATATGCAAAAGAATATTTTAAGAGATGATAGAAATATCATCTTTTTCATATACAATTTTTTACTTTGAAATTTATTTCATGATATAATTATGATATGAAATGAAAAAGGAGGGCGTTTATGAACCCTATTGAACGTATATCTGTTTATTATGATCAATTCTCTACCGCAGAAAGAAAAACATGTAATCTTATTATAGAAGATCCACAAACGGTTATTGATAATCCTATTGCTGAAGCAGCAAAGATTTATGATGTATCAACATCTTCACTTTTAAGAGTAGCGAAACGTATGGAATATAAAGGATACAGTGAATTTCGTTATGCTTTAAAAGATTGGATAAAAGAAGATAAAAATACACATAATAGTTCAAATATCATACATATTATTGAATCTTATAAATCGAATCTCGATAAGATGTATTCATATATTGATGAAAAACAAATCATAGATTTTATATCTGAATTTCCAAATTCACGAGTATTTACAATTGGTATGGGGAATAGTTCTCTTCCCGCACAACAACTGACTTACTTTTTGTTTTCGACAGGACTTTGGTCAAGTACAATTATGGATTCAGTACAACTTAAGTATTTGGAAAATTGTTTATCAAAAGATGATTTATTGATTTTCTTTTCAGTAAGTGGTTCGGTTGGTAGTTATAAAGAAATTATTGAATACTGTAAAGAAAATAATATAAGGACTGCAATGGTTACAATGAATGATTCAGAGTATTTGAAAAAGAGCGTGACTTACTATTTTTTACTTCCTATGCTGTCTATATATAATCCAAATAATAATAAGAATTTTCATCGTATAGATAATCGTAGTATATTTAATATCTTTATTGAAATTCTTGTTTCATTTTATACACCACAATAAAAGGGGCTGTAACAAAATAAAATAAACAGCTAAAAATAGAAAAAGAACAATGAAACAGCAAAAACTGAAACATTGTTCTTTTTTGTTGTATAATTTATATATGGAAAACAAAATTCAACAACAAAATGATTATAACGCATTACAACTGTCTTTGCCAATAGATTTAGGTGTTAAAATTGATGAAGATGATATGGTTGTTTTTTTCCTAAAGGCACTAGAAGGAGTGAATTTGTCTAAATATTTTAAAAAAGGTAAGTGTCGAGAAAGAAAGGGATATGACAGATGTAAGCTTTTGAAGGCTGCACTTTTTGCCTATATGTTATGTGATAATGATTTGAGATCCATGGAATCATTATGCAGATATGATATTCGTTTCATGTACATAATGGGTGAAGAAAGACCCAGCTTCATGACTTTTGAAAGACTTTTAAAAGACTATCTCGTTAAGAATATTGATGAGATATTTTTTGAACTTTCAAATAGTATAGGTGCTTTAATGAAAATAAATAAAGAAATTCAGTACATAGATGGAACAAAACTGGAAGCAGATGCAGGAAAATATACATTTGTCTATAAAACAAGGATCATCAATGCAAGAAAAAAACTGTGGCAAAAAATAAGTGATTCAATAGCTGATATCAATAAAAACAGAGGATTGGGATTCAATCAAAATGATAAATACTGTGCTCAAGAAATAGGATATATCGTACAGTATCTTTTTGAAGTCATGAAAAAAGAAGAAATTGAGCCAGTATATGGTCGAGGAAAAAGAAAAACAGAAATTCAAAGAAGCTATGATGAATTTCTAAAATACTATGAAAAGCTTTTGGAATATGAATACTGGCTAGATATCATAGACGAAAGAAATAGCTGTTCAAAAACGGATCATGATGCAACGATGTGTGCAACAAAAATGGATTATTACTGTAATACGGGATTGAGCAGACCGTGTTATAATGCACAGATAGCAGTGAGTGATGGTGTTATTGTCAATGCAGAACTATATCAAAGACCTGCAGATTCAAAAACGTTCATCCCATTCATGGAAAGATATAATGCATATAACGGAGAATATCCAAAACATCCAATGGCAGATGCAGGATATGGAAGTTTTGAAAACTATATGTATTGTACAGATAAAAAAATGGAACTTGATATGAAATATTCAATGTATGCCAAGAAAAATGAACCAAAATATAAAAAAACAACAAATATAATCCATTGTTGTGGGAAATGAATGAACAAGGGTATAAAGTATGTCCAAATGGATATGTGTTTAACCAATATGTAAACGAAAGATATAATGAAGACGGAAAATATTTAAGAATAATACAGTTATATGAAAACAAGGAAAAATGTGGAGGGTGTCAATTCAAAGAAAAATGTTTAAAAGGAAGAAAAGGACATAAAACAGTATCAAGAGATGTTGTTTTAAATGAATTCTATGCAGAAGTAGATAAGAACTTGTCAACGGAACAAGGAAAAGAAATGAAGAAACAAAGAAGCATCCAGGTAGAAGGAGCATTTGGGGTAATCAAGCAGGATATGAAATTCACAAGATTTACAAGAAGAGGATTAAAAAATACAAGGATGGAATTTCTATTGGTATGTATAGGGTATAATTTAAGAAAATATCACAATTATCGAATAAAAAATAAAAAGAAACTGGTTATAAACTAAACAAACCGTTCCTTAAAAAACGACATTGAAAATTCGATACCCTCATTGCGCCTAAAAACAGGTAAAATTCACATAAAAAAGTGAATAATGATAGCTGACACATCAAAATGGATGTGATTTTTTTATTTCTAACAAAAAAAAGAAGCTTAACAATGAAAGTTAAACTTCTAAAAATTTATTTCGTTACAGCTTCTTTTAAAAAAGAAGAAGCTTTGTAATATAAACTTCTTCTATGTAGGTTTTATTATTCTTCAGAAGCTGCTTCTTCAGCAAGTAATTGTTTATCATAATTCTTTAAGAATGGAATAATGACTACAACATCTACAGCACATAATACAATCCATAAAACTAATGCTTTCCAATCCATTGTTGATAAGAAGGCTGCAAGTGGTGCAGGTGTTGTCCAAGGTAATACTAAATATGTTTTTCCAATGATATTGAAGTATGTCGCAAAGTAAGCAACGCAAATATTTACAACAGTACACAACATTGTTGGAATTAATGTAAAGACATTTAATACAGTAGGTACCCCAAATACTAAAGGTTCATTAATATTGAATGCAGTAGATAATGGAGCTAATTTGCATAATGCACGTAATTGTTTAGATTTAGTTACTAAGCACATAGCAATTAATAGGGCGATATATGTACACCATCCTCCCCATACACCATTGAATTGTCCTGCAAAAATATGTGTCATAGGTTGTCCGGCATTGTATGCTTCAAGGTTTAAGGCAACGTTCATTGTAACGATAGGTGTAACAACGGCACCTACCATGTTATCACCATGGATTCCGAAGAACCAGAATAATTGTGAAATTAATAATAACGCTAAAATTGATGGTAATGATTCTGTAGCACTAAATAATGGTTGTAAGAATTTAGTTAATAAATCACATATACCAACTCCAGAAAGATTTGTACATAAAATATTTAATAAGATAAATCCAACAACGTTTACTGCCATTGGAATTAAAATTCTAAATGGAGCTGCAACATTTGGTGGTACAGATCCAGGCATCTTAATAGTAATATCTTTTGAAACAAAAAGGTGAATAATTTCTACAACAATCAATGCAACGATAATTGCAGTAAACATACCTCCAGCTCCTAAGTTTGCAGCTGGTAAATAAGATGCACCTTTAATAGTTGTTGGTGCAGCACCAATAGCAAGATATGTTAAAATAGCTGTAAAACATGCTTCTAATTTAGGTAATTCATATCTTTCAGCTAAACGATAAGCAACAGCACCTGCTACATATAAAGAAATTGCGCCAAGTGTTAAATTATAAGGAATTAATAAGTATTGAGCGTTAGCCGAAGCCCAATTATACCAACCAAGTAGAAATGATGTAAATAAATTGGTAGCTTTTAAAGTTTCTGGGTCAACAGGTGGTTGTGCTAACAAGATTGCAAAACCTCCAATGATTGTTAATGGGATTAGAATTCCCATTGCGTCACGTACAGCAGCTAAGTGACGTTGATTGCTTAATTTGTCAGCGATAGGAACTAAAACTTTTTGTAATTTTTCTTGGAATTTATCCATTTTGCTTGTATTCATAATGTTCTCCTCTCCTTTTTTCGTTATCATGTATTTTCGTTATCATGTAACCGCTTTACATTTATATTTTAATCATTTATTGATATTTATGTCAATACATATTTTAAAATTGATATATTTATCATATTTTTATTTACATCCTTTTTTTATTTGCATATAATGAAAGTGTCATGTAACGAGCTGTTATATCTAGAAGAGAGGAATTGATATGAAAATTAATACAATAATTGAAAATATGAAAAAATATCATAAAGGATATGGAACAATTGATGAAGACAAAACAAGAGATAAAGTACTCTATGGAAATATTAATCAAGAATGTACAGGAATTGTGACTTCTTGTTGGGCTTCTGTTGATGTTATTAAATACGCTATTGAAAAAGGCGCTAACTTGATTATCAGTCATGAAGCTTTATTTTGGAATCATGGGGATCATCAAGAATGGTTGGAAGAATCAAAAAATAGTGTCTATTTAGAAAAAAGAAAACTATTGGATGATCATCAAATCGTAGTCTGGAGAAATCATGATTATATTCATTCGGGTATTCCTTATAATGGTGACTATATTGATGGTATTTTCTTGGGCTTAGCTAAGAAAATGGGATGGGAAGATAAACTTATTGATAATCCTGTCAATGTTATTGATTCATCTTTGTTATGTTCTACAGCTTATAGCTTTGATCATTCAATCAAAGCAAAAGATTTAGCTAAGAAATTAATTGATACCTGTCATTTAAATGGAATTAAATTGATAGGTAATTCAAATGCAGATATCAAAAAAGCTGCAATTTTATTCCATATTTTTGGTGATGCTAATGAAGCAATTAAAAATACCGATAAAAATGATGTTGATTGTTTATTATCGATGGAACTTAGTGATTTTACCTATGCAGAATATCTACGAGATAGTGCAATGTTAGGAAGAAATAAAGTTGCTTTAGGAATGGGACATTTTAATCTAGAAGAACCGGGAATGGAATATATGTTGGAATACTTAGATGAAGCGATAGGTGAACATATTCCTGCTTGGTTTAAACAATCAGGAGATAATTATGAATATATGATAAAGGATTGTCGTGATAATCATTGATCTTTCCAATTTTAGAAAAATACTATGAAAGGAATGATAATATGGAATATTTTAGACATATTCAACTAAATGCTCATTTAATTCGTATTATTGGATTAGATGAAACCTGTTTTTATTTAGTAAATGGAAGTGAAAAAACCGTACTTCTTGATGCAGGAAGTGGCTATGGAGATTTGAAATCTTATATTGAAGAAAATAAATTGGCTACTCATGATGAAATTGATGTCATTGTGACACATGGACATCATGATCATATTGGAGGAGCAGATTCTTTTAACAAAATCTATATGAATCATAAAGATTTAAAAGTATTTAAAGAATTTGGCACAATGGAATCAAGATTAAATTATACTCATGAATTTGAAGAAAGAATGGGTATTAAGTTTGCTGATAGTATGCTACCAATGACAAAAAAAACATTACTTCCAATTGAAGATTATCAAGTTTTTGATTTGGGAGATATTCACATTAAAATGATTCCAGTTGCAGGACATACACCTGGTATGATGTGTCCTCTTATTGAAGAAGACCGTATTTGTATTTTTGGAGACGCTTGTGGGGTTTCTGTTTTACTTATGGGTGAATATTCTTCAAATGTAAGTGAATATAAACAAAGTTTATTAAATCTCAAAAAATTTGAAAATGATTATGATACGATTTATCGTAATCATGGTAGCTATGTATCACCAAAGGAATTATTAGATAATGTTATTGAATGTTGTGATCTGATTTTAGAACATAAAGATGCACATCAACCTGTAAAAATGCACGGTATGGATTTCTTTGCAGCACATAAAGTCGAAGGTTATGGACGTGCTGATGGTAAAGAAGGAAATATTTTTTATGAAGATGCAAAAGCTAAATAATTATTTAACACCTCCCTATTTATATGAAAGATGATAGAAATATCATCTTTTTTAATACCTAAAAGGTATCGTTATTAATAAATTATAAGTATTAGATATTTAAAATAAAGTGAATTATAATGAAATTGTAAAGAAAGAATGATACTTATGACAATTGAAGAAGCAAGTAAAAAATATAATATTCCAATTCATACCCTTAAATAATATGAAATTTGGGATTGTGTCAAGAAGTTAAAAAAGTAATGGGATCTTGGCAATATGATGAAACAGACTTTGAAAGATTAAGCTTGATTATGATGTTACATGATTTAGATTTTACAGTTGAAGAAATAAAAAATATATGAAACTTTCTTTGGAAAAAAATGAAAGAGAATGTTTAAAGCTTTTAAATAAAAAAAGGAAAGGAATCTTAGATGAAGTTCATCTAAAAGAAAAACAATTATCAAGAATTGATTATTTAAGATATGAGATGGATTGGGAAAATAAGGAATGAAAAAGATTTGTACGTTGATGTAACCTTTAATTTTAGTTTTTATCTGTAGTGCTTGTAGTAGTAAAAAAGCAACCGCTAAAAAGAAAACAAAACACAAACAGATTTAAAAGAAGTCAATTCAAAATCATTAGTTATTTATTTCTCTTGGGTTGGAAGTACTCAAAATATTGCCAAGGAAATACAAAAACAAACAAATTCAGACATCTTTGAGATTGTTCCTGAAGTTGCTTATAGTGATGATTATGATACGGTTGTTGATGATGTGAAAAAGGAACAACAAGAAAAATCAAGACCAAAGATTAAAAATAAAATTGAAAATATTGATGAATACGAAACCATTTACGTAGGATATCCAAATTAGTGGAGAGAGATGCCTATGATTCTTTATTCATTCTTTGAAGATTATGATTTATCTAACAAAACGATTGCACCATTTTGTACAAGTGGTGGAAGTGGATTGTCAGATACTGAAAAAACAATTCAAGCACTTGAACCAAGTGCTACATTGGTAAAAGGATTGCATGTTTCAGGGTCAGCATCAAAAGATGCTACAAGTGATATAAAAGAATGGGATAAATGAAATTAAATAAAAGGAGAGAAGAAAGATGAATTTATATGCAACAGATAAAGAATACAAAGAAAGATTTGATTATTTTTTAGAAGAAGTTAAAAATGATGAAGGAAATAAATTAGATGAAACAACGCGTTATTTAGCTATTTTATCCGTTTTAATGGGAAATCAAGGAATTTGTGCTTATGAAGAAGTTCTTGAAAAAGCGTTAGATGTTTTATCACCTGTACAAGTAAAAGAAATGGTTTATCAAGCAACTGACTATTTAGGATATGGAAGAATGCTAGAATTCTTAAAAGTTACAAATGAAGTATTTAATAAAAAAGGAATCGAACTTCCATTAGAATCACAAACAACAACGACAATTGAAAATAGATTAGAAAAAGGAATCCAAGCACAAGTAGATATTTTTGGTGAACATATGAATGAAGCTTGGAAAAAAGCAACAGTCAATAAATGGTTAGCTTCTAACTGTTTTGGTGATTACTATACAAGAACTGGGTTAGATTTAAAACAAAGAGAAATGATTACTTTCTGTTTCTTATATGGACAAGGTGGATGTGAACCTCAAGTTATGGCCCATATTCAAGGAAACTTAAATTTAGGAAATGATAAAGCTTTCCTTACAAATGTTGTTTTACAATGTGTTCCATATATGGGATATCCTCGTAGCTTAAATGCACTTGCTTGTATTAATAAAGTAGAAGACTAAATATTGAATATTTGTGGTATTGCAAAGCAATACCACTTTTCATATATAGAGGGGTGGGAAAACGATGAAAACTATTGTATTACAAGGAAGTTTACTAGTAAATGATCAACAAATATCCTCTGAAAACTTTATCAAGTGAGCAAATGAAAAGAGGTATGAAGTAAGAAGTTTTAAGGTTTCGAAAATGAATATTAAACCTTATCTTGGTTGGGTTGCCTGGGGTTATGAAGAAATCATTATTACGTAATGATTTCTTTATGTACAAATATAGGATTTTATAACAAAAAAGGGTTTAGCTGAACCCTTATTTAATTTCTATCCAATATCTTTGAATTGTTTTACCATCTTTAACAATTTCATTTTCTAAAATAGCACCATTGTTTTTAATTGATTTTGCAGAACCAATATTATCCTTATCACAAACAAGAAGTACTTTATCAATATTTAACTTTTGACATTCTTTTAAAGCTAAACCGATGATTTTAGTTGCATAACCTTTTTTTCTTTCACTTGGTCTTATCCCATCACCAATATGTCCACCGTAATTTAATAAATAATCATTAAGTTTATGACGAATATTGATGGCTCCAACCATTTTATTTCTTTCTACATCTAAGGCGAAAAAGGTTGAATCTTCTACCAAACCAGGTTTTGGATTTTTTAAATCAAGACTATTAATATAATAATCAAAATTATGATAATCATTTTTAAAAATAGAAGCTGGAGAAGTATTAGCTTCAGGATGATTATTATTATAATCAATCCACTCCTTCAACATATCTACAATTAAATCTTGATATTCATATGACGCTTTAATTAATTTAATTGACATAATATAATCTCCTTTTATTAAAATATTTCTATTATTATAACATTTGTAGAATATAGTACAACCCTCTATTAAGTTGTACTTAATAGAGGAAAGTGCATATTATCTATTTTATCAAATATTTTAATAAATCTTTAATAGTGACAATACCATAAAAACATTGGTTCTTTAAAACAATAATATCTTCATAAAAACGTGAATGTTCATTTTCAAGAAAAAGTTGACAAACATTTTTAATAGGTAAATGGGAAGGAACAATTAGAGAGTCTTTAAAAAGATTAGATTCAGCTGCATCTAAATTACAAAGCATATTCTCTCTTTTTAAATAACCTAAATAATGTCCTTCATCATTGATGATATAAATTCTTTGAGTGGTATTATTTTCTTCAAAAAGTTGATAAGCATTGTTTATATTTTGATAAGTTTTTAATGTACAAGGGAAATGACAAAGTGAATCTATTGTAGGAATGTCTAAAGTTTTCTTATATTTCTTGTATAATTTTTTGATAGTTTCCTTGATATCTGGTAAAAGATCCTCAAAGTTATCAATAGGTTTCTTTAAATAATAACCTTGACCATATTCAACCCCTAATTGAATTAAACATTCAAGTTCTTCCTTTGTTTCAATTCCTTCAACAATTAACTTATAATTCATTTCCTTACAATAATTTACCATAACTTCAACCATTGTATGTTTATCTTTATTTAAGTGAATATCTTGAATAAGCTCTCGATCAAGCTTTAGATACTCGGGTTGTGTATGATTGATTCTATTTAAATTAGAATATCCTGAACCAACATCATCAATCGCAATTTCAAAACCTTGGCTGCGATAATGTCTAACAGCTTGTTTAAATAAATGTTTATCTTCTATAGATGTTGTTTCAGATAATTCAAAAACAATATTATTAGAATCTAAATGATATTTCTTTAAATATTCTTTTGTGAATCCTTGAACAAAATCTTGATCAAGTAAAATATTAGCATCCACATTAATAAATAACTTTTTACCTAAAGGCATTTGTTGACTTGCTTTAATTGCACATTTACGACATAGTTGATCTAACTTCCATGATTGTTCAAGCATGTTAGCTATCTTGAATAATTCTTCAATATTTATAGGGCATGATTCTAAAGTAATACGACTTAAGGCTTCGAAAGATACTATTTCTCCTGTTTTTAAGGAAACAATAGGTTGAAAAACACTTTTTATTTTCTTTTCATTAATAATCTTAAAGAAATCACTAATCTTTTTTTCATTTAATTTCATTTTTTAATCCTCTATTCTTTTTTAGAATATATAGAAATATGAAAAGAGTTTCTATCAATATTCAATAATAAAAAGGTTAAAAATAAGTAAAGAAAAGAAAGTATTGTTTTTATTATCGAATATCGATATAATGAAAGTGAGATAAGTATCGATATTCGATAATAAAAGAGGTGAGAGAATGGCTAGAAGAGAATTTGAAACATTGACACCACAAATGTTTTATATATTACTTGCACTTTATGATCCACTTTGTGGCTTAGAAATTATGGAAAAAGTCAATGAAATGAGCGAAGGAGATGTAAAAGTTGGAGCTGGTACACTTTATGCACTTTTGCCAAGATTTGAAAATGAAGGTTATATAAAATTAGTAAAAGAAGAAAATAAAAGAAAGGTTTATCTTATTACAAATAATGGAAAAAGAAAACTTGAATCGGAAAAAGAAAGGATGCAAAAACAAATTATTTTGTTTATGAAAAGGGATTACGAAGATGAAATATAAATATACATTTTTACGCAATCGATTATATTATGATGAAATACTTGTTCCTTATTTAGAGAGAATGTCTAAAGAAGGATGGAATCTGGTTTCTATGAATACATTTTTTAAGTTTGAAAAGACACCACAAACTTATAAATATCAAGTCGATTATAATCCATTAACGGATGAATATTTAGAAACATTAAATTATTTAGGGTATGAACATGTTTGTTGTGTGCAAGATATGCATATTTATCGTAATCTTGATTTAAATGCAGAGGATTTATCGAGTGATGAAGATATTTTATGTGAAACAAAATTAAAATTGTTTAAACTATGGATGATTATTTTTTGCCTTTTTTCAGCAATTTTCTTTTATGGCGTCACAAAGTTTTTATCATGGCTTTATCGATATACGTGGGGTTCGTTGCTTTTAAACTTAGATATGTATTTTACTTCATTATTGTTGTATGCATGTAGTTTTCTATGTGTTTTAGGTGCATTATCTCTCTTTGTGAAAAGAAGAGCGTTAAAGAAAAGAACGTATTCTTATCAAAAACTTAAATATTTAGATGGTATTGTGCAATTAGTAACAATTATTTTAGCTGTTTTTACAATTCTCATGTTTTTTGTATTAAAGATGAATCGTTTAAGTACATTATTGAAAATAGGCGGATATCTTATTATTACTATGACATATGTGAAAATCGTAAATACAAGAATTCCTTTAATAAAAGATACCGCAAAGAAGAAAATAATTATAATTATGACAGTGGTAATTTATGTTGGTATTTTTAATCTTTATGGAGAAATAGATTTTTCTAATTTAGATAAACAAGAAGTAACAATAACTTTACCAAAAAACAAAAAGATTGATGTAAAAGATTCAAATCTTCTTATTGATATTACAACATTTAATCAAAAAATAGGATACGATCAAGAAGTAGATGAACCGATTTATTCTTATGAAGGATATTATCAATGTGCTAATACTTTTATTTCAAAGAATATCTTTAAAGAATTAGTGGTTGAACGTGAAAGAGAAGAAAGAATGCCAAGTGATGAAGAAATAAATAAGATAACGGATGAAAAAGGTTCATGGAGTAGTGATGAAGTTAAATATGATACGTATCAAAATGTTTTAAAGAAATATAAAAGTAATCACTCAAAATATTTTGATACAGTTATTCCTTATAATGATAACAAGTTTTCAGCTTTAAATGGAGCTGTATGGTCTGGAGGTTCCTTTATTTATGTACCACCAGGAGTAAAATTAGAAAAACCTTTACAATCTTATTTCAGAATTAATTCTGAACAAATGGGGCAATTTGAAAGAACACTTATTATTGTAGACAAAGGTTCTGATATTCATTATGTGGAAGGATGTACAGCACCAAATTATTCAAAAGACTCATTACATACAGGAGTTGTTGAAATTGTTGTTCTAGAAGGGGCAAAATGTCGTTATACAACAATTCAAAACTGGTCCAATAACATTTTAAATCTTGTTACACAAAGAGCAAAAGTTTATAAAAATGGACAAATGGAATGGGTTGATGGAAACATTGGATCGGCTGTTACAATGAAATATCCAACATGTGTTTTAATGGAAGAAGGGGCTAAAGGTTCTTGTATTACTATCGCAGTTGCTGGAGAAAACCAAATCATGGATTCTGGGGCTAAAATGATTCATTTAGCACCAAACACTTCAAGTAGTATCGTTTCGAAATCTATCGCTAAAAATGGCGGTAAAACAAATTATCGTGGATTAGTACAACATAATCCAAAAGCAATCAACGCTAAAAGTAAAGTGGAATGTGATACATTGATCTTAGATCAAATTTCAACAAGTGATACAGTTCCAACAAACTATGCACGAAATAATGATTCTTTAATTGAACATGAAGCAACTGTTTCTAAAATCTCTGATGAACAACTTTTCTATTTAATGTCACGTGGTCTTTCTAAAAAAGATGCCACAGAAATGATTGTTATGGGATTTATTGAACCATTTTCAAGAGAACTTCCAATGGAATATGCTGTTGAATTAAATCAATTAATTAAAATGGATTTTGGCGAAAATGGAATTGGATAAAAAACAATTACGAAAGAAATTAATACAAATGAGATTGACTTTTGATGAAAATCAAAAACAATCTCATTTCATTATAGAAAAGTTAAAAAAAGATGTTCATTTTAAGCAAAGTAAAAAAATAGGAATTTACTTGTCTTATAGAAATGAAGTAGATACATGGAAATTAATTCAAGAATTCAAGGAAAAAAAAGAATTTTATGTACCGATTGTACGAGGACAAGAAATGTATTTTACAAAGTATAAAGAACCTATGCAAAAAAACAAATATGGTATTTTAGAACCGGATGAAAAAATAGAAATCAGTAAAAATCAACTCGATTTAATGATCGTACCACTTGTTGGTTATAATCAAGACAATTATCGTTTAGGCTATGGAGGGGGCTATTACGATCGTTATTTAAAAAAATATAAGGGTTATACGATTGGTTTAGCTTATACATTCCAATATTTAAAAGATTATCAACCTGAATCTTTTGATATTCCACTCAACCAAATTATTACTGACGAAAAAATATAAAAAAATGTAAAAACATGTTGACGATAGAAAAAATAGATGCTATTATAAGTGAGCACTGGTCGAGGAGGCTTAGCTCAGTTGGGAGAGCATCTGCCTTACAAGCAGAGGGTCAGCGGTTCGAGCCCGTTAGCCTCCACCATTTAAATAAAGTGCAAAAAGAAATGCCGGCTTAGCTCAATTGGTAGAGCAACTGACTTGTAATCAGTAGGTTGAGGGTTCAAGTCCTTTAGCCGGCACCATGATGGAGAGGTAGCGAAGTGGCTAAACGCGGCTGACTGTAACTCAGTTCCTTTTGGTTCGGTGGTTCGAATCCACTCCTCTCCACCATTTAAGAATGGGGTATAGCCAAGCGGTAAGGCAACAGACTTTGACTCTGTCATTGCGCTGGTTCGAATCCAGCTACCCCAGCCATAAAAGGTATGACCCGCTAGCTCAGTTGGTAGAGCATCTGACTTTTAATCAGAGGGTCAGGCGTTCGAGTCGCCTGCGGGTCACCATTTAACTGAATAAGCCCAGGTGGCGAAATTGGTAGACGCACAGGACTTAAAATCCTGCGGACCTTAAAATCCGTGCCGGTTCGACTCCGGCCCTGGGCACCATTCAATGCGGGTGTAGTTCAATGGTAGAACTTCAGCCTTCCAAGCTGACTACGTGGGTTCGATTCCCATCACCCGCTCCAAGTGTTTATAAAAGGTCGTAATGACCTTTTTTTATTTTATTTATCCTATGCTATAATATCTAATAAAGGAGGCGTTTTATAAAATATATAACATTGAAGTTTTGCCTTTAAGAATAAAAAACGCTCTTAACGATAAATCAAAAAACACTATCAAAGAATTAAATCGTTGGTTTAAAGGAAGAGGTATTCCATCTTGGCGAAAAGATTTAAAAAGACTCTTAGATAATCTTTATATCGAATCTACTGATAAATTATTAGATAAGGCTTATGGTTTATCTCTTTCTGATCAATATTGGTTTAAGGAAGAAAGTGATTCAATCGAATGGAAAGACATTCATTTTTTTGATAATGATTTTGAATACATGGGATTTATAACAGCCTCTTTTTCAAGTTCAACTCAAGAAAGCAGTTATAATCAACAATCCCTTATTTCTCCTAACAACACCACAGATGGAATGTTGCAGAAAACTTGGATTATTGAAAATAGGAAAAGATATTTAATAAAAGGCACATATACTCCTAGTAGACAAGAACCTCTAAATGAATGGCTTGCTTCCACCATATGTAACCGTTTAGGATTTGATCATTGTCATTATGAATTATCCTTTTATAATAAGACCCTTGTCTCTAAATGTGAGAATTTTATAAAAGATAATGAAGAAATCATTCATGCATGCGATCTTTTTGAATCCGTAAAAAAAGATAACAATCCCTATGATTTTGAACATTATATTCACATTTTAGAAAAACTAGATATAAAAAATGTAAGAAATGAATTAGAAAATATGTTTATTCTTGATTATTTAATTATGAATGAAGATCGCCATTTACGTAATTTTGGTGCTATTTTTAATGTTGAATCATTGAAATATGAAAAATTAGCACCTATTTTTGATACAGATCAATCTATGCAATGTAGTAAAATTACTTCTAAAATGAATTTCTATGATGGTTATGGGAAATTCTTTTATAATACTAATAAAAAGTTTTCTGATTATTTAAATTATATAAGTAATCTTTCTAGATTTGATTTAAGTTTATTAGGAAATATTGTTGAAGAATATAAAAATCTTTTATATAAATATCGAGAAACGATGGATATGTCTGAAACAAGAATTGAAAAATTAGTAAATGGTTTAGATTACAGAATAAATCATTTAAAAGAAATCATTGGATAGTTTCGTTAAGAAACTATCTTTTTTATGTTATTGTTGTTATAATAATTTTTGTTTTTAAATTGAAATAAATGGTGTTTAACAATTTTTTATAAAACTTCTTGTTATAAAGATATTATATACTACTCTAGAAAGGATGAATTTTATGAAGAAAATATTTACACTCTTTATGTCTTTAGTAATGCTTTTTTCTTTTTCTGGTTGTAGTCAAAAGCAAACGGAAAAGACAATACAAAATATTACACTTTCTCTTAATGTAGAAGATCAAAATGAAACAAATGATGTGGATGTTTATGTGGATTCTAAAAAAATCGATACGATTGAAAATAATAGTCAAGGAACTTATCAATTAGAATTAGCACAAGGAACCCATCAGCTTAAAGCAAAGCAAGAAGATAAAGAAGCAACGAAGTCATTTCAGGTAACCAATACAAATTATTACGCTTATCAAATTGATATCAGTGATGCTATTACTTTCTCTAAATCAACGGCTTCTTTAGAAAATATTCCTGAATATAACGGTCAACCCTATGTAGAACTTGATGATAGCCAACCTACTTTTTCTAAAGAAGATTATCAAACAGATACCTATATTAAGCTTAGTGATTTAGACCATCTTGGGCGTACAGGTAGATCGATTGCTTGTCTTGGACAAGAAACAATGCCAAGTAGTAAAAGAGAATCCATTGGGATGATCAAACCTTCTGGTTGGAAAACACAAAGATATGATGATTTGATTTCTACCAAATATCTTTATAATCGTTGTCATCAAATTGCCTTTATGTTATCAGGATTAAATGCAGAGGAAAAAAATTTAATGACGGGAACACGTTATTTCAATGTAACAGGGATGCTTCCTTTTGAAGAAAAAGTGAGTGATTATATTAAAAACACCAACCACCATATTCTCTATGAAGCCATTCCTATTTATCAGGATGATGAACTTGTTGCACGTGGGCTTGTTTTACAAGCCGCTTCAATAGAAGATGAAGAAATTCGTTTTAGAGTTTATATTTATAATGTTCAACCAGGAATTACGATTGATTATCAAACAGGTGATTCAAGAAAAGCTACTGAAGGTGAATGTACTTATGGGATAAGCGAAGAAAAAGATCCATTTGATTATCATCAAAGTGATACTAATGAAAAAGAATATGTTTTAAATATAAAAAATAAAAAATATCATGATCCTCATTGTTCAAGTGTTTCTAGAATGAGTGATTCTAATAAAGAAGTTGTTACTTCTACAGCTAAACAATTAAATGAACAAGGTTATAGTCCTTGTGGTATTTGTCAAAAATAAAAAACAGCTTATGCTGTTTTTTTATATATGATCAATAATTTCATCGAGGTCAATGCCTAGATTAAATCCTAATGAAAAATAATCATCAATAGCGTTTTGATAATCGGTACTTGAATAAGACGAAGATACAGAAACAATTGCTTGATAGATTTTTAAAATCAAGTCTTCTATAGAGGATGAATTGGGTATTTCTGTATGATTTTTGATCGTATCGATTCTAAGTTCATAGCCAATCGACATCAACATTTTTAAGCCTTCCATATAATGACCTAGCAGTTCTTCATGATTGATAGCTTCTTCCTTTTCCCAAAAAAGATAACAACGGGAATCAAGTGATACTTCTCCTAAATCATGTAAGAAAGAGAGCGTTTTTTGTTTGAGTCTTTCTACATTTAGAATTTCATTTTTACCTACTTGTAGTTCCTTGTTAACATATACTTGATACATTTTACTTAATTCATTCATAAAATCACTCCTTCATGTCTTTATTATACCACTTTATATGAACTGCATATGAAAAAAAGAGCTAGTGCTCTTTAATCAAATTGTTTTTTAAAATCATTCCATTTATCTTCTGTGTAGCCTTTAATATTTTCTAAACCTTGTTCAACATCATCCACTGCTCCATCATAATCACCATCACCATTTCCATAATAGTGCATCATAAGAGTTTTCATGCTTTTTCCTAGTTCTAAAACTTGTTTTTGTTCCTCTGTCAATTTTTTATCGGTATTTTCTTCAATGTATTGTAGACGTGATGCTGCTTCATAGATTTTTTTGGCTTCTTCTTGATTATCTTGAGTAACTCCACCTTTAATTTTATCGTAACCTTCTTGAATTGTTTTTGTGAGTTCTTGAATATCATCACCTTTTATATTACTTACATAGGTTGTATCTTTTTTGATATTTTGATCAATATCATTAAAATCATCTTTGACATCATCCCAAGCAATTTCAATATCTCCTTTAAAGTTATTTGCTGTTTTGTCAACTTGTCGACATCCTGTTAGCGTAAAGGCAAAGATCATCAGAAATAGATATATGATTATTTTTTTCATTTAATTAACCTCTTTTCGTTATTAGTATGTACGATTTATAAGGGATTATACTTTTATTTAGAAGAGGTTTTAGGTAAAATAGTAACAAAAGAGGGATGAATAATGACAAATAAAGAAAGATTTATTGAAATTTATAAAACATATATTAAAAGACCTGGAAGTGAAAAGCTTTTAGAGTATTTATTATCGCCCCATTCTGATTTTTTTGAAGCGCCTGCCAGTGCAAGATTTCATGGAAATTATGATGGTGGTTTATTGGATCATAGTTTAAATGTTTATGATTGTTTAAAAGATTATTTACAAAGAGAGCATGTAAAAAGTACTTATGGTATGAATTATAGTGAAGAAACAATTGCAATTGTTTCTTTATTACATGATTTATGTAAAATCAATTGTTATAAAAAAGGAACACGCAATGTCAAAAAAGATGGTCAATGGATTCAAGTACCGAACTATGAATTTGATGATCAAATGCCTTATGGACATGGTGAAAAAAGTGTCTATATGATTAGTGGTTATATGCGTCTTACACGTGAAGAAGCTTTTGCGATTCGTTATCATATGGGCTTTGCTTCAGTAGAAGATGCAAGAAATGTTGGAAAAGCTTTTGAAATGTTTCCTTTAGCTTTTGCTTTATCTACGGCAGATATGGAAGCAACTTATTTTATTGAGGGGAAAAAAGATGAATAATGAATTTTTAACAAGAATGCAGAATTTATTAAAGGATGATTATGAGGCTTTTATTGCTTCTTTAAAACAAGAAGAGGTCAAAGGTTTTTATTTAAATCCTTTAAAACAAGATGTTTTAAAACATTTAGATACGAAATATATCCAAAAACATCCTTATATTAAAGATGGTTATTATTTTGATTATAAAAACTACCCACTAGGTAAAAGCCCTTATTTTATGTGTGGGCTTTACTATATTCAAGAACCAAGTGCCATGGCTGTTGCTTCTTGTATAGATATTCAAAAAGATGATTATGTTTTAGATATGTGTGGGGCTCCTGGTGGGAAGACATGTTATGTGGCAAGCCGTTTATCAAATGAAGGGTTAATGATTGCCAATGATATATCTAAATTAAGAGCAACAATTCTATCAAGCAATATTGAACGTTTTGGTTTACAAAATACCATTGTCACAAATGTGGATCCTTTAAAAATGAAATTTAAAAGTTTTTTTGACAAGATCATTTTAGATGCTCCTTGTTCAGGGGAAGGAATGTTTCGAAAAGATCAAGAAGCAATTAATACATGGTCGATGCAAAAGGTCAATGAATGTGCCTATATTCAAAGAAATTTAATCAATAAAGCTTATAAGATGTTGAAAAAAGAGGGAATCCTCATTTATTCAACTTGTACGTATTCTTTAGAAGAAAATGAAAAACAAGTGGAATACATGATTAATGAATTAGGGATGAAACTTATTCCAATTGAAAAACAAGATGGAATGTCTGATGGTTTTGTTGATGGTACAATTCGTATGTATCCTTTTAAAAATAAAGGTGAAGGACAATTTATTGCTTTGCTTCAAAAAACAACTGAAACAGAAAATTCTAAAGAAAAAATCTTAAAACCAAACTTAAACAAAGAACAAATGATGCTTGTAAAGAAGTTTTATGATGAAAATCTAAACATCCCAGTTCCTTTATATCTTTACCAATCCAATAATCATGTATACGCTATTCAAAATCATTTTCCTGATTTATCTTTAAAAGTTTTAAGAAATGGCCTTTATTTAGGTGAATGTAAAAAAGGAAGATTTGAACCAAGCCTTTCCTTAGCTCTCACTTTAAATAAAGAAGATGTTAAAAGATCTTATGATTATCCTTGTAATAGCCAAGAAATCAAAGATTATCTCTCAGGTCTTACTTTAAAAGGTGATGGTGAAAAAGGCTATGGTGTCATCTTTGTCGATGGTTATCCGCTCTCTTTCTATAAAGAAAGCAACAATCAAGTAAAAAATCTCTATCCTAAAGGATTAAGACGATGAAACGTTATATAGAAATTGAAAAACTGGTCTATCAAGAAATTGAAAAAAACTGTTTTGGAAATAAGAAAAGAAATGGTTATCGTCATCTCTTTGGGGTAAGTCAACTTTGTCTTTTATACAGTACCCATTTTCAACTTGATCAAGGACTTTGTGCTATCATGGGATTATTACATGATTATTCTGTTTATAAAAATAATACTTCCTTTAATCATGCTGTTTTATCAAGTGAACTTGCTGAAAAATTATTAAAAGAAACATTATTATTTGATGAAAAGGAAATAGAAATAATTGTTGAAGCCATCAAAAATCATTCAACTAAAAATAAAAGACATGATAGGTATAGCGAACTTTTAAAAATGTGTGATGTGGTAGATTCTTATCTTCATGAACCAGAAATGATATTAGATCATGACAGAAAATATTATTTAGAAAAATGGAGAAAACTTGATGAATAAAAAGGTTTCCATTTGTAGAAATCATTATTATTTTGGTAATTCTTGCCTCTATTGCGATTCCTTATACTTTAGGTTATATTGAAGATTCAAAAAATTCTAAAGATCATTTAATGACAAGACATATTTTAAAAGCCGTTCAAGTGATGGGAACAAAATATTATCATCTTGGTGATTACTACCAAGATAAAGCTAATGAAAATGTTTCAAATGTCGTAAGTGCCCAAGTAGAGACGATGAACATGTCCAAAGAATAAAAGAATTTTATCATAAAGTTGTTTCAGGAAATGAAGATTATATATCTTTTAAAGCCATCTCTACAATTGAAAAAGGAAAGATTTTGGTTATTCGTTATAAAAATCTTGAACGTGGCCTTGTTTATGAATGAATCAAGGAAAATCATCAAAAAAAATGATCCTATTGGTAACGAACAGTGGCAATCGATGTCATCAAAGATATAGAATTATATGATCAACGTATTTATTGGAATGGATATCATCCTGAAGACATGCCTTATCTTAATGATCAATATAAACTTACATTATAATCTTCTAAAAGTTCATAGGTTCATTAGGGTAATTTAAAATAACTTGTGGTTGAGATTGTTTCGGCCAATAAGACAATTTGTGGTTCAGATGACCACATACAATTTAAAACTTAATCACAAGGTGTTTATAATACCAATTAGGGACTAGATGCAAATCTAGTCCTTCTTTTTTGGATACATATAATATGTTGCGTCATCATTTAACACATACATAACCCTATTTCTAAATCGTTCCCAGTTTCTATAGCCATTAGAATTATGCTTTATATTCTTGATGGTTTTATTTCTGTTTTCAATGATTCCATTATTAACTCGTTTTGTCTTCTCAGGATTGACTTTTATAAATGAGTTTATAATCTCATTTTTCCATCTCACCATTGTATTCCCAAATTCATTCATGATTGGAATACTGCTCGATTTGAATTCTCTAATAAGTTCATTAAGATTGTCCTTTGCGGTATCTGTATCGGATTTATCAAAGAATCTTTTAAGTTCATCCTTAAGATATAGGGCCTCCTCGAGCTGACTGTCTGTTTTGATCATATACTCGACAAGGTCATAGTAATTGTAATATCCTTCAAGAACACGATTGTATTTCTTCTCCATGTCTGGATCAGATATCTTATCGTCATTCTTGAGAAGAAGCCAGTTGAATTTCTTCAATACATAGTACTGCTTCTGCATTTCTCTGTGCTTCGTAACTTCACAGGAGGAGTGGTTTATTTCTTTGAAATTCGGATTAGGCTTGACTCTGTTCATTGCATCGATTCTGATTCTTTCAAGTCTTCTGTTGAATTCCTGGACAAGGTGGAATTTATCTAATGAATTGACTGCATTAGGAAACATGAGTTTCGTTACTATTCTATATGTTTCCCACATGTCAGTAGAGACGACTTTAACATTAAGTCTTTCTTCACGAGGAATAAGAGAAAGATAATTCATTAGATCATACTTTCTTCTTGAAGGAAGCAGGTCGATGACATTCTGAGAATTAAAATCAAGAAGAACGCATACGTAATCACCTTTTGATGATGAAAATGCATAGACTTCATCTATACATATACATTCAGGAAGTTTTCTTCTTGATATATTGACGTGTCTGTCAAATATATAGGCGGCTGCAGTTGGAGATATATGATATCTATGAGCGACTGCAGTAAATGTTTCATTAGGCTTTTTTAGATCATTAAGGACATTATATACGGTCGTTAGTGAAATCTTCATGCCTTCAGTGGTAAATGGATTGTGCTCATAGAATGTCTTTGAGCATTCGGGGCAGATATATCGTCTGGCCTTATAATTGATGAAGCAAGGTATCCCGCTAAGAATTGAATGCGTAATCTTCTTGTGTGTATATGAATGAGTTTTTGATGTTTCAGTACCACACACAGGGCACCTGTAGGGTTCGACAGCCAAAAGCACATGAACATGTACGCCATCAAACTGATGATGGACTTCAATAGAGCTGATTTTTCTATTGTCCAGGTTAAATAGTTTAAGAATATAGTCGTTATTAATGCTTTCCATAGTGAAAGTCCTCCTTATGATTCAAGAATAGATGAAAAGGGAGGAATAATAAACAAATCATGTGTGGTAACGAAAGATAAAAAGAGATTTCTGGAATTGAACAGACAGATATGATAGTAATCTCCAAAGCAGTTTACAAATCTGGTGTGGAAATAGGAAATGAGAGAATTATCAATTTCAGCATCGGTATTTTTGTGCACAATAATACTAATCATATCATCATATGAAACAGAAGATATAAAAGGAATCATAGGAGAAAGAAGAACTGCATGAGTTGAACCGCAGTGAGGACATATTAATCTGGTGATTCTAATTGAACTATTTTTAAAAGCTCTATAATAATAAGCATGAACCTTTAGACCGGATTCATTGCACTTTGGACAATGAACAGAAGAAAAATCCAGGGAACTAATGACAGAAGAATAAATATTCTGATTAATTGTATTGATTTTTTTGTGAAATTCTATTATTATCATAGTGTTCTTATGGACAGGATAATGAATCAAACTTTGGTCGGGATGGTTTATTATCCTTTTTCTTTCTATAGGATTATAAGTAAATCATAATAAAAAAATTCATTAATGACATCAAAAAATGATGAAAATAATGAAATTTATTTTAAACACATAAACCACATGGATTTTATATATGGGTAATGTTACTACCAATACTATTTTTGTTTAAAACTAAAATATCAGATTATTTTAAATACTCATTTTTTATAAGACATGGCAACATGTCTTTTTTTAATGGTTTCCTTTTGGTAACTATTAATTTTTATTTTAATCTCTTGAAACCCTTGATATATAAGGGTTTTCTCAAGAGATAATGTTTTGATTTCCTGTTTTTGGAGTATTTTTAGAGTAAATTTGTTCAAAAACTCTATTTAGAGTATCTTTTTTATCATTTTCTTCTAAATGAGTATAAACATTTAAAGTAGTATTAATATCACTGTGTCTTGCTAATTCTTGTGTCGCTTTAACATCAACATTCTTTGCGTGTAAGTTTGTTATGAATGTATGTCTTAACATATGAAAATGGAAATCTTCAATACCTAAACTTTTAGCAATTGTTTTTGTACTTTGTTGAGCATTGATAGAATTTAAATATTCTCCTTTGCTATTACAAATAACTTTATCAAACATATTAATATTGAACCATTTTAATAAATCATCTTTTAGCACCTCAACAAGTGGTATATTTCCATTACTAGCTATTGTTTTTGTTTTCTTTATTTCAATATCCTTTTGCTTTTTACCTTTGTATAATATTTGCTTATTTACAATAATCTTATTGTTTATAAAATCAATATCTCTCTTATTTAATGCTAAAATCTCACTAATTCTTAAACCTGTATAATAACCAATCTTGATAGCGATAGAAATAGCTTGTTGTCTAAATGTACCTTTATCTAATTTAGAAGTAAGCATAATAAAATCATCATGCTTTAAATATTGGTTTATATCTTTCTTTTCTTTTTCTTTTGTGATTTTAGTATATTGAACAGGGTTATTCTCAATGTATTCATTTTTAATAGCAAATTTAAATACACAATTTAATACTTTTTTTATTGATTTACAAACATCATAACTAACTTCTATATCATTCAAGAAATTTTGAATGTCTTTATAATGTAAATTAATTATTTTCTTTTTACCAATTTCACTACTATAAACATATCTATTGTAATGAATTTTATAATTAGCAATAGTATTAGGGGAATATAACCTACTATCAACCTTTAACCAATCATCAAATACTTTATTTAAGCTATCATTACACACTTTCTTTAAATATCCATCTTGATTTATTTGAGCTTTAACCATGCTTTCATGTTCTTGTGCTTCTTTCTTTACGATAAAACCACTTTTAGAGTATGTTCTTGTGATATCGTTTTCTTTATATTTAAATGTCACTTTATATGTGTAACCTTTTTTTGCTTTCTTGCTAGGTACTTTAATAATGCTCATTGTTGCGCCCTCCTGTTTGTTTTATTTATCGTGTTATACTAGGAGGGGTGATAATTATAGGTTAATCTTCTATTTCTTCATCTTTTAACTTTTCTTTATTCAAATACGCTTCATAAAATTTAAGTTTTAAACAATCATTATATGCCTTTTCACAGGCTTTTTTTATTTGTTTAAGTTCATCTAATGAAAAAGTTAATAAATCTTCATAAGTATAGTTATGATACTTAAAATAAAAAGGATCATTAATATTTGTTACAGGAATATTATTTACAAATTCAACATTCTTAACATTTGATATGCTATTAAAAAAATATGATAAATCATGTTCACTGATAATATTATTAGTTTCCTCATTTAGATCATTCATTATTGTTTTACCAACAATCATAGCTTCCTCATCATCTAATAATGTAAATATTGGAACTTCTAAAGCGTTAGCTATTTTATTCAATGTTTCTAATTTTGGTTTTAATAAATTTCTTTCATATTTTCCTATAGTTTGATAAATAATGTTGCATTTATCCGCTAACTCCTTTTGTGTCATTCCTTTTTCTTCTCTTATTTTTTTAATGTTTTCTCCTAATATCATTTTTTATCACCTCAAACGAAGTATAACACATATTTTTATGTAACAAACACAAAAGTATTTAAAAAAGTATTTACAAATACAAAAGTGTTTGTTAAATTAAATATAGCAAACATATTTGTGTTTGTAAAGAAAGAGAGGTGAACACAAATGAGAATTGATAGGTTAAAGTTCGTTACTGAACTAACAAAGCAAGATTTAACACTTATAGAGTTATCTAAAAGAAGTGGTGTTAATCGTGTTACGTTAAGCAATATCAAGTGTGGTAAATCATGTAGAGAAGATATTGCACAAAAAGTAGCAAAAGCTTTAAACGTTGAAGTAGAAGAATTAATTGAAAAATAAAGCAAATCGTGAATTTCACGAAATCGTCAATTATGACGAAAACTAGACGGTTTCTTAAATTTTAGAAACCGAAAGAAAAGAGGTATATGATATGAGATTATCTACAAAAGGTTTAGCAACGGTTATTATTACAGGTTGTTTTATTGCTAATTGTTTAACTATTTTAATTAGATCAATTTAAAAGAGGTGTTATTTATGGAAAATTTAAAACAAATGCACTACAAACAAATAGACTTGTATTTCAATGAAATAATTGAATATAAAAGCCAAAATAATGAGTTTTGGTGTGGTTATTCTTTAGCCACGTTTCAAATTGAAGTAACTAACGCTTTTAATAAAGGGTTTATTACATTAGAGCAAAGCAACTTTTTATGTAGATGTGGAATTTATGCCTCAATCAATCTATAGAAAGGAGCTTAAAATGGATAAAGAACAAGAGCTACTATTAAAAATCATTAATCTAGCAGAGGAAAGAATGAGTTTGTTAAAATCGGATAACAAAAATAATTCTTTAAATTGGGAAAAAATCAATAAAAGAATTAAAGAAATTCCACTAGAAATCGAAGTATTAAAGAATGAGTTATTTTCATTGCTTGGTAATAGCAAAGCTAAAGAAAAAGCAACTTATTTAGATATGCTTAATCAAGATGAGGTTGCTAAAAAGCTAGGCACTACAAAGCAAAATATTTCAGTTTTAAGAGAAATTGGACTTATACAGGCAATTAAGACAGGTAAAGGCTTTATGTTCTCACAAAGGGAAATTGAACGTTTTCAAGAGATATATAGAGGTTGTGATGTATCTAATAAGGTGAAAGCATTGGAAAGTTATAAAAAAAGAGGTAGTAATTAAAAATGGAAGATCTCGAAATAGAGAAAACCGCAAAAGAAATAGCAAGTCAAACAGTATACGGAGTCTTACATAGCGAGAATAAGGCTTTAGAAGATAAAATGTATTTATACGCTCAAAAGTCTATTAATGTATTATTGATTAATTATACAAATAAAATCCATGATTATGAAGCTAAAATAAAACTAGTACATGAAGATATGGAAAGGATCTATAAAGACATAATAGAACATCATGAGGAAATGATACCCTATTATCTTATTAGAAAAGGTCATAGATTTATTCATGCTTTAAATGTCTGCTATATATTAGGTGCTATTTCTTTTGAAGAAATGAAAAACAAAATAAATGAAGTTAATAACATTATTCCTAATGATTTAGGTAATAGGTTATAAACGCCTCTTTGAAACCTTACACAAATAAAAGGGGGTTATATTTTGATAGATAGAAATCAAACTAAAGAGCAACTGATAAAAAATTCTTTAAGAGCCTTAAATAATGGAAGTTATAAAGGAGATTTATTAAATGCTTTAGAAATAGAAAATAGAAAGCTAAATAAAAATATTCAATTTAGCCAACAAGAATTAAGCGATATGTTAATAGAAGCTTTTGAATATATTCCACCTGTAGAAGAACCACCTATCATAAATACTTTAGATATGATAATAGAAAAGCCTACAGAATGGCTTATTACTAATTATATTCCAAAAAATGAAGTTACTATTTTATGTGGTGATGGTGGAACAGGTAAAGGATTTGTTTCAAGTGCGATAACAAGTGCTATATCTAGTGGTGAGCAAGTATTTTTTGAAAGTGAGGAAGAATACTTAAAGCAAAATAGACAACCTCAAAAAGTCTTGTTTATATCAAGCGAAGAAGATATAA
>ENA-ORNP01001053-ORNP01001053.1-human-gut-metagenome-genome-assembly--contig:-NODE-1053-length-30474-cov-3.306453_pt1 | contig 30474 bp, 35 predicted proteins | sample MGYA00242119_ERZ509030 | MGnify/ENA primary metagenome ERZ509030 (study PRJEB26280, sample SAMEA2338708) | human gut metagenome | biome: human gut; feature: human-associated habitat; material: faeces... | reverse complement strand
GCTTGACTTCCTTACTTAAATATATGACTTAACAAGCTTTAATAAATAATAATCGTCATCTTTCTTAATTTTATGCGTCGCGCTATAAGAAATTAATTCATATCCTTTTTCATTTGCGGCATCTTTCGTATCTCGAATAAAATTTTCCGCTTCCTGTTCTGTTTCAACACGATATTCTTCCGTTCTCTTTAATAGTTCCATTATGATTCCTCCTTAAAAATCTGCCATTTTATCATTACAGAACTCCATATCAATAATTTGAATTTGTGGAGTTTTTCTTCCTAACCATTCGTGCATTGATGCGCGACCAATAATATTAACTGTTGAATTTTTATTATGCAATAAAGTATCAGCCAGTTCTCGATCTTTAAATTTAACATATTCGATTTCATTAAATTTAAAATTGATAGTAGTTTTATCTGCACCTACCAATCTTAAATTTTCAACTGGAACATTTTCAATTAAAACAATTGGCTCATCATTGTTTTGACCAAAAACGTCTTTATACTTATCAATATCTAAAATTAATTGCCCAAGTTTTGAACTATTTCCATTTAAGCTAAAATCTATTTCATAAAGACCTTGATGAAAGTCTATATTTTCTAATTTATTATTTGCATAGTTAAGAAGTTTTTCAATGTTCTTTTCTTTGATTGAATAACCAGCAGCATTTGCGTGCCCTTGAACATAATCCATTAAATTGCTATCTAATAGTAATTGTCTGAAGTCTTTTAATTCTGACTCTCCTCTTCCTCTAATTGACCCCTTAAATTCACCATTATTATTAATTCTACCCAGCATTACAGGCTTTTTATATTTTGCCGCGACACCCATTGCTACAAGTCCAGTTAGAGTATTCGGAGTGTCTAATTCATCAGCATTCAAAATCAAAATTTTATTATCATCTAAACAATTTTCAATAATCTGAATATCTAATAATTCAATAGCTTTATCTCTTTCTTTATTTTGCCTTGTTCTAGCATTTGAACAAGTTCTTGCTGCCTGTTCTGCAATCGTTTCATACTCTCCTTTATGACCTCTTTTAGTAGAAGGTACTTTCTCGTCCCCATTAATAAAAGCTCTAAAAAGAATATCTTTTTCTGAATCAGAACCAATTCTAATTAAAGCATTGATAAGTGGAACAATATAGAAGGCAACTTGAATTTGAGTTAGACTACAATTATTCAAAAAGTTTTCTGTAATTTCTTCTGCTTTCATAGTAAAAAGAGGATAAGCTTGCTGTTTAATCAGACCTCTCAGTCCAAAATTAACAAAATGTTTTAATCCTCTAAGATAATATCTGTTTTCTAAGGTATTCATGTCCATCATATCACCAGTTTCGCCGCAAGCTACTAAATCCAAGTATTGTTCTAAATTAGATTCTAAGTTCATTTTACTATCATAAGCCTCAATAAACTTATAAACTACACCTACGCCGCTTAATGAGCGATTGGGATAATCTCCACCTTGATTGTTAATTACAACAGCATTCTCATCATAATAATCAAAAATATGATGATCTAAACATAGAATTTCATAACCGAAGTTTTTTAACTGTTTCATTTCATCATGGTCACTACTGCCGGCATCTGGAATAATAATTAAATCGCATCTCTTAGACTCCATTAAATATTCCATTTTCATTTGAAAACCATGCTCTTTACCTTGTGGCAAAAGATAATCAATATCAATATTATTTTTAATAGCTTTTAAATAATTATACATTAATGCAGCACTTGAAAAACCATCAAAATCTGAATCAACAATAATTAAAATTTTATTATTTAAATTCTTTTCTAAAAGCTCAATTCCCGCATCAATATTGTCAAGTTGACAAGAATTTAACTCAACTTCTTCTGTTGGATAAAAATACATTTCTTCATTATCTTTATTAATAATCCCTCTATCTTTTAAAAGATTTGGGATAAAATTGTCTTTAATATCATAACTTGTTCTACGAACATACTTCATTTTACATAAACCACCTTGTTAAATAATTTTATAAAAGTTTCTTTTCCCTCATCTAAAGGGCTGTCTTTTAATTTTAATAAATTTTGATTATCATAAATAAATCCAATTTCACAAAGATTTTTATATTTACTACACATTTTGTTTAATTTATTAAAATATTTTTCTTTTTCTTTCCAATCTTCGCCTTCTTTATCAAAGGCTACTATAATTTTTTCAACACCACAATTCAATAGCAATTGAACTTGATAATTATGTAACTGGCTTCCACAAGCCGCAACACAAATATTTTTGTCATGACCAAACATTGAGTCATATAACATACAACTTTTTTCTCCTTCAACAACTATTGCCGTTTTATATTTTTTTAAATTATCTTTAACTAAATTTAGACCATAAAGATTATATCCTAAAGAATGAGCATAACAATGCCCCTCAATTGTAATTGGCATATATTTACCAATCTCTATATCTTCATCATTAAGCGCACGACCACGAATACCAATCAATTCTCCATTTTTATTGTAATGAGGAATTATAATCTTATTTTGAGAAATACAATATCGTATATTGTAAAGGTGTAAAGATTCTTCTGAAATTCCTTCGTTTAACCATTCTTGCGGCATATAATTAGAAAAGATATTTAAAAAATTTGGATTATAAACACGAAAACTAATCTGAGGAACTTGTATTTTAAATTTATCATATTGAGATTCATAAGGAAAATAGAATCCGTTGTCTTTTTTCTTTGTAACAATGCCATCTGCAATTTTTAAAACTATATCTTGATAAAAATTATATTCTATTCCTAATGTATTATATCTACGTTCAAATAATCCAAAAATATTAAAACTTTCACCACAACCGCTATAGCAATGAAACAATTTATTGGCTTTATAATAATAAAGCTTCATACTAGCATCTTCTACGTTAGAATTGTGGCAGAGCGAAGGAAAAATTATGTAATCACTTTTCTCTTCATATCTATCTGCTCCAAGAGCTAAAACTAATTGAATAACTCTTTCTGGCGTTAATGAATCATTTAATTCTTGTAATGTAATTTCACTCATTATATTAAATCACCGAAAGCCTTATCTTTATAAAATTTTTCTCGTTCTTCTCTATCGCCAAAAGCATCTTCTAAATCAGACACTAATTCATTCGTTTCGTCAGCCGGCATATAATATTCTTTATAAACTTTTTCTTTAATTTCTCCATTATTATATAATGTAAGTAAATCGGAAAAATCTTGTTCATCTTGATTCTTAAAGTCCATAATAACAAAATCCTCTAATTTTTCCTTCATTGTTGCCGAAGTAACAAATAAATCTTGTTTTCTACAAGTTCCGTAATCATAATAAGACCAAATACGAATGTTTGTCCAACGTCCTCTGCGGTTTTTATAAACATCAGTTACTATATTGGGTTTTAATCCAAAGTTATCAATAAATTTAGAAATTAACTGTAATTCATCTGGTGTAACTCTAGCAAAAATACAGCCTAAATCAACTAGATTTCTAATTGCTTTACTACCTTCTAGATTCCTAAAATCCCTAAAACCGCCTTTAGGATCATCCTCAGAATTTGTTTGTGTAGATGTCATAATGAAAGCATCTAATTCGATTGCTAAATTTTTTAAAGTAGTAGTAAACATTCTTAAACAAACATGTTCCTGTAATCCTAAGTCTCTATATTCACTAAGCATAGCTGGTGAAGAGAAAATATAGTCATAAAAGAAAATATTAACACCAAACTGAATTGAATATTTTCTAAATAAATTTTTAACAACAGAACTACAGGGATCTGGTATTCTTGCAAAGAGCATATTATCTTTAAATTTTTCCATTATATCTGCCGCAATTTTTATTCTTGGCATTTCTTCTTCGCCATAAGTACCATAAAGAAAAATTTCTTCATTATATCCTGTTAAATAAGCCAAAATCATTGTTTTAATTTCTTCTGGATCTTGCTCTGTCATTATATATAAGACTTTTTCGCAACTACCAGTAGAAACCCATTCTCCTTTATTTCTGTCATAGCGAATAGGATAGGCAATATTACACGCATCTCCCACCATTTGACGAGATTTACCTCCTGAACTTGGCGCAGATCGTAGATATAATTTTCCACGTCTGCCTCCGCGACAAACAGTATTAAAAATATCTCCTTGCAATTGATAACCAATTTCCGGGGTTTTTCGCCATTCATCAATTAATTCAAGAATATCATCAGCGGCATAACTTTCTTCAACAAGATTATTATAAGAATATTTATTTTCAAAACTGGCAACTTCACCTTTTAGAACATTAACTATATCGTTGACACTCATTTTCTGAAATTTTTCATTAATTTCTACATAATTATCATCTAAAGGATTTTCACAAAAAATATCATTTGTATCACGACCAGTTAATTGAATTTCTCTTAATAAATTTAATTTTTTTAATCTATTATAAAAATTAAAATTTCCTTCGTCACTATTAACTTCACAATCTTGAAAGAACGTTACACCATTTTCTTTTTCAATTAAATTTTTTGCTACTAAATTTTCTTGTAGTAGACTAATCACATCAACCGCATGAATTTTATTCGCGCCATCGGCATATAGATTATATATAGCTGAAAAACCATACTTATCAAGAGAGTTTGGGAAATCTTCTGGTGCTAAATTATACTTATCTGTTTCATTTAACAAATCGGGATGATTCATTAGGCCGCCAAGAACTTGGATTATAGTATGTCTATCAATTTGAATCATTCATTTTCTACCTCCAAATTCTTAATATCAATTTTCTTCTTTTTCCTACGATTCTTTTTCATATAATCAGAAGGTTTAAAGGAAATTTCTACCCTATCTCTTGCAAGTTGTTCTTCAATCTCTTTTGAAATTTGTTCTTGAAGCTTTTCTTGTTTTTTATAATAAGCCGCAGCCTCAGTCCAAATATAGGGAATTATACCAATAGTTTTATATTCGTCTTTTACTTTATGATGTTTAATATCATAATAATATTTTAATGTTAGCAATTGGCCGCGGTAAGGCATTCCTTGTTCTCTAAATTTATTCATTTGAATTAGATTCCAATCGCTTACAGGATTTTCTTCATCTTCTGCTCCAAATTTTCTATAAATATAAAAGAATAAAGCATCTCTATCATCATAAAGTTTTTTGGATTTTTCTTTACTTTCTTCCGATAAATGATTTCTAACCGCCGCAACCGAAACATTAAATTCTCTCGCAACCTGTGCCATATTACCACATTCTTGGTAGCGTTGATTAATTTTGCTTTCCATTTCTGGGGTAACTTTTACCGCTTTCTTTCGTTCTTTTGCCCCCGGAATTGAATTTTCTTGTAATAAGTATTTCGTCACCGATTTAACTGAAATACCCAACTCTTTTGCTACAGCAGTCTTGGTTTTCAATTCTTCATATAAGATTGGAATTTGTTCAATAATATCTTGTGACAACTTTCCCATTTAATCACCTTTCTTTTTTATTTTCTATAATTATACCATATTTTATCAAAAAAGTCAATAAAAATGGCCCATTTCTGGGTCATTCTTTTTTATTTACATTTTATTTGAAAGGTCATCAAGAAATTCTGCGCATTGTGCAGTTTTACTTCTTTCAGTCATTGTAAGTCTAATAGTAGCAAACATTTTAGAATAGATAGGAGATTTTCTTAATCCAAGTAGAAGCTTTAGGCCGTTTTTATTTCTAAAAAGCTGACTATCCGCCTGTTTAATATCTCCATCAAAAAAGATTCTTGTACCCTCGCCGCAACGAGCAATTAAAAGCTTAACATGATCTTCCGTTAAATTTTGTGCTTCATTTATAATTAAAATAGAATTTTGGAAACTGCGGCCACGGATAAAACCCATTGGAACAATTTCTAGTTCTTCATTTTGTAACATATCTTGGACTCTATCAATACCAACTAAATCAATAAGGGGACCGATTTGTCCTTCTATCTTAGCTAGTAATTCGCCCGGCAGCGCCCCGATGTCCATTGTATTTTCAACAAAAGAATTATTTGGAACATAAACAATTTTTTGAATATTACCTTTTTCTAGTTCTTGTAAAGCAAAATTATTTAATATAAACGATTTGCCGGCTCCAAACCTACCTCCGGCATAAGCAATGGTGATATTTTTGTTATTTAAAATATCAAATAAACAAGCTTGTTCAGAATTTCGTGGCACAATGCAATTAATATATTTGTTTTTAATTTGTAAATTCTTAATTCCCCTTAGCTTACCATCACGATAAACAAGTACTCCATAAGTCTCATAGTCTTCTTTAAAATTATTATTAATACAGGGTGCATCTAAATTCTTAGTAATAATATATTGATTTTCGTATAGTAGTCCTAATTGTTCTGGAATGCTACCGCTCTCATAAATTTTAGTAAATTCTTCTTCGCAATCTTTATTCCTTAAATACCAATAATTAACACCATCGTAATCATCTGAATGCGAATATCCTTTAGTACTGATTCCTTTAATTTGTGCCTTGACTTTTAAATAAACATCATTTGTAACAAGAGTTGCGTTCTTGTCTTTAGCAATAACTAGAAGTTGATCATCTACAGGGATATTTAAATTATCACTATCATAAAAAGAAATACTATCCATATTCCTTGAAATACAGACCGCGGCACGGCGAGCGTTAAAAGCCGTATCATTATTCTGATTCCTTTTTAGTCCATCTAACTCTCTTAAAACACAAGTTGGAATAATAATCTCAACATCTTTAATATCAATAATTTGTGGATAGTCTAAAAGTATATTTGTATCAACTATATATTTTTCCATTTAATTCCTCCAAATAAAAAAGGAGAGCAATTTTATGCTCTCCCATTTTAAATTAATCAATTAGTTTAATTAGTGCCTGTTCAAGTTCATTTCTCTGCTCTGGGAGAATCTCAGAGAATTTAGTTGGTTTTCCAAATTCTTCTTCAAGAACTTTTAGAATAGTTTCTTTTCTATTTCCATCTGCCTTAATCCACATTTCTTTAGCTTCATCCATTAATTCATCAAAAGAACGAATATTATATGGATTAGGGGCATCAGTAGCTTCGCCGCCACTCATTTCAATTTCCTTGTCAATTGCATCTTGAATAGCCTTAACAAATTCGTTATAATCAAGTTCAATTCTTGGAGTAATATATTTGAAGCGGGATTTCGTTAGGAATCTTTCATCACTTCTAAAGAACATAAAACGTTTATGTTCAATAGTATCCCCAACCTCAACAGGAATATCACGAATATAAGTAATAATATCTACAAACTTATTAATTAGTAGGAATGGACGGTTTGGAAGTGCAGGAACAATTTTATTATATTCCTTTCCATTATCGTCGGTATAAGCTTTCTCAGTTTCATGAGAAATAAAGTTTAAACCATAACCGGCGTAGGCCAGACTTCTAAATGTAGACATAAATTCATCGTCTAGTAACTTATATCCTCCACCAAAAGCTGCTACATCTTTAATGGTTTCTACTCCATGTTCTTGACAAAGCCACTTTTCACAAAGTTTATAAGCTTCATCAACTGTGTCGATTGCTAGGGAATAGAACTTATCCTTCAGCGCTTCTTCTCTAATTAGCTGATTACAAAGTTGTTTCCATTCTCGCCAAGTTTTAATAGGAACTACATATGTATTATTTAATCCATTAGAACCCGGCTCAAACGAAAGAATTAAAGCTTTCTTAAATTTTGATGCTAAGGTAGTCTTCCCACAACCCGGAGCACCGTAAATAAGAGCAAATTTACCTCGAATATCTCTACTAATTTTTTGTGGTTCAAGTTCAAGCAAATTGATCATTTAGTGATTCCTCCTTTCATTTTAATTTAATTTTAACTTAAAATGAAATTGGCTTAAAAGCCAAAATCACTAGCAGAAGGCTTCTTAGCTGCTGGCTTAGTTTTAGCCTTTGCCGCATCTTCAATTTCCTTAATTCTTGCTTGACGTTCACCAAGTGCTACCTTTACCTGTCCAGAATCATAGGACTTATCTTCATCTAGTGGGAATGAGCCACCAGTAATAATTAATTCATTCTTAGAAACAGTATGACGTTCAATGACTGGAGCGCCAAATGCCTGCTCCACTTTCTTCTCTTCAACTTTATAAGTCATATTGATTGCGCCCGTTAGGCTCACTGTATCTTGTTCATGCCAATTCTGCTCTACGAAATTAGCCGCATTGCCCACTTCTGCAATAAGTTCAATTACATTAGCCTTACCACGATAACCTACAACAATAAGCTTAACCTTAATTCTACCAGTTTCTTCATCGTCTTTATATTCTGGCTTAATAGAACCAACGACACCAGTTAGCGTGAATGTTGCTTCATCTGGCAGATTCCGTCTATCTTCATTAGGAAAATTGCAGCCAATTTGGAAAATACCATCAATAAGCTTGCCCGCACGGTTCACATAAATATTCTCATTAATATTACAAGTTCTGCCGCTAAACATAACTCTCGTTGGTGCACAATCCTCTGCAGCTGCTTCAGAAACAAAATTCTTCATTGCGAGAATGTTATCATAAGCCTTATTATCAGTTCCATCTGTCTTCTTTCTCATTGAAAAAGACCGAATAGGAATAATATTCTCTGTCATAACACCATTAATTTCTTGGTCAACACCAACTCTTGCAGTTGCTGTAATATACTTTCTACCATCGGTTGTTTCTTTTTCTTCAACATCAAGTTCCTTTAGAACACCAATAACAGTAACTTCATTAACACTTTGTACCTTTTCAATATCTAGCATAAATAAATTCCTCCGATAGTTAAAATTTTTAATTAATTTTAGTATTAAAAAATGACTTGTTATTAACAAGTCATTTCTTTTTTCAATTTAATTTAATTTAATTCAATTATTCAGTAGCTGCATCTGGATCAAATGCTAGGCCATCTGGAGTTAGAGAAAAATACTTAACCTTCTTTTCCTTGCCCTCATCATCAACAACAGTTTCGGTAATCCATTCCGCGCGGCCCTTACGTGCTAGACCAGATACAGTACCAACTACTGCGCCAACCTTTTCAAAACCAAGTGCTGCCTGAATGTCCTTAGCGGTAAACTTTGCACCGGAACCTGCTTCCTGTAGATAAGATAGAACCTTCTTTGCGTTATCTGTCATAATAAAATCACTCCTGTAAAAATTTAAAATTAAAATATATTTAAATAGCAGGTCTTTGCTATTTATTACTTATTTATTATATCATATTTTTGAAATATAGTCAACATCTTTACTTTTTAAGAATCGCTGAGTCTATTTCATTTATTAATTCGATTGCTTTTTGAACACTCTTAATTTGCTCTTCTAAGCAGCCTTTTGAATAAAGAAAAGCTAAACGAATATAATTAATTTCCATTAATGATAACTCTTCATCATCTATTAATTTTCGTCTTACCCTTTCATAAATCTTTTCTTCGTCAATTAAAGATAAAATAAATTTTTTAGCTTTTTCATCTTTAATATCTTTTTTCTTTTCAGTTATTTCATCTGTAAGATAATACATTTTATCTAAATAACCATTTATCGCGGCTAAAGCCGGACTTTTATTCTTAACAATAATTTCTCGTTTCTTTTCTAAACTCAAAACCATTCCTCCTTTGAATCTATAAGTATTATATCATAGATTATAATTAAAGTCAACTAATCAACATATCTTGGATTTGTTCATTTTCTTCCAGATTCATTGATTTTGTTCCAGCCGCATCTCTACTTAAAAGAGAGATTTCAGAAGAATTAATTTTAATTACTCTTCCTTTTGTATTAATAATTATACCACGATCTGTATTGATAGTCAACATTTTAACTGTCATATCGTCATCATCAAGCTTTTGAATCTTTTTGCCTTTGGTGCCGCGAGTAGCAACACCAATATCAGATAAATTCATTTTCTTAATATAGCCTTTTTTAGATACTGCAATTAAAAACTTATCTTGATTTTCAATAATTTGTGAATCAATTACTTGCGCGCCATCATTGAGTTTAATTCCTTTAATTCCTGCCGCGGCGCGTCCAATTGGAGAAATATTTTCTGTTTCAATTATAATACAATTACCATCAGAAGTCAAAAAACCTACTTTTTCATTATCAATAGGATAAACATTTAAAACTTCATCGTCATCTTTAAGATTAATAGCTTTTAAAGACTTGCCTCTTTTCTTCTGATATTCAGAAGTTTTTGTTTTCTTAATTATACCATTTTTAGTGACAAAAATCAAGTATTTAGCTTTTTCTTTTCTCTCCATTGTTGTTAAAGTAGTAATATACTCGTTATCTCCTAATTCAAATAGCTGACTACAATTAATTTTAGCATTAATTGGCAATTCACTAGTATAGGTAGAATACATTTTTCCTGTATTAGTAAAGGCTAGTAATTCACTTAAATTATTATCATTAATAGTTTGAACAATAACTTCATTTTTACCTAGTTTAACTTTTGAACCCTTTCTCCCACGGCGAGTAGTTATAAGAGTAGTAGATTCCTGAGTATAGATATTGTTGTGATTTGTATAATAGATTAATAATTCTTTCTCTTCAATAGGTTCAGCATCTTCTTCTTCAGAAGAAAAATCAAGATTAATATTCTTTGTCTTTCTTGTATCTCCGTATTTTTTAGAGATATTTGAAATATCCTTTATCATTTCTTGTTTAATTTTTTCTTCAGAAGATAAAATCTCTTTAATTTCATTAGACTTTTCATTTTTTTCATTTTCGAGCTTTTCAATTTCAAGATGTGTTAAATTTGAAAGCTTCATTTTTAATATAGCATCCGATTGAATTTCACTAAGATTATAATTATTCATTAACTTATTCTTTGCAATAGAAGAATCTGTGGAACTACGAATATCTTTAACTACGTTTTCTATATTATTAAAAGCAATAATAAGACCTTCTAAAATATGGAGTCTATCTAACAGTTTTTTTAAATCAAATTGATAAGATTTTACAACAATATCTTTTAATTGGTATAAATATGTTTCTAATTGTTCTTTCCAAGTATACAACTTAGGTTTTACTCCATTTTCCAACATATTCATATTTATTGAATAACTATTCTGAAGAGAGGTATGCTTATATAAAAGTTTAACAATTTTATTTGCATTTGCACCTTTATTTAATTTAATAAAAATCTTTGGCCCATCAAAATCAGTACCATCAATTACAGAAGATACACCTGTTAAAGTACCATCTTCAATTATTTTACTAATTGTAGAAACAACATTTCCAGTAAATGTCATATATGGCATTTCATATACAATTAATTCATTTTCATCTGAATTGTATTCGATAGAAGCCCTTATTAAAGCCGCTTTTCCTCTTCCATTCTTTAAGCTTTCTTTTACAGCGTCCTCGTTTATAATAGTACCACCACTAGGAAAATCAATTGGGCAATATATTTCTTCAAAACTTGCGTTTGGTTTATTAATTAAAGTTATCGCAGCATTGCAAACATCTATTAAATTATGCGGCGGTACGGAACTTGCACATGCAACTCCAATGCCAAAACTTCCATTTACTAAAGCAAAAGGAAACTTACTAGGTAAATAAGTGGGATATTTTTCTTCATTAGTATAATTCATTTTCCATTTATCTACAGTATTCTTTTCTAGGAGATAAGTCATTTCATATGCAATATCATTACCTCGCATCTCTAAATAACGAGCCTGAGAGTAATCATCCCCTGCTAAATAAGAACCATTATTACCTTGAACTTCAATAACAGGATATCTCATAGAAAAATCTTGTGATAGTCTTACTGCTGTTCCTAAAATTGAAGCATCTCCATGTGGCGAGAATCTCATCGCCGCGCTAACAGTAGCAACAGCTTTTCTACATTTATTCTTAATAGTTAGTTTATCCTTGTATTGAGAATATAAGATAAAACGCGCACCCGTCTTTAAACCATCTCTTGCATCTGGTAATGCTCTAGTTTGAATTACGTAGGAAGCATATGGAGTATAAAAACCTTGTAACGCATCAGATACTTCCCAACTAGAACTATAATATTGTATTTCTGGCATTATTAACCTCCTTAATCTTCTAAATTTTCAAAATCTACATTTTCAAAGACATATTTTTTTCTTTCGGTAATATTGTCACCTAATAAAATATCAAAATATTTATCTGCGGCAACAGCGTCGTTCATTGTAAACTGAACCAATCTAGGATTATCAGAACAAATAGTTTCTTTAAAATCAATAGGCGTTGATTCCCCAAGACCTTTTAGTCTTACTACATCACCTTTGGGTAACTTTGACAATTCTTCTTCGTTATATGCGTAATATCTATTTCCTCTTGTTTCAACTTTAAATAGCGGAGTTACGCCCCAATATACTTTACCTTGCCTAATAAGTTCCGGATAAAATCTATAAATAAAAGTTAAAATAAGACAATTAATAGCAAAGCCATCTTTATCCATATCTGCTACTAAAACAATTTTTCCATAACGTAACTTATTAATATTAAATTTTTCTCCAATTCCACAACCAAAAGCTATATGTAACTGTTTTACCTCTTCATTACTTGCAACTTTTTCTTCTTGTCCTCTTTACTTTTACCTAAAGAAAAGCCGCGGGTTGCTTTTCCACGAGACGCCATTGTAACATTTAGGAACGGCTGAATTGCTGCCTTTTCCTTCTGCTCATCCGACTCCTTATAATAGCGAATAGTATAAAACACACCAAGAAAAGCATAGAGTCTTTATCATGTTTCCTACAATCAACTAATTTTTCGGCTAAAATAATTTTCTTTTTTGTTTCTTTGTCAATTTCTCTATTTTGGTTAAGTATCGCTTCCCTTGCTTTATCTGCCGCTTTTTCTGCTCGTTGAATTTTAGTTAGCATATCAATGATAGTCTTAAAATCTTGACTATGAGAAAACTCTTCTAATCCTTTTTTAAAAGCCTGTGAAGCTAAAGTCCTTAAATTAGGATTATTAATTTTAGTTTTTGTTTGATTAGCAAATGACGGATTCGTTACTTTACAATTAATTGCATAAACTAATCCTTTACGAATCAATTCTGAATCAAAATTCTTTCCGCTTAATTTTTTCATTGAATTCGTCAAAGCTGTTTTTGCACCAGTAATTGGAGAACCGCCTTCTGGGACATATAATCCATTCACAAAAACATAGGATGAGTCAGTTCCACCAGTCCACATAAAAGCAATTTCTAATTCATCTGTTTCATCATTAGCGGAACAAATAATAGGCTTTTTCATTAAGGGTTTTTTTGATTTCTCCTTAATAAAATCTGCAATGCCTTCATTAGAATAATATTCTACGGACTCTCCTTGATATTTTTCTACAATAAAATGAATTCCTTTATTTAAATAAGCAATATTTTTAACTTCTGCACAAATTTTGTCAAAAGAAAAACTTTCTTCCATATTTTTAAATACTTCTTTATCTGGAATAAAAGCTACTAAAGTTCCATTTGGTGTATCTACTTCACACTTATCTTCTTTATATGAAAGTAAATTACCTTCTTCAAAACAAGCTTCCGCAAAAATATTATTTCTAATTGATGTTACTTTAAACATTTTCGAGGACATACATACTGCTGTACCCCCAATTCCGTTTAAGCCGCTGCTATTTTTATATGCTCCTTTGTCAAATTTTCCACCGGTATGTGCTTCTGTGTAGATGGCAACTAAGATATTCTTTCCATCTACAATTCCAAATGGAACTCCGCGCCCAAAATCTCTAATTTCAATTGAATTTGATTCTTCATTAACTCTAATAAATATTTTGTCGCCATATCCAGCAATAGCTTCGTCAGTAGAATTGTTAATTATTTCTTTAAAAGCTTGATATATGCCATCCGTGGTATTACTACCTAAGTACATTTCAATTCGACTTCTCATTGCTTCTCGTGTTTCAAGATGAGATATATTTTCAACGCCGTAATTGTCTTGCATTTGGTTCCCTCCTTTTATTTTATATATTAATTATATCATACCTAATAGAAAAAGTCAAGGCTATTTTTACCTTGACTTATCTTTGTTTATTCTAATCTACTTTTTCCAATATTAAAATATTCTGTATCAATTTCACAACCAATATACTGTCTGTTCAACTCTTTTGCTGCAAGTAAGTGACAACCAGAGCCAAAACAAGGATCAAAAATAATATCTCCTTCATTTGAATTATCTAAAATTAACTCTTTTATTAAATTAATATTTTTTTCCGTTGGATGTAATTTACTGCGGCCACAAGGATAGTTGAATACTGTTGATTTACAGTAAGCGTTAAAAGTTGCTTTGGGCTTTCTAAACCAAATAGCATTTTCAATACCAGAAAGATAGATATATTTTCCATTCATAGGACTTGGATTGGTCTTACTCCAAATTAACTGACGAGTAGTTCCTTTCTTTTTAAGAGAATATTCATTAAAAAAAAGAAAATAATTCTGAAATCTGATTTGTTCCACAAAAAATTATAATAGTTCCTTTTGTAACTCGATAAATTTCATTAAGAAAATCTTTTAAATTAAAAGTAAGTATATCTGCTTTGCCTTTATTTAAAGTTCTCAAACCATTACTTTCTTTTGAGCAGCCATCATAAGGAATATCTGTTATTGTTAAATTCACGCTGTCTTTATCCATTGTTTTCATAAATTCTATGCAATCAGTATTATATATCAAATTATCCACCTCTTATTCATCCTCTTCATTAATTACAACAGTTGATGTTGTACATATTTCACAAAATAAGCTTACTAAAAATATTACTATTTCAATTTTAATAACTACATCAAGAATCATTCTAACTTGTCACCTACTCAAATCTTCTAATAATCTCTTTCATATCATTATCTAAATAATCCCACATTTTATCTTCAATTTCTTTTGGAATCCCAAATAAAGGTTCTGCCATACTACCTACAATTGCGCATATAGTATCAGTATCGCCGCCAACATAAATAGACTTACGCATTGCATCTTCAAAACTTGAACTATTTAGAAGTATAGAATAACATATGGGTATAGTTTCTTGACAAGTTTCGTTAAATTGAATTTTTTGAATTGGTGGTAAATCACCATATAAAAATTCTATTCGGTCTTTAATTTCAGTAATATTAGTCTTATTATTGATTATTAGCCAAATAGTATTAACCACACTCATTGCAGCATTATAGCTTTCCTAATGATTGTGAGAAATCCACGTTGCTAACTAAGTCTAATCAATAGCTTTTTTAGAGCTATCTTTATAAAAATATGGAATAGAAGATATTCTCATTGCCGCGCCATTTCCATAAGAATTATATGGCTTTGGTGGATTCTGTTGTAACCATTTATTAAAAGATGCTCCATAAGATAAATCTGGATATTTTCTACAAAAAGTCCATAAATTTCTAGCATAATCAACTACAGTAGGATACTTCTTTTCTAGCTAAGCTTTACATATTCCTAATGTTGTTATTGTATCATCTGTAAAGGAATTATAAGGAGTAAAAAGTTCTAAACTATCTATATCTCCTTTATAATTATCAAATTCATAAATAGAACCTATAATATCACCTATTATCGCACCCTTAATGAAAATCACCTCGATTCTCTAAGATTTTTAATCTTTTACATTCACCAAAATCTCCAATTTCTTTCAAATATTCTAAATATATTTTATAATCTTCCATATCTTTATAATATTCTTCTTCTGTCTTGTAGTTATTTTTCTTCAGCGGCTCATTAAAAGATTTTATATTTTTCACATCATCCAATGAAGTAACCTCTATTTCATCCATAATAATCAAATAAAATATAGGATCGTCTTTATTTGTAGAAGATTCGTCAGAAGTTTTAAAATAATTATCTCTTTTAATTAAAAATGCCGCACTATATGCCATATCTTTATCTTCTTTACTTTTATCTCTTAAAATTGTCCTTTCGACTTCCCAACAGTTTTGATTTGTACTACCTCTTAAATCAAGAGTTGGAGTAACATTACTTTGATTATACTCTCCATCAATAATATAGTCACAATAATCATAAAATCTACGGTCAATATCCAACACTTTATGACCAGTATATAGAATAATCTTAATTCGTGGCACTTCATCTTTAATCTTCTCACACAATTGTAAACAAACTTCTTTATTTTTATCCGCTGATGGTTGGCCGCCGCTTAAAACAAAATAATCAATATAAGGATTTTTTAAAGATTCAAGAATTTCTTTTTCCTCTTTTTCAGTAAAAACTTTTCCAAAATTATAATCTTGTGCTTGTGGATTATGACATTTTGGACAGTTCATATCACATCCACTAACGAATAAAGTAGTAGAAATGCCATGAGAATTTCCAGTGTCATAATATATAATATCAGCGTAATTCATTCTCTTTCTTCTCCTTTAACTTTGCTTCTGCCGTAAGTCTACGTTTCACTTTAAGTTCATCATAATATTCTTTCATACCATCATCGGCGCATCGTTCTAACCAAAGAATTTCTCTATGCTCTGGCTTTAGTCTAGCATCTTCATCAAAAAAATCTTTCCAATCATCTGTTAAAAAGAAACTAATCTGATAAAGCATTTGTTTTAATTCATAGATTTTAATTGGATCAGTCTCAATTTCAAGTTGTTTTGACCATCGTTCATTTGCGCGCTCAATAACAATTGGGATATTCTTATCAAAAACTTTATGACGATGGCCAAAAGGCTTAGTATCTCGTAGAATTTTATTCCAAAAACGAACACCAAATGGACTATTATAGTCATGGATTCGTTGGTTTTCTTTTACGAGGTTTTTAATTACATTCTTTTTTGTTCTCTTAACTGGTTTTCTTTCTTTTTTAACTTTCTTTTCTTCCATTTAAGATACCCTCCTTTTATTTCTTTATTTTATTATATCATAAAAAAAAGGAGAAGTCAATAAACCTCTCCTTTATAGGTTATTAATTTAAATGCTTTACTCGATTATAAATGTCAGATGAACGTCCTGCATTTGGTGTGTAATTGGAGATATAGCCACAAATTCTATATGAAACTAAAAGCTTTTCTGGATTATCTTCTCCACATCTTGGACATTCCCACCTTACTAATCCTTTTTCGTCTAGTTTCTTCTTAAAATCGTAGCCTTTAAAACCACATGTTTTACATTGAGAAATTTCACTATTAGTTTCACCATATAAACAATTTTCACCAATACATTCTATTATTTCAAGCATTGCGCCAAGATTATTAGAAAGATTAGGGATTTCTACATAACTAATTGAACCCGAAGTAGTTTTATCACTAAATTGCGCTTCATCAATTAATTTTGTAAAAGCATCTACTTTATCTGAAACATGATGATGATAAGAATTAGTAATATAATTATGCTGAGTTCCATCTCCGATTTGTCCGAAATCTCTAATACAAGCATTTGCAAATTTTTCTACGCCAGTTTCCATCATTACTACCCTCGGTTTCCCGATATTTATTAGGGGATTAGACTATATCTTCATCTTAATTTTAAGATGTCCTCCATTTGGGTTTTTGAAATTATCTCACCTACATTTCACTCATATTGAGTCTACTCAGCTATTATTATAAATAGCTTTTCCCTAGTCGTTAGACATTTAGATTTACTTAATATTATCATATCTAAAATAATAACCACATCTAGTTTTTCCTTTTATTTGTCCTGTACAATGACGTGTTATAGTAGATTTTGATATTTGGTATTTTTTTGAACATAAACAAATAGAACCAACTCTATCTATTTCATTCATTGCTATATCATAAACAATAACTGGTTTAGATTGACTATCTTCGTATCCCGAAGCTTGTTCCATTAAACCATCTTCTACAGCCTTCCTAGTATTTTCTTTATAAGTAGTCCAATATAAATTTTCTACTTTATTGTCTGTTTTAATATTATTTTTATGTCCTACGATTGACAGATTATTTGGATTAGGAATAAAATGAATAGCAACTAATCTATTAATTCTTCTTGTTATTTCATTACCATTTTTATCTATAATACTTATGTGATTATAGCCTCTATGATTTATAGAAGGAGACATTTTGAGAAAACGTCCTTTTTTCTTCTCGGAATAAACATTACCCATATCAGAGATATAGTATGAATTTGTACCATTTATTAGTTTAATTTTTTCATGTATATCTTCTCTTTTTAAGATTTTAGACATATTTTCACCTCCATTTTTAGTTTTTATTAAGTAAATCATTTAGTACGGTATTACCACTATCCTTTCTAAGGACTTAGGCTCTCTTATCAGCATATTTAATATTTTGCTATGACCGTTTAGAAGGAATCGCAATAACAATCACTCATTATTGCCCCATGACTCTAGGAGTACCATACAAGCCTGCCGCCAGACCTGTTTTTTCTCTTAATTCATCATTTTTGTTATTTAAATAATCAAGAATCTTATGTGCTAATTTGTTTCCTTTATCATGAAATTGATCTTCACCAGTTATATAATACACAGCTTCTCTTAGTCCCGCATACCCTAATGAAATTGAAAAATATCCAGAATATACATATTTTTCAAGAGTTTCTTCTGGCTGCAATCTTAAATATCCACCATACATTAAAGCAAGTGGATTCTCTTTCGCTTTAATTTTTGCAATATGGTTTGCACGCCAAAGCATATCTCGCTGCGCAATTTTCATGTAATGATCAAGATTTTTAAATAAAATTTCTTCTGAATGTTCTTTGTTATTTTCCATAGCAATATAAGGAAGATTTAGAGTTTGTACTCCCATGTTAGCTCTTCCAAATGTAATGTAATTTCCATTCTCATCTTGGTAAGGATTTAATAAACTTCTACACGTATAATCCTTCATCACTGAAGGTACTGACTATATCTTCTTAAAGTCTTCTGCTTCATTTGTGATACTTCGTTTCCTAAAATATCGCTAGTATTTCATAGCTTACTCCCATACATTCATCAGGGATAGTCGATACACTTATTCTAAAATCATAATTTCTAAATTATTTATAATAAAATGTGAGCCTTGTTTATTTTTCTTTTTTGAAATTTTGCCTTTTGGTAAATTATATTCTTTTTCTACTGCTGAAAAGCTTTTAAATACTTTTTCTTCCAAACAATCCAAATTAATAACTTTAACTTTTTTTGAATTATATGTTGAACGACCAAATTCTATATTTTCTGAAAAAATATCATTTTCATAGGCAATTTGCCATACATTTTTATATAGACTTTTTATTTTCCCAGCACATCTTCTTCCTAAAGCGCTATGATTAGATTCATTAAAAAATTTTTGCATTTCACTTAGAGCCTTAAAATGAAGAATTTCTCCAGATATTACATTTTTACATTTTACTGCCACTGCTCTTGGATTCTTTTCACCTATTTTTGTTTGTCTAATTTTTTCACGAATGATGTCCATCTCGGCATCAGTCTTTGCAGCATAGGTATTTCCACCACATTTTAATTTATTTTCTGTTTCATTATAACCTTTATGTACAGCGTCATAATAACGAATCTAATAGTATTCTTTTTCAGTCAATTCATCTTGTGTTGTGGCAGTATCTATTATCTCTACTTTAAAATGTTCTGGCCCTAATTTTCTTATTGCTCTAGCAAAATGAGTATCTAACTCATTACTAATTGCAGAATTTATATGCCGTTTAAATCTTTCTTCTACAGAATTGATAGTCTATCCGATATACATTTTTTCATTTATATCATTTGTTATTTTATAAATATATATATTTAATTCACCTCTTTTAAAGAAGTAAGAAAGCTCTACAATCATTTAGTTTATTAAGATTTTAGATTTAGCTCGGTCTCAACTTATTTTATAAGTCCTAACCGAATTCAAAAGATTTTAAATGGGCCATAGTGTTCACTCACCCATTGGAAAAGTTAAAACACCCTTTAGTTCTTTGTGCTTCTTCATTCCTAAATAATCTGGTACTAATCTTGAAGCGCTACATTTTGCACTTAACTTAGTAATATCATAATATTTTCCACCTTTCATTGTATCTTCATCAAGTACATATAGTATTTTGGGAAAATTAGGATTAGAATAAGTACCATCTTCTTGCCGCATTCCTTCCAGTCTTTGTCTTATCAATTCTTTATAAACCATAATTAAATCATCAGAATATCTTGGATCTTCACTTAACCAACAACCTACACTTAAAAATGCCGCCTGCCCCGTCCCAGAACAAAGAGTGTTAGTTTGATAAAGGAAAGTTTGCATTCCATCTCTAATCTCTTTTTGAAGTCTTTCCTCTACAATTTTTTCTCTTACTACTTCATAATTAAAGTCAGAACTATCAGAAATATTATCTAATACTAAGCTTAATTCATCATCTACTTCTTTTCTAATCTTTTGTCTACTTATATCGACAAACTTTGCTAGATGTAACAAATTAATAGTAATTCCGCCATATTGAGAACTTGTCGCCATAGTAAGTGCTTGGCTGGCAACGGTACAAGCCGTTCTAAAACTTTTAGGAGTTTCTATATAAGTAGAATTAATTGAACATCCCTTAAACATACTTTCAAGATTCCAAAGACAGCAATTATGAGAAAAATAATTATTAATATTGTACCAATGTGTTTCTGTTTCTATATCATAGACAAAACAATCCTCATAATAGGTATTTATTGAAATTATCTCGCATGGATTATTATATCTGCTTATTGTATTATAACATTCAGCATCTATAGATTTTATAGTTGAAAGATTTTTATATAGTTTCATCTTTTCGGTATTTTTTGAAATTTTAACGATATAACTATCAAAATTTCTTGTTCCTGTTCTATTACTATTTCCAAAATGATATTTTGAGCCAGCTTTATCTTTTAAACATAAGGTTGGAGTATAGCCTAAAGATTGTAACATTAAAACTATTTGTTCACAATAGGCTCTACATGCGCTTGTTAGGCTAATATTTTGAGGAGTAATGCTACCATCACTATCAATTGAAGCACTGAGATAGCTATATTTAATTGAACTATTACCATACATAATAAAGTTTGGAATTTTTAAATTACCACTGCCTAGCATTTTTCCTCCTGCATAATCTTTAAAAATTTTACTAGTAATCTTATCTCCACATTGAATGCGAACACAAGGAGATGTACTTCCAACAGACGGGTAATTTTTATTTAACTTACGTCCAAAAACTTCTTCAAAACACTCTAAATAATCATTAAGCATTTCTTCATTGGTATTAGTAAAAGTAACATGATATATTCCTCTTTCATTATTTCTATATACACTACCATCACTATAAATATAGCCATATAATTTTGCTAATTGTGGGGAATATGGAATTAAAAATGGATATTTATGTTTTGAACCACAACTATTAATTAGTAATTTATTTAAAACTTCATGCGGTACTGGGAATTTATTAATTATTTCAATTAAAAATTCTAGCTTTATTGAAGTTATTGTTCCCTTGATAGGTATTTTTTTAATCTTTTTAATATAATAATTTAAAGTAAAATTATACTTATATTTTAAATAATTGCTAAGAATACTAATATTACTTACACGAATATCAATATCTTCATCATTTATTTGATTCCAGTCAATAAAAGATTCTTTGACTTCCTCATAAGTTAAAAGTTTATTATCATCGAAACTTAATAAACTATCTCCTTTTTTAATTTCAGAAGCATTTAATAGAAGTTCTTTTCCATTTCTTAATATTGGAAGTCTATGTCCACCAGTTAAGTTTAATGGCAAACCATTTCTTACATTAATTTGATATAGAACTTCATCAGGTTCTAGCTTTCTTCTATTAATTCTTTTTATTTTAGTCCAACCATCTCTTGCAAGAATTTGATAACCTCCATCTTCAATATTAACTAAACAATCTTTATCTGAATTTTCAAATAATTTAAAGAAATCTTCAATAGTAGTCTTTTGACAATAATCTTTTTTATCAGTCTTTCTTACATCAATCCATACATCTCCCTTAGTACAGTTCAAAAGGCTTCTAGCACTATATGCACTATCGTGAAAATATACAACTGAACGCTCATGAGCTTCCCAACAGTCTTTTGGCAATAATTTTTTCATCATTTCCTTACTTGGGATTTCTGCCAAATAGGCATTTTTAATATGTACAAGATTAGGATTTTTGTTTCCATTCTCGTATTTAATATCGTCATTTACATAAAGAACCTTCTCAATTTCTGTTGGATTTTCTTTTGCACGTTCTTTATCCATTTTATAACTTGAATATTCTCTAGCAATATCCGGCGCATCACTATAAAGAACGCTTATTGCAATATTTTCAATTTCTTTAACTTCGATCCGATTATCTCTACTTTTATCCATAATTAATCTACAAATCTTATTAGTTAAAGAATCAATCAAATCAAAATTTGGATAAGAAATTTGATTCGCTGCTTGAATAATAGCATTTCTAATACGGTTAGAATTGAATTCTTCACCCTCGCCGTGTTTCATAACAGTAATCATTAAATTACCTCCTTCTAATTTATTCATACTTATATTATAATATAAATAGATAAAAAAGTCAAGAGAATTAATCTCTTGACCTTAATCTTATTTTATTTTCCAATTGTGCATTATATCAAATAGTTCAACAATATAACTATTGCCACCAAGCTTAATATAATTTTCATATAAAGAACATAAATCCTTTTTTATATGGAGCGGCATTTCCTATTTATCTTCATAAGTTTCATATATGTCTGTAATAGAATGTCTTAAACTTGCTAAAGTTCCATCTTTATTATCTGCAATTTTTGAATCAATATTCTTTAATAAATTTTTAATCTCCTTTTGAGAATCAAGTTCTGTTTCTTTTATTAAATTCTAAATCCATTTTTTTGGTTTTTTCGCTAATAAAGTTGCGCAACCAATTATTGTTACTATCGCGCCGCAAACTCCACTAATAGTTAATAATAATGAAATTATTTCTGTCATTTGTTTCCACCTCCATTATTGAAATAGGAATAATGATGTTTTGATTTTACTATAAAATCCTTGTTAGTCAATATATCTCTTATCGTTAATTCTTCTAATGCCCAATAAGGTATTCTAATTAAAGGTATTTTATTTAAAAGGCAAAAAGAATTCTTTTTTTCGTCCATAATAATTTCTTTTCTAAAACCTGCTTTTGTTTTATGAAAATATGGAATATATTCAAAATGCTATTGACCATCTACCTCTAAAAGAAAAAGAAATTTATTATTTCTATAAACAGCAAAATCAAATCTTAAAGGTTGCTTAAATCCTCTTAAATTATTAAAACTAATCTCTTTTTTATAAGAGAAACCATTAATAGATAAAATTCTTTCTATTTTCTTTTCTCCTTTAGAACTCATTAACCTCATCCCTTGTTGGCGGTTTACAACATTTTTTAGGTGGTATAAATACTGGATACGGCATTGGCATAAAACCTACCTTTCCGTTATTCGGATGATAGCATGGAGTTTTTTTAGGTTCAATATGATATGTAGCTAAATAATAATAAGTATTATCATCTAATTTAATACCATCTGGATATTGTGCAACCATTCTTCTTAATCCATCTTCGTATGATAGGCCGCGTTCCCATTCATAAAATTGACAATTTAATTCAGCGGAAAAAGCGGTGACGTTAATAACATCTTTTTCTTCTGGCTCTTTTGCTTCTAAATCTTCTTTAAGAGTTGCTAAACCCAATTGAATATCATCATTGTGTTTACTATTTATTTTAAAGATTGCACCATAATATGGTTCTACCCCATCAGATACATCAAATAATTTTGTTTCCTCATTATATTTTGCTGAGAAAATAATATAGTAAGGATCAACAAAATAAACAAAATTAAAATTATTTGAATCTATATATTTTAGTTTAAATAGTGTTGCTTTCGTATCTTTTTCACTTGTAATTTCTGTTGGTAGATATTCTTCTGGTTTTTCGATTAGAGTACCATCAAAATGAGGAAGATATGGAGCGCAGCAATTTATTTCATAATCATCTTTTGGCTTCCCTACTATATTTTCAATTAATTGCGCCGTTTTGAGGTAGTCTTTTTTGATACTGCATACTTCTCTTTTTTGACAAATGAAGCACCTTATAAAAAGACTTTTATCTGGAGGAAGTTGTTGATTAGATACAATTGGAGTCAGTATATTCTTTTTTTCATACATTTTTCTTTGCCTCCCTAATTTTTAATAATAAATTATCTTTAGTTACTTTTTCATTATATTTAAAAATAACTAAAGGAATATGATTTTCTTTACAATATTTTATTTTTAAAGAATCTCTTCGTTCTTGGTCAGAAAAAGTTTTTTCTCCTCCAAAGAAAGGCACTGGTTCATAATGCTATCTTCCATTATATTCAATTAAATATTCAAGCTTTTCATTAGAAAATACCGCAAAATCAAATCGTAATGAACCTTTATCTCTCAAATTTTTAAAAGAATATTCCTTTTCATAGTTTTGATCTGAAGAATCTAGTAATTTCTATACTTCATAATTTCCACTAGAAATCATACAACCACAAGATTTTTTTGTTCCATTTATAAGATAAGAACCTTTTACTCCGAGTTTTTTTCCACATTCGCACTAACAGTTCCAATATCCTATCTTATCAGTATTTCTATTAAGCACAGTTAGCTTTCCATACACATCTCCTACAGACACCTTCGAAAGAGCACAGCCGCAGGATTTTGTATTCCCCGTTTGTAAACTACCGGAAGGTACATAACATATCGCACTACATTCACATTTACATTCCCAAACAATTTGTCTATTTTTTTTGTTGTCTGTTGGGCGCAGAGCCAATAATTTTCCAAATTTTTGTCCTTTTAAATCTTTTATTTTCGCACACCCGCAACTTTTCTGTGTCTATATTTGCTCAGTGGATAATTCTACTATTTCATTACATTTTTTACATACACATTTCCATATTACCTTTCCTTTTTTTCTCTTTTCTGTGGGATAAAGAGGTAAAAAGTAAGCATTCTCAGTTTTATTCAAATTTTTTCGATTTAAGCACCCACAAGATTTAGTATTACCATTTTTTAAACAAGCTGCTGAAACAATAGCGTTATTACCACATTCACACTTACAATTCCAATATGGTCTTCCGTAGCTCTTAGAACTTTCTTTATTATAACTGATTACAGTTAATAAATTAAAAATTTCCCCCTGTAAGTCTTCTAGAGAGCCATAATTACTAATATCAACTTGCAAATTTTCCGCCAGTTGTTTAATCTTTTCATTTCTACTCGTATGATATTTATAACCAACTTTTCTCTAAACCTCAGAGAATGTGTTGCTATTTTCCAGAATTGTTTTTAATTCTTCTTTAGAAAAATTATCCCATTTTGTCTTTCTCATATTTTCACCTCTTTAGATAAAATAAAAAGAGATAGAATCGCTTCTATCTCCTATCAAAATAATGTATTAATTTAATAAAAATTTTATAGTTTTTTAGTTTTACTTAATTTGGGAGAAATCACAGTCATCTTCTGTTTTATCATCTCTCCATTTTACAATTACGCCATGCCGCAAAGTGTAATGTCCAGTGTTATCAACATCTTGAATTTCCATTGCATTTAATTCAGCAACTTTTCCGCGCCATTCTTCGGGCTTTGTAATAATTTCTTCTTTTAATCTATCTGGAATACCAGAAATATAACCAATAGAATATTCTTCTCCATTTTTCTTAACTGCAAATTCAATTGCGGAAGCCCAGCCCATAGCATAAATTTTTGTAACCGGCACCACTGGTTCTCCATTAAGATAAGAATTAAATTGATTAGAAGTAAATCGCTCTCCAGTTTTAGTATTAACCCAATAATTCCATTCTTCAAGCGCTGTTTTTCCTTTATATTCCATTGTTGGTTTACGATAATTACCAGTTACATAAGCGTCAATAGTATCTTGAAGTTCCTTCTTTAGTTTAAGAGTTTTCCATGCTGTTCTCTTTCCGGGACAATAAGGATAGTCTTGATGTGTAATAACAATTCCTTCTCGTCCTGCGGCAATAACAGAACCATATAAATCCCAAAGTTCTTCGCCAGAGTAATAAACAGCTTCAGAACAATATTCTCCATAGTGTATAATCTTTTGATTAATTCTTTCTTTAAATGGCTTCTTTAACCAAGATTCTCCATTATAGGCAATAATATCAAAAACATAGTAATTTAATGGACTTTTCTTCTGCCGTTCTAGGCACTTGTCTTTTAAGCAATTGAGAATTGATGTAATTTTGCGACTACCTTCATTATTCGGCAAATAAATTTCTCCTAACAAGACTGTTCCATTTGGAAGATAAGATAATTCCTTAGTAATCTGTGGAATCCATTCTGCCTTATCCGTAAAGCCACCATTGACTGATTCTGTTCGACTTCTTAAATGGAAATTGCCTTCCATATCTTTAATAAGCATATTCCATGCTCCATCAACCTTAATGCTGCCATAGTATTCACCGCAAGTACACATATATTTAGCTTTTTCTTTCTTTTCAGCTACAGAAAATTTCTTTGGAAAAGAATAATACTTTGCGGCTTCCATATTCCAAAAATCATATTTATCAATAATAATTTCCATTTAAATACCTCTTTCTTTGTTTTCTTTAATTATACTATAACCAAAAAGAAAAATCAAGCTTTTCCACTAAGCATATTAATAACGCCATAGATTTCTTCCCAATTGTAGCAACGAAAATAAGTCATATCTTTTAAGGCAAAATCTCTGTTATAAGGGTAATCAAAAATAATTTTAAACTTTTGAGCACCACCTAGATTATCTAAGTGGTCATCAATCATAACATCAATATTCATTAGTTTCTTATTGGGGCAATTGAAAAAGCATTTTCGAATATCAAGATATGGAAAATTACGCTCTAACCAGCTAGCTTTTTTAAAGAAGTTTCGTGGCTCTGTTTTTGTAATAAAATAAATAGTATGTCCATCATTAAATAATTTAGAGATAAATTCTTTGCATCTCGGAATAAATTCAATTTGCCGCCATACTTCTCCCGATGAGAAATATTTATAAAAATTATCTTTATATTGCGGCTTAACATAGTTTTCAATATGATATTTTTTAATATCTTTCATTTGTAGATTGTCGCCGCTATCTCTATTATAAATTTTTAATACTGTTTCTCCAAGATTATTAATTGTTCCATCAATATCAATTCCAATAATCATTTATCAAATCTCCTTTACTTCCAATCAATAGAAATAATTGAACAATTAATTAACTGTCCATTTTTATCTTTTCTTTTTGTTTCAATAACAGAAAGTCCATTATTAATAATCATCTTTTTAATAGAAGGCCACTTACGCTGCCTTCCATTTGTATCTCTCAAATCAAAGAAATCTACCAATGCGGCCTTGTCACTCTTAGTCAAAGGTTTGCCAATTAGGGAGTTAATTTTATCAACAATTTGTTTTTGAGTTAAGACTTTCTTTTTTGCATTAGTAGAATTAATTACTGCTGCTTGTACTTTATTATAGCCATCTTTGATTGAATTAAATTGGTCAATCCAATATTTTTCCTTTTCATCAAGTTCACTTTCGCCGCAAACTTCAAGTATATCAAAAGTAAAATAATCTGTATGATGAGCAAGTTCAAAGTGAAAATAATCTTCTAATTCAGTAGTTTCATATCCTTGTTCAATATGTTGTTGCCAACGTCCAAGAATATTTATTGACCTACCTATATAACATTTTCCATCATACTTATTTTGAATTTTATAGATACCACAAATAGGCTGCATTTAATTACCTCACTTTCATTTACAATAATATTATATCATAGGTTATAATAAAAGTCAATCCTTAATAAAAGTATCATAAAAGATTTTTGCTTCTTCTTCTAGTTCAGTCAAGCCGCGACTATTATTGATTATAATATCATAATTATAATTAAGAACATTTTTATCTGCGTGATTAGATAGACATTGCTTTACATTATTTCTTTCTACTAAAATAGTTGTAGCATTATAATCTTTAACGAATCTTTTAATTTCTTCCGGCTCTCTACAATGAATAAACATTGCTGCGGCATTACCATAAGTCCAATAACTAATTTCTTGACAACATTTAGTATATGGAATATCTCTCCATTCCGTTAGCATATCTTTTAATTGAGAAAGCATTTTTCTACTCTTGTTATCTTTTTCTCCTTCCCATCCAAACAGTCCTGCAATATATTTAACATAATCAACAGTAGAATAGTTTACTATTGTTTTTTGATGCTGGATGGCAATATCACTTATCATATTAACAAAAGTGTCTTTACCAACTTGATTGTGTCCATTAATTACAAATAGTTTCATCATATACGCTCCTTTTAAATATATTAAAATTATTAGGTTCTTGACTTGGGTTTTCTATGGTTGTGAAAATAGGATTCTTAAATAAATCATCTTCTTCCATATCATCATCAATAATATAGAGAATAATGATATTTTTATTTTCATTAATTTTACTAATTTTTTCTTTTAGTATATCATCTGTATCATTTTTTGAAATATAGATAAACAAATGAGAACATGTGTCTATAATTTCCGATAAATTATTTTTGTAAATGTTTTCTATTTTATAATTATATTTAAATTTTTCAACATTCTTACTATTTAAAAATTTACTACAGTCATTAAGATATTTAATATTATCTTTTGGCTCATAGAAAAATAAGCAAGTTCTAATTTCTTCATAAGTCATATGTTCTAGTGGTTTAATTACTAATTTGAATTTACTGAATTTTTTCCAATAATCAGAGACTTTATAGATAGGATTAAAACTAGAGATAATAATACTATTCGATGTATAATTTTTTAAATCTCTGTTTTTAATCTTTTTATATTGTTTGCTATCAAATATATATTTTTTAGTTTTTCTTATATTTCCCCAAATTAATAATTTATAATTAGTATTTAAAAAATATAAACAATTATTAATAATACATAGATTAATATAGCTTAACATATCATCATTATAATCAAGAATAATATATTCAATATTTTCATTATTTTTTATTTGATTTACTATATTATTCATTATTTTTTGTATATAATAATTTGTTTGATATTCTATAGCTTCTTTATTAAGAAGAAATTTATAAAATTGTCTTGTAAAATCCAAATTTGATTGTAAATAATTGATTGAATTATTCATTCTCATCCCTCCTATATATAATATTATATATAAACCAAAAAGAAAAGTCAACAATTAAAATTAATTCTAAAGTATTTGACATTTTTTATAAAGTGTTATATACTATATAATAAGGAGTGAAAGAAAATGCAAAGTGAAATTAATGAATATTCTACTATATATTATATACAAAGAGATATAGTAGCAAGAACTGCGGCTAATTTAAATTTTGAATTAAATAAATATAAAACAACTATTTATTTAACAAAAGAGAATGAAGATTTCATTATAAATGCAAAAAGTTTAATAGGTTTATTACAAGGTCATTTTAGGGAGAATGATATTGTAAAATTAATGTTATTTGATACTAATTATAAGGAAGTTGGTGAAATAAAAGAACTATTTAATACTATAGGGAGGGAATGTAATGGCTGCTAATTATAGAGTATTTACTATTGATGCTGGGCCAGCGGATAATATTGTAAATAAAATTTATGAGCAACTACAAAAAGAAGGATATAACAATCCAGATTTTAAACTTCATTTTGTAGGTTTTGAGGCTGAAAAAGGAACACAGTTTAAATTAAATCAAAATAACATGGTAGTTCCTACTAATGGCTATTTTATTTCTCCTTATGAGGGGGAATATTATTTAAATATTAATGAATTATATATGACGAATGGCTGCTCATAGCAGAATTTTTATTGTATATATTAATAAAGAGGTGATTTAAATGAGTTTTAATCCATTCGCGGCAGGCGGCGTAGATGTAGATAAATTACCTTATTTTGTTTTAAGAAAAGTTCAAAGTATTGGTACTTCTCATGGTTTTGAATTAGTTAAAATTGAGCCAATGAGAGATAATAGAGAAACTTCTATGGGTAGACTTGATCTTGAAGATTTATTTGTAAGAAGCGGCGAAATTGTTAAAGGTACAGAAGTGCCGGAAAAGTATAATCCAGATGAGAACAAAACTTATATGCACTTAATTCTTTCTGATGATGAAGGAACGGAGGTTTATATTGATGTTACAGATTTGATTGATATGCCAGATGCAGGAAAGGTTCCTTTAGATAACGATAATACTTTAACTATTGAACAATTGAATTTAATTAAGAAAGTCTTTGGTGACAATATTAGCGCCAACACAACTGTTCTTGATATTATTCTATCTATTGCTAGTATTTTTGAAAATACTGAAATTTGGGCAGAAGACGTTCGAGTTAAAAATGTTACCAATGGCGGCGCTTTTGAATTTCAATATGTATTTAAGCCAAATAAAAGTACAGATTAGGTTCAACTAGCATTACAAAATATTGATAAAGAATTTAAAATTGTTCACGATAATATTACCACTATTGGATAGACTATTGTAAATCTTGAAACAAAAGTTGATAACAACTATGCTGAAATTAA
>ENA-ORNP01001040-ORNP01001040.1-human-gut-metagenome-genome-assembly--contig:-NODE-1040-length-30642-cov-4.555988_pt1 | contig 30642 bp, 22 predicted proteins | sample MGYA00242119_ERZ509030 | MGnify/ENA primary metagenome ERZ509030 (study PRJEB26280, sample SAMEA2338708) | human gut metagenome | biome: human gut; feature: human-associated habitat; material: faeces... | reverse complement strand
GCATGACCATGTACACCGACCTCTTTGCCGGAAATCTGAAAGAACTGGCAAAGAAGCTGCCCTACCTCAAGGAGCAGAAGCTGACCTATCTGCACCTGATGCCCCTTTTGCAGATGCCCCATCCCCACAACGATGGCGGCTATGCGGTGGAGGATTTCGACACCGTAGACCCGGCCCTTGGCACCAACAAAGATCTGGAAAACCTGACACGGGAGCTGCGGAAAGCCGGCATCAGCCTGTGTCTGGATTTTGTCATGAACCACACCGCCAGCACCCACCGCTGGGCCATGGCGGCAAAGGCGGGCGACCCGTGGTTTCAGGCGTATTACCATCTCTATGACGACCGCACCATCCCCGACCAGTACGAGCAGACCGTGCCGCAGGTGTTCCCCAACACCGCACCCGGCAACTTTACATGGTGCGAGGAGATGCACAAGTGGGTGCTGACCACCTTCCACGACTACCAGTGGGATCTGAATTATGCAAACCCGGCGGTGTTCGTGGACATGACCAAGAGCATCCTGCATCTGGCAAATCTGGGCGTAGAGGTGTTCCGCATTGACGCGGTGCCCTACATCTGGAAGCAGCTGGGCACCACCTGCCGCAATCTGCCGCAGGTGCACACCATCGTGCGGATGCTCCGCATGGTGCTGGAATGTGTCTGCCCGGCGGTCATCCTCAAGGGCGAGGTGGTCATGGCTCCCAAGGAGCTGGCGGCTTATTTCGGCACCCCGGAAAAACCGGAATGCCATATGCTTTATAACGTAACAACGATGGCATCAACCTGGCATACCGTTGCGACAAAGGAGGTTGCGCTGTTAAAACAGCAGATGGACGTGGTAAACAGTCTGCCGAAGGAATATGTTTTCCTGAATTATCTGCGCTGCCACGACGATATCGGCTGGGGATTGGACTATGATTTCTTAAAACCCTCCGGGATTCAGGAGATTCCGCATAAGAAGTATCTGAATGAATATTTCCGGGGCATGGCAGCAGGCAGCGATGCGCGGGGAGAGCTGTATAATGATGATCCTGTATTACAGGATGCGAGACTTTGCGGAACGACGGCATCCCTGTGCGGTCTGGAGACTTCGCTGCAGGCAAAGGATCCGGCGAGAATTGAGCGTGCCATTCAGAAAATCCTGATGCTCAACGCTTATCTGTTTATTCAGTCCGGCATTCCGGTTATATACAGCGGAGATGAGATCGGTCAGCTCAATGATTATTCCTATAAGGATGATCCGGATGCAGACCGTGCGGCGGATTCCCGTTATGTACACAGAGGACATTTCCGTTGGGAGCTGGAAAAGAAAAGAGCAGAAAGGGGTACTGTCCAGAACCGGATTTTCGAGGGAATGCAGAAGATGGAAAAAGCCCGCTTTGCATGTGGTCCGTTTTCCGGAAAGGCTGCTGTATGGACCTATGACACCTATAACAGCCATGTGCTGTGCATCTGCAGACAGCTGAAAAACGAGATGGTTGTCGGCGTGTTCAACTTCTCGGATGAGCCCCAGACGGCATGGATCGACATGGGAGAAATGCCCTTTCAAGATCTGCTCGGAAAAGGGGAGTGTGTTTTACGTAATGTCATCCTGCCCGGCAATGGCTACGGCTGGTATTATAAAACCTGGGAGGAATAAGTCTTTCTGGTGCAGCGCAGCTCCAGCTTTTGCAGGAGCTGCGAAGGAGAAAAGATTCGGCAGTCGATGGTGTGGTGACGCACACTGCAGCCGGGCATATTGGCAGGAGGAAAGCAGCAATGGCGATAGAAGAATTACTTGGACAGCTAACTTTGGAAGAAAAATGCAGTCTGCTGTCAGGCTCTGCGTTCTGGTATACGCAGGCAGTCGAGCGCCTTGGCATCCGCAAGCTGATGCTGACGGACGGACCGCACGGTCTGCGTAAGCAGGTAGAGAATGCAGATCATCTGGGCTTGAATAAAAGCGTTCCGGCAACCTGTTTTCCGCCGGCGGCAGCGCTGGCAGCTTCCTGGAATGAAGAGCTGATCTATAAGATGGGAGAAGCGCTTGGAATCGAGTGCCGGGCGGAAAATGTAGATGTCTTATTGGGACCGGGGGCGAATATCAAACGCTCGCCTCTGTGTGGACGGAACTTTGAATACTTTTCCGAAGATCCGTATCTGTCTTCTCGACTTGCAAAGGCACATATCACAGGGCTGCAGAGCAAGGGAGTCGGCGCTTCGATCAAGCATTTTGCGGCGAACAATCAGGAGACGAGGCGCCTGACGATCAATGCAAAGGTGGATGAACGGACACTTCGGGAAATTTATCTGGCAAGCTTTGAAACTGCGATCAAAGAAGGAAAGCCCTGGACGGTCATGTGTGCCTATAACCGGTTAAACGGTGAGTTCGGTTCGGAAAATAAGAAAGTATTGAATGATGTTTTGCGGGACGAATGGGCCTATGAAGGTCTGGTCGTTACGGACTGGGGCGCGACGAACGATCGCGTCAAGGGACTGGAGGCCGGTCAGGATCTGGAAATGCCGTCTTCGGGAGGTGTCAATGACCGTGCGGTATTGGAGGCTGTGCAGGAAGGAAAAATTACCGAAGCACAGGTAGATGTTTCAGTTCGCCGACTGCTTGAGCTGATCGCAAAGGCAGATGAAAAGCCGCCGGTAGAGCCGTTTGTTCCAAAAACCCATCATGAACTGGCACAGAAGATCGCATCGGAATGTATTGTGCTTCTGAAAAATGAAGAACAGCAGCTTCCGCTTGCCAAAACGGAAAAAATAGCGCTGATCGGTGAGTTTGCGGTAAAGAGCAGGATTCAGGGCGGTGGAAGCTCCCATATCAACCCGACATTTCTGGATACGCTGCTGGAGGAAATGCAAAAGCGCGGCGGCGATGCTGTTTTATATGAAAAAGGATTTTCTGTGGATGCGGAAAGTCTGGATGAAGCAGAACTGGAACGGGCGATTGCGGCGGCAAAGGCAGCAGACAAGGTTGTTTTATGCATGGGACTTCCGGAAAGCTATGAGACAGAGGGACTTGACCGTAAGCATCTGAATCTGCCCGGTGCACAGCTGGAAATGATCCGTGTGCTGAAGCAGTATAATCCGAATCTGATCGTTGTATTGAATAATGGTGCTCCGGTGGTGATGCCGTTTGAAGACGATGTAAAAGCGATTGTAGAAGGCTACCTGCTGGGACAGGCGGGAAGCGGTGCCATGGCGTCGATCCTTTACGGAGAGGTAAATCCCAGCGGTAAGCTGGCAGAGACTTTCCCGATGCGTCTGGCGGATACTCCTGCATACCTGAATTTCCCGGGAGAGGGCTATCAGGTGGAATACCGGGAGGGTGTCTTTGTCGGATACCGCCATTATGATTCGAAAAAAATCCGTCCGCAGTTTGCATTTGGCGAGGGCTTAAGCTACACGACCTTTTCCTATGGCAGCATCGAAACGGATCAGGAGAGCATTTTGGATACCGATCAGCTGCGTGTTAAGGTGAGGGTGACCAATACAGGGAAACGTGCCGGAAAAGAGACGGTGCAGCTCTATGTTCACGACTGCCAGAATGAAATCATTCGTCCGGAGAAGGAGCTGAAAGGCTTTGTAAAGCTTTCTCTGGAGCCGGGAGAAACCAAAACCGCAGAGTTTGTGCTGAATAAAAGAAGTTTTGCCTACTACGATGTGGAGCAGAAGGATTTTCTGGTGCAGAGCGGGCAGTTCGAAATTTTAGTCGGTGCATCGAGCCGGGACATTCGCCTGAAAAAGACCGTTACAGTGACTTCGACAGCGAAGATCCACAAGCATTTCCATGCCAATACAACCTTTGGTGAGTTGTATGCATATCTGCCGACCAGACCGATCGCAGAGGAAAGGATGGATTATTTTAAACGGGAGTCCGGTATTGATTTCGAGATGGGAGAAAATGCGGAGGACTTCGCATTCCGTGTGATCTGCGACTTTCCGCTGAAAACTCTTGTAACCTTTACAGAGGGACGCTATAGCAGAAAACAGCTGGCAGAGCTTCTGGAACAGGTCAATAAGATTGGCGAGGGCTGAGAAGAGTACGGAAAATGACTTGTATCTTTCCTGAAAGTTGTGCTATAATCCAATCTTTGACAGTTGAGTAAAAATAAAATCGCTGTAGCCCTTGTATTTACTGGGCTGCGGCGATTTTTTTCTTCGTTGCGAACTATAGTATTTTATTCTTTTCCTTACCTTTTTTGATTATGCAACTGTCAAACTCCCGATTTTTGCTGCCGTATTTTTCACGACTTGTCAGAATGAAAAAAGCTGTTATAATGAAGTTGTCAAGGCAGAGCGCTTTGAATCTATTCTATCATCACTATATTCATATTAAAAATGCGAAACGGGCTTATAACGGTTGCAGCGTTTCCATTTTCCAGGGGTACAGCATAGATGGGCTGTGCGCTTCATGACGGCAGGACTGCCGGAATTCAATTTGTTTGGGACAAGAGAATAATGCGCAGCGGAGAGGAATCATTTGAAAAGGATACTTTGACGGAATACTGTGGGGAGGTTGTGTGGAAGTGATTACAATTTCTTAAATGTGCCGGGTATCGTAAATTTTTAGGTGTGATAGATTTCTGCTGGAAAGAGAGAAGAGGAGTGTGGATGGGAAGACAAAATGACGCATTTGTGGGGTATTTAAACCGGGATGAAATTTTGGCAGACTTGTACAATGGGTGCCTGTATGAAGGGGAGGAGGTGATCTTGCCGGGGCAGTTGAGCGAGGTGCAGAAAAACTATTCGAGGACATTGATGAACTACGGCAGAAATGGACTGAGAAAACACCGGGAACGGGACGCTATTAAAATGTTTTCGAACCGGAAAATGATGGTGCTGTTGGCAGCGGAAGCACAGAACAATCTGCACCTTGCGATGCCGTTTCGGTGTATGGAATACGACACGGAGGAATACAGCAGGCAACTAAAGAAACTGTACGAGGAGAACAGCGGGATGCTGACAGACAGCACAGAATATTTAAGCCGCCTAAGGCGGACGGATCGGTTGATTCCGGTCGTTACGCTTGTGATTTACCATGGAGAGGAGGAGTGGAATGCGCCAAAGAGGCTAAGTGATATGCTCAAGCTGCAGGGGATTGATGAAAAGCTAAAGAGCCTGATCACAGATTACCCGATCCATGTATTTTGTTTAAAAGACCTGCAGGAAGAGTATTTCCATACAAATCTGCGGGAACTGATCGGACTGATGAAACGACAGAAAAACAAGGAAGAGCTTCGGAAATATTGCAAAGACAATGAAGAACGGATCAGTCGGATGGACGCGTCCGCATACGATATGATCTGTATTATGTTAAACAGGGAAGATTTATTGGAAAAGAAAACGAAATATTTAAAGGAAGAAAGCGAGGAATATGATATGTGTAAGGCTATGGAAGACTGGGCAGAGGAGTGTAGAAATGAGGGAAGAGCGAGTTTGCTGGAGCTGATTTCCAGGATGGCGGCAGGTGGAGATGCAGAATTTATTGTCCGTTTGTCGGAAAAAGAGGTGATGGAAGCGATGACAAAGAAATATGAGATGGAAGAAATATTAAAGTAAAGTTTTGGTTTTGAAAATGGTACGCGTGGCGCAGCAACACCATCTGCCATGAAAAGAGGAAGCAACCACTGAAAATGACTTGTATCTTTCCTGAAGAGTGTGATATAATCATACAGTTACAAAAAGTAGTTTTCAAAACTATATGTTGTGTGAGGCACTTATGCAGAAAAAGGTACAGATCATCAGTGACGGTTCTCAGGATTTATCGCCGGAGTTATCCAAAGAAAAGGATATTGGGGTTGTTCCCTTTTATGTTTCGTTTGACGGGGAGCACTATTATAAAGAAATAGAAGAGATCACAGTACGCGATTTTTATCAGCAGATGGTGGATCATCCGGATGTGTTCCCGAAGACATCCATGCCGTCTGTACAGGATTTTTATGAGGTGTTTGAAAAATCTGTAAAAGAAAATATTCCGGTGATCTGCATTTGCATCACGGCGAAGTTCAGTGGCTCTTTGCAGTCGGCAACTACAGCAAAGGATATGATCCTGGAGGAGTATCCGGAGGCAAAGATTGCGGTCATTGATTCGACATTTGATACGGTACTGCAGGGACTGTTTGTGCTGGAAGCGTGCAGACTGCGGGATCTCGGACTGGAATATGAGCAGATTACAGAAGCTCTGCTTTCGATCCGGGAGAGCGGCAGGATCTTTTTTACGATCGGCAGCATTGATTACTTAAAGCATGGCGGACGCATTGGAAAGCTTGCGGGAATTGCGGCCAGTGCGTTGAAAATCAAACCTCTCATCACACTGAAAGAGGGAGAAATTTTCAATTCCGGCATTACCAGAAGCCGTCAGAAATCGATGCAGAAGGTTGTGGAGATGACGGAAAAATACCTGGATGAGGTACAGGCAAAGCCGGGAGAATACAGCTTTTGTATCGGCTATGGCTATGACTATGAAGAGGCTGTCGGCTTCCGGGAGATGTTGAAGGACCTGATCCGGGAACGGCTTGGAATTGAAGAAATCGGCATTTATCAGATCGGTGCAACAATTGGAGTGCATACCGGACCGTATCCCATCGGGATTGGAATTGTCCGGCATGCCAAGGTGTAGCTCAGGATTTTAAACGTGCATGACAGGAACAGGAGGGACAGCTCTCCTGTTCTTTTTTTGTCGTGCTGCGGCGGGACAAAACGTTGTCGCTTTCGCAGCATGCCGCGGACGGAGTGTTCTGCAACACGGCATTTGGTGCAGAAGCTGTAGAGGATGCAGCCATAGCATGGCTGTCGGTCATCGTACATGCCGGCGTAAGCCCTTCGTCCTGCATCAGGGCGCTGCCCCAACGATACATCGCTTCGAGAATCGGGAAAAGGCTTTCACCGAGCGCCGTCAGCGAGTAATCGACGCGGGGCGGAACGACCGGATAAACTGTGCGGGAAATCAGACCGTCTTCTTCCAGTTCGCGGAGCTGCTGGGTCAGCATTTTAGGCGTCGCTTCGGGGACGAGACGGTGCAGCTGGTTGAAGCGCAGCGTCTGACCGGTCAGGTGCCAGAGCAGCAGCGCTTTATATTTGCCGCCGATTAAGCGGATTGTAGCGGAAACGGGGCAATTTTTATTGACCGAGGGATTTTCTTTTGAAGCCATAGCGATTTCTCCATTCTTATTCATGACAATAGGATGCTCGCAGAGCGTGCATTCTATTGTTGTGAGGTGAATACTATCCTTTTGGGTAGTATATTACAAAATAGTGCATTCTTTATTTTTTGTGCCTAATTGTTATAATGGTAGCAGAGGATAGAAAAAAAGACAAGATGAGTTCTTTAAGGGCAGCCTTTAAAAGCTGTAAAGCAGGAAAGACTATACAGGACGGCTGCAGAATGGAGATATATGAAAAAAGAAACCTATGATATTACCGGCATGTCATGCGCGGCATGCTCAGCGCGAATTGAAAAAGGAATTTCCGGAATGGAGGGCATGCAGCAATGCAGTGTCAATCTGCTGAAAAACAGCATGACGGTTTCCTATGATGAAGCCGAACTGGATTCCGGGAAAATTATTCATCAGGTAGAAGACATCGGCTATGGCGCTTCGCTGCACCAGACACAGGGCAGCAAAACGACAGGAGCATCAGGCAGAGAAAAAAACGGTGCAACAGATGCGGCAGCGGCGGCAGCAAAGCAGATGAAGCAGAGACTGATCGTTTCGTTAGTCTTTACGATCCCGCTGTTTTACATTTCGATGGGACATATGGCTGGCTGGCCGCTGCCGTCGTGGCTGCTGGGAGCAAGAAATCATATGATTTTTGCATTTACCCAGTTTTTGCTGGTGCTGCCGGTTTTGATTGCAGGCGGACATTATTTTAAAAACGGATTGAAAAATCTGTGGCATCGCTCTCCGAATATGGATTCGCTGATCGCATTGGGCTCCGGCGCGGCGTTTGTGTATGGCATCTATGCGATTTACAAAATCGCCTGGGGCTTTTCCATCGAAGATATGGATATGGTCGAGACATTTGGCATGAATTTGTATTTTGAATCCTCGGCGATGATTCTGACACTGATCACTCTGGGAAAATTCATGGAGGCCCGGGCAAAATCCAAGACGTCCGAGGCGATCACGAAGCTGATGGATTTGGCACCGAAGACCGCGAAGGTATTAAGGAATGGACAGGAAGAAGAAATTTCCGTAGACGATGTACAGAATGGAGATATTCTGGTTGTCCGGGATGGTGATACGGTTCCGGTGGATGGAAAAATTACAGAAGGCTTTGCTTCTGTGGATGAATCTGCGATCACCGGCGAAAGTCTTCCGGTGGACAAGCAGGCCGGAGATCCTGTGACCGGAGGTACGATCAACCGAACCGGATATTTTCAGATGGAAGCAACTGCGGTTGGAGAACATACGACACTGTCAAAGATCATTCAGCTGGTAGATGATGCGACATCCTCCAAAGCGCCGATTGCAAAGCTGGCGGACAGGGTCAGCAGTGTGTTTGTGCCGGTTGTCATTACAATAGCGCTGTTGGCGGCAATCCTTTGGCTGCTTGCCGGTCAGAGCTTTGAGTTTGCACTTTCTGTTGCGATTTCTGTGCTGGTAATTTCCTGTCCGTGTGCCCTCGGACTGGCAACGCCTACGGCGATCATGGTGGGAACCGGACGGGGTGCGGCGAAGGGTATTTTAATCAAATCTGCGGAAGCGTTGGAGATTACACATAGCATCGATACGGTTGTTCTGGATAAAACCGGCACGGTAACCCAGGGCAAGCCGGTTGTGACAGACGTGATCGCGCTGGAAGCAGACGGAAAAGCAGCAGGTGAAAACACGCAGGCGTATACAGAGCTTTTGCGGCTGGCCTTTTCTCTGGAAAAAATGTCCAGCCATCCGCTTGCAGAGGCAATTGTCAAAAAAGCGGAAGCATGCTCAGCAGCGTTCCAGGAGGTTTCAGATTATGAGATGATCCCGGGACAGGGCATCGCGGGAACGATCGGCAAGGTACGATGCCTTGCGGGAAACCGAAAACTGATGGAAACCAACCGGATCGACATTTCCGTAGCGGCAGGATTGCAGGAAAAACTGGCGGATGAAGGCAAGACACCGTTGTATTTTGCACAGGGAGGAAAGTTCCTCGGCGTGATTGCTGCTGCGGACGTTGTAAAACCCACCAGCAGGGAGGCAATCGCCAGACTGCAGGAGATGGGAATGGACGTCATTATGCTGACCGGCGACAATGCAAGAACGGCAGAGGCAATCAAAAAACAGGTTGGCATCAAGACGGTTATTGCGGATGTGCTTCCGGAGGATAAAGAGGAAAAGGTTCGGCAGCTGCAGGAGCAGGGACATAAGGTTGCGATGGTGGGAGACGGTATCAACGACGCGCCGGCACTGGCGAGGGCGGATGTCGGAATTGCGATCGGCGCAGGAACAGATGTGGCGATCGAATCAGCGGATATCGTACTGATGAAGAGCGATCTGATGGACGCAGCATCTGCGGTAAGCTTAAGCCGTGCGGTGATACGCAACATCAAGCAGAACCTGTTCTGGGCATTTTTCTACAATGCGATCGGCATTCCGGTGGCAGCAGGCGTACTGTATCCGGTGTTCCATATTTTATTAAACCCGATGATCGGTGCGGCGGCGATGAGCTTCTCTTCTGTATCCGTCGTATCGAATGCGCTCCGCCTCCGGTTCTTTACGCCGAAGTGGAAGCAGGAGAGCGGTACTGCAAATTTGCAGACAACCGGAAATGGCGGTATGATGGAGCAAAGCACGGCAGCCGCGGAAATTGCGGATAGAATAGCCCAAAATGATGAATCAAAAGGAGAGACTACCATGAAAAAAACAATCAAAATCGAAGGCATGATGTGTCAGCACTGCGTAAAGGCAGCAACAAAAGCGCTGGAGGGCGTAGCGGGCGTGACCGCTGTAACCGTAAGCCTGGAGGATAAGCAGGCAGTTGTAGAAGGCTCAGCAACCGATGAAGCGTTGACTGCAGCAATCGTAGATGCCGGCTACGAAGTGAAGGGGATAGAATAAAATCTTGACAGCTCCTTTCCTTATTCTGTATAATGGGTAAAGTAAACATGTCAAAAGCGGATTGCCTGAAATAAAGCAGAGAAAACGGCTTTGTATAAAGTTCGCTTCGCACAGGATTTATTTCAGACAGGGAAGGAACCGAATTTCATGGATAACGCGGACCCTGACGGGGAAACGAATTTTCTGAATTCCAATCACAATACAAAATGGACAGAGTCTGTGCTCTGTTGGAGAAAGCTATAGGAGGCATAGCCTGTTGGGAGTTCCCAATGGGTTATGTCTCTTTGTCGTAGAAAAAGGAGAGATTTTAAATTCATGGTAAAACTACTTTTGTTACTGATCATTCTGATTCTGGTCAATGCCTTTTTGGCGGCGTCCGAGGTTTCCGTTGTATCGCTGAATAAAAACAGGCTGCGGGAGCTGGCAGAGGACGGCGATCGGAAAGCACAGCGGCTGCTGAAGTTTGCAGAGGAGCCGAATATTTTTCTATCTACGATTCAGGTCGGGATTACACTGGCAGGATTTCTGGCCAGTGCAGCTGCAGCGGACGGATTTGCAGGCAAATTGATGGCATGGTTGTATGAACGGTTGGGAACAAGCGGCATAAGCCTTTCTGTTTGTCATGTGCTGGCAGTTGTGCTGGTGACAGTTGTGCTTTCGTACTTTGCATTGCTGTTTGGCGAGCTGGTGCCGCGTCGGATCGCGATGCAGCGGCCTGAAGCTGCAGAAAGAATGACCTGCAGTGTAGTCGGTGTGCTGACGGTGGTACTGCATCCGGCGGTATGGCTGTTGTCGAGGTCTGCAAAGCTGATCTTAAAGCTGCTTCACTTTAAAACGGAATCCGTAGAACGCAGCGTTACGGAGGAAGAGATCCGGCGGCTGGTTGACCTTGGCGGGGAAAAAGGAACGATAGACCACGATGAGCAGGAGTGGATTCAAAACGTGTTCCGGTTTGACGACATTTCGGTGCGGGATGCGATGACGAGAGAAGCAGATATGGTCTGTTTTTCGCTGGATGAGGCGGACGAGGACATCATTTCGACGATCCGGGAAAGCGGTTTATCCAGATATCCGGTTTACGATGAAGATATTAACGATATTATAGGTATTCTGAATGCCAGGGATTATCTCCTGGATCGTAAAAATGACAGCCCGTCAGGGTTAAAGGAGCTTTTGCGAGAGCCTTATTTTGTACCGGATACGATTCATGCAGATGACCTGTTCCGGGATATGCAAAAAGGAAAAATCCATATGGCCATCGTCATCGACGAATACGGACAGACGGCGGGGGTTATTACAATGGAGGATCTTCTGGAGGAGATCGTCGGAAATATTTACGATGAGTTCGATTCCGAGGAGCCGCCGGAAATCGTTCAGCTGGAGGACAATTTGTGGAGGATCTCAGGCGGCGCATATGTTGAGGACATTGCGGAAGCACTGGATCTGGATCTGCCGGAGGATATCGATTATGACACGCTGGGCGGCATGATCTTCAGCTGCTTGCGGATCATTCCTGCGGACGGCAGCCAGTTTGATGTGCAGGTCAACGGACTGAATATTCATGTGGAAAAAATGGAGGATCAGAGAGTGGAATCTGCACTGGTCAGCAAGATCCTGCCGGAGAAAGAAGAGGAAGAGTAAGTAAAAGCTACGAGTGAGCTGTAACGAACATAAAAAGCCGGTCGGCACAGAAGAATTTTCTTCCATGCCGATCGGCTTTTTCAGATAAGCTATTGTCAGCTTCAGTTCTGATATCCCATCGCTTTGTGCGTTCCGTTTCCTTTTTCAGGAGCGGCCTGTGTGTTGTCAGTAGACTGGCTTTCTTCAGAACTCTGTGCGGAGGAAAGGGTGATGGTCAGCTCCTTTTCTGTATAAATGCCGCCCTCGCCGGGAGACTGTACCGTAATAGAAACCGCTTCTCCGGCTGCGTAGTACTGCAGCTTTTCTTTCAGCTCCTGAATGGTGCTGACGGTCTTACCATCGAATTTTGTGATGACGTCACCCTTGCGGATGCCGGCCGCTTCTGCACCGCTGCCCGGAGTAACGCTTGCTACATAAACACCTGCGGGGATGCCATAGGCTGCGTTGATGTTGGAATCTACGGTGATGCCTGCGATACCGATGCTGGATTTCTGGCTGTCAGCAACCTTGGTTCTGGTCGTCTCATTCATCAGCTCTTCGATGATGCTGGATACTCTGGTGATGGGGATTGCATAGCCCATGCCTTCCACCTCTGTGCTGGCAAGCTTTGCAGAGTTGATACCAATAACCTCACCCTTCATATTGACCAGTGCGCCGCCGCTGTTGCCGGGGTTGATGGCCGCATCTGTCTGGATGTAGGTAGGTGTCTCTTTTGTGGTAACAGTGCTGGAAATGAGGGCATTGCTGTCATCGGAATCCGAAGAGGAAAGGGTACGGTCTGTGGCGCTGACAATGCCGGTTGTAACGGACTGACCATAGCCGAGTGCGTTGCCGATGGCAACAACCTGTTCACCGACCTTTAAGGAATCGGAATCGCCCACTGCAGCCACTGCGATCTGGGACATTGTATCATCGGAAATGCTGGAAAGCGGAACGGCGATGACTGCCAGGTCGTTGTCGGAATCTGTACCCTTGATGGTTGCTTCATAAACGGAGTTGTCAATGAAGCTTGCAGAAAGGGTATCCGCGCCTTCCACAACGTGATTATTGGTGACAATCAGCAGCTCCGTATCGTTTTTCCCAATGATAATACCGGAACCAACGCTGGTGCTCTCTACCTCCTGAGCCTGACCGCCGTAGCCGAACATGCTGAAATAGTTCTGTACCTCCTGTACAGATTTATTTGTGATGGATACGATAGAAGGCATAACGGATTCCGCAACGCTGGAGACGTCCAGACTTCCGGAGGATGCTGTGCTGACCGGTGTGGTAGCCTTTAACAGGCTGCTGGAAGAGCTTGTTGTCTGGGAAGAAGCGGAAGCACTTTCTGAGGATGCAGCTGTTGAAGCATTGTTCCGATAGCCTGCCGCGTAGTTGACACCCAGAAAGGTACCGGATGCAACGCCGCCAAACAAAACAGCGCTCAGTGCAATTGCACCGGCTTTTTTGGCAATGCGTGCTGCACTCGTATTTTTTTTGCGGGGACGAGTCGGTGCCTGCTGTTCCGGGGTATTGGTATAATGATAATCCTGCTCTCTGTTGTCGAAGCTCTGGTTTTCATTTTCGTACATAACTGTCACTCCTTTTCTTATTCTGCCGGCGAGCTGCCTGATCGGTATCAGTCTGCCGGGAAAAACGGTTCAGCGCAAAGATTTATGCTGAACCATTGGTCTTTCTCTTTATCTGAGAAACAGTATAAAAAGGATTTGTGAGGAATGTGTTGGAAAAGTGTGAGGATTATGAGGAAAAATTGCGAAGGAATTGTGAAAATAGCTGTTGACAGCCGGATGGAGCTTCAGAATACTTTTGTATTCTGAATGGTTCCGGTTTCCCGGAAAATTTCCCATTCGCAGATATTGACCGCATGATCTCCGATGCGTTCGAGGTATTTGGCCAGCATCAGGGCATCGAGGCTCTCTATCGCATCGGAACGATCTTCTTTTATGTGGATAACGATATCATTCTTTACCTTATCAAAAAGCTTGTCGATGATATCATCGGAAGCGATGACATCATTCGCTTTTTTCTGATCCCGGGCGACAAAGGCGCTGACTGCCTCGTGTACCATCTCCCGGGAAGCTGCGATCATTGGCTGCAGATGTCCGGAATAACGTTCCAGCTGCTTGTGATCCATCTGCTGAATCAGCTCTGCGATATCAGAGGCGTGGTCTCCAATGCGTTCGATATCCGTAACGACCTTCAGAATAGAAGAAACCGTGCGCAGATCCTGTGCGATGGGCTGCTGGGTTGTAATGAGCATCAGGCACTGAGCTTCGATGCTGCGCTCCAGGTTGTTGACATTGCGGTCATCGGCCACGATCCGCTCTGCCAGCTGCATATCTTTGTTTTCGATGGAAAAAAATAAATTTTTCAGGGAAGCTTCAACGAGGTTTCCCATTTCCTCCAGGCTTTCGGAAAGCTGTACCAGCTCTTCACTGTATAATTTTCTTGTTGTCATAGATACCTCCATTTAAAATGAAAAATCGCAATGTAATGCCTGTTTCCTATGCTGGGAAAAAGAAAAACGGGTAGGGTCTGTCAGGATCAGCCGAACCGTCCGCTGATATAATCCTCTGTGCGTTTATCCTGCGGATGGGAAAAGATCTGCTTCGTATCGCCGAATTCCACCATTTCTCCTACTAGGAAAAAAGCGAGATCGTCAGAAATGCGGGCAGCCTGCTGCATATTGTGAGTGACAATGACAACCGTGTATTTTTCCCGCAGGTCTGCCATCAGATCCTCGATTTTCATTGTAGAGATCGGATCAAGGGCGGAGGTGGGTTCATCCATCAACAGGATTTCCGGTGAAACAGCAAGGGCACGGGCAATGCAGAGACGCTGCTGCTGACCGCCGGAAAGACCGAGAGCAGATTTTTTCAGGCGATCCTTGACTTCATCGAAGATCGCAGCGTTTTTCAGACTGGTTTCAACGATTTCGTCCAGCTGAGCCTTGTTTTTGATACCGTGGATCCTGGGACCGTAAGCGATATTGTCGTAAATGCTCATGGGAAAAGGATTGGGCTGCTGGAATACCATACCGGCTTTTTTACGCAGCAGAGTGACATCTACGTGGGGATCGTAGATGTCCTCGCCGTCAATTTTGACCTCGCCGGTGATCTTTACATTGTCCACGAGGTCATTCATACGATTTAAGGTTTTTAAAAAGGTGGATTTACCGCAGCCGGAGGGACCGATAAAGGCGGTGATCGCTCCGGCCTTGATATTCATATTGATGTTTTTAAGGGCGTGATTTTCGCCGTAATACAGATCGAGGTTCTTCGTGCTGATTTTGATATTGCTCATGAATTCTCCATTCTGCAGGCGCTGCTGCGTCTGCGTTATCCTCCGGTTAATCGAGTTTGGAAACATCGAATTTCTTTGCGAGTATTTTGGTCAGAAGGTTGATAAAAAGGACGATGATCAGCAGGACAGCGGCAATTCCGAAGGCTGCGTCATATTGTGCCTTGGACATGCTCAAATACAGCTGGATCGTAAGGGTTCCGCCGGATTCGAAGATTTTTTTGAAAAATCCTGCAAAGGTCTTGGGCAGAAGATAGCCGCTTCCGGCGGTGAATAAAAGGGCGGCGGATTCTCCGACGATACGTCCGATCGCAAGAATGATACCGGTGATAATGCCGGGCATTGCGGAGGGGAGCAGGATCGTGCGGATCATGTACCATTTGGTTGCGCCGATGCCGAGGGCGCCGCTGCGGTAGGTCGCAGGAACTGTTTTTAAGGCTTCTTGTGTGTTTCGCGTGATCAGGGGAAGAACCATCAGGGTCAGGGTCAGGGCGCCGGTCAGGATGGAATAGCCAAGCCCCAGGGTGGTTCCGAAAAATACCATACCAAACAGACCGAAAATGATAGAAGGAATACCGGAAAGGGTTTCTGTCGTAAATTCGATCAGCCGGACGATTTTTCCGGGCTTTGCGTATTCGTTTAAGTAGATCGCGCTGCCGACACCGATGGGAGTTGCGATCAGCAGGGTAAGGATAATGATGTAAAGTGTATTGACGATATTTCCGGCGATACCAAAGGTTCCCTTGATGGTGCTGGGAACAGAGGTCAGGAAGGAAAGACTGATCTGGGGCAGGCCTCTGAAAAAGACATAGCCCATAATCGCGATCAGTAAAAGGATGGAAAAAATCGCAGCCAGATCGATCAGAACGGTGAGAATGAGAAGACCGGATTTTTTTGTTTAAAATACTGGAGGAACCGGGGACCGTAAGCTCTGTGCTCATTACTCTTTTTCTCCTTTCAGAATTTTGTTCAGGGTCATGTTAATGATCATAATGAATACGAAGAGGACAAGGCCAATGGTGAATAGTACCTGACGGTGTAAATCTGCTGCATAGCCCATTTCAGCAACGATGGCGGTTGTCAGGAAGCGGACAGAGTGAAAGGGCAGAGGGGCGTTGACACTGCTTCCGGATACAAGGCTGATTGCCATTGCTTCACCGATCGCACGGCCGACACCGAGGACGATGGCGGTTGCGATACCGGATTTGGCTGCCGGGATCGTTACACGGAAAATTGTCTGGATCCTGGAAGCACCCAGACCCAGGGAGGCCGCCTTTAAGCTGGCAGGAACGCTGCGGAGGGCGGATTCGCTGATGTTGATAACAGTAGGCAAGATCATGATCGCAAGGACAAGCACGGCAGAAATAAGGTTTGCACCGCCGGTAAACTGATGGGTCGCAGAGCCTGCAAAGATTTTCTGCTCGAGTTTATACATTGCAGGGCACAGCAACAGGATACCGAGCAGACCGTAGATAACGGAAGGAATACCGGCGAGCAGCTCAATGGCGGGGCGGACGATTTTAGAGAGGGGCTTGGGCGCTGTTTCTGCAAGAAAAACAGCAGTCAGGACGCCGATGGGAACGCCCAGCAGGATCGCAAGGGTTGTGCCGACGATGGAGGTCAGAATGACGTATAAAATGCCGTAACTGGGATCTGCAGCGGTTGGCTTCCATACTGTGCTGAACAGGATCTCTGTAAGTCCCACCTTTGTAAGGGCGGGAGTACCATTTAAAAACATATAAACTGTAATGGAAATGACTGCAAGAACAGCGAAAAACGCGCAGATGGTAAAAATGATCTCAGCAGTTTGCTCTACCACGGATCTTGCTTTTTTATTGCCGATAATAGAATTCATAAAAATCCTCGTTTCCAGGCAGCCTGCAGAAGGCTGCCTTTAATCAAAGGTTATCCCCTATGCGGTTGTGCACAGAATACTGGAAAATGCAGGTCCGACATTGCCGGGCCTGCATCCAGCAGGGAGTGTTTTGGAAAAGAAATGTTGTCAGTCAACTGTGATCAGGCCAACGGATTTGATCAGAGCCTTGCCCTCATCGGAGGTAAGGTAATCAAACAGTGCCTGTACTTCGGTCTTCTGCTCGGAGATTTCACCTTTGGTTGCCATTACGAAAGGTCTGGACAGTGCGTAGTTGCCGGCTTTAATATTTTCTTCCGTTGCGTCTACGCCATCGAGCTTCAAAGCTTTTACGGAATCATCTACAACATCGAGAGAAACATAACCGATCGCACCGGGGGTGGAAGCAACCTTTGCCATAACGGCACCGGTGGAATCCAGTTCGTTTGCGTAAACGCAGGCATCTGCGATGTCCAGCAGCTCTTCAAACGCACCTCTTGTACCGGAGCCTGCCTCACGACCAACAACAACGATCGCCTGATCGTCTCCGCCAACCTCACTCCAGTTCTTTGTTTCACCGGTGTAGATGGAAACCAGCTGATCCTTTGTGAGATCTTCTACCTTGTTTGCAGGATCTGCAACTACTGCGATACCGTCAATTGCAACGATGTTTTCTGCGGCGCCTGCGCTCTTTTCATCGTCCTTTAAGTTTCTGGAAGAGTTACCGATGTCAACGCTGCCTGCCAGGACACTTTCGATACCTGCGGAAGAACCGGTAAACTCAGCAGTTACGGTCACGTTGGGATATTTTTCCATGAAGCTTTCTGCAACTGCATTTGCCAGCTTTTCCATGGAAGTGGAACCGGACATGCTGACGGAACCGGAAAGATCTGCATATTTGTCTGCACTGTCTGCGGCTGTGTCAGCAGCTTCAGTAGCCTCAGCAGCTGCTGTGCTGACAGCCTCGACGGGGGTTTCTGCAACTGTGTCAGCTGCACTTGCTGCAGTATCTGTTGCAGCAGTATTGCCGCAGCCTGCCAGAGTGCCAACTGCCAGTGCGCTCATTGTAAGAAGTGCGATCAGTTTGTTTTTCATAATGTTTCTCCTCCTTGATGCCGGAAGTATCCTGTTCCGGGCTGATGAATGAAATATAGTGAATGCCTGAAGCCATATGCCGTCTGCCTCATTGCGAGACTTATGATAAGTCATTTGAGCAATGCAAGATATCACGATCCGGTTAGGAATGGGTAAAGGTTGTGTAAAATGATGTCGGAGTCAAAAGCCCTGACCCGGATGCCTGTGGAGCGCTTCGAGGTGTAATACACATAAATATACATATAGAATGTATATCGGCGAATAATATACATACATGTGAATATTTATACAAGAAAGAGGTAAAAAAGTGAATATTTTGTGAAAATTTATACTTGATTTTTAAGGGAAGTGTGATAGTATAGATGTCATGAAACGGAATTACAACGGAAAAGGAAATCCCGTTTAAAGATGTCTTTAAAAATAAATCTAAAGATAAAAGAATAAGGAGACATCAGAGGAGAAGATTGAAAAATAAGATTTTTCAATCGCAAGATTTGTGTCTGTGCGCACTTGACACAAACTCGGCATGCGCAAAAAACGTGCGCAGAAATGAGGAGGAGAAAAATGAAAATGAAAAAATTACTGACAAGCGTATTGGCAGTAGCCATGGTTGCTTCTCTGGCAGCATGTGGTTCTTCTGCATCCACAGAGACAACAGTACAGGCAACAGAGACTGCAGCAGAAAGCACTGCGGCAGAGACAGCAGCTGCAGAGACCGATGAAGCAGCCTCCACAGAAGCAGAAAGCACAGATGCCGCTGCTTTTGATCTGGCTGGCAAGAAGATCGGTGTTCAGCTCGGTACAACAGGTGATCAGCTGGCAACGGAATATGAACAGAACGACGGTTCTACTGTAGAACGTTTCAACAAGGGCGCAGATGCAATTCAGGCATTAAAGCAGGGCAAGATCGATTGCGTAGTGATCGACTACAATCCCGCAAAGGCTTTTGTGGAAAAGAATGATGATTTACAGATTCTGGACGAAGAGCTTTCTTCTGAAGAATATGCAATGTGTGTCAACAAAGACAACAGCGAGCTGACTGCAAAGATTAACGAAGCGCTTACTCAGTTAAAGGAAGACGGTACGCTGGATGCTATCGTTTCCAACTACATCGGTGATGAGGCAGGACAGCATCCTTATACCTCTCCGGAAGGTGTAGACCGTTCCAACGGCACACTGGTTATGGCAACCAATGCAACATTTGAGCCTTATGAGTATTATGAGGATCAGAAGGTTGTCGGCATCGATCCTGATATCGCGCAGGCTGTCTGTGACGTGCTTGGTTATGACTTAAAGATCGAGGACATGGAATTTGATGCAATCGTCAATGCAGTTGTTTCCGGCAAGGCTGATTTCGGTGCAGCAGGCATGACGGTAACAGATGAGCGTAAGCTGAGCGTAGACTTCACAGATACCTATGCAACAGCAAGCCAGGTGATCATTGTAACAAAGTAATTACAAGAGATAATCGGAAAGCAATTATAATATGGAAGATTTTAAACTCAAATTTATTGCAAACTTTATAACCGATAATCGGTGGAAATACTTCACCAACGGATTGGGAACAACTTATGTTGTTTCCTTTTTCGCTGTTATTCTGGGCGTTGTCATCGGCGTGCTGATCGCAGTGGTGCGGTCGTCTGCAGATAAGCTGGACCGTCCTCCACTGGTGGTTAAAATTCTGAATGTGATTTGTAAGCTGTATCTGACGGTTATCCGCGGAACCCCTGCAATGATCCAGCTGCTGATCATGTATTACATCGTGTTCGGTTCTGTGGATGTCAGCAAGCGGCTGGTTGCGATTCTGACCTTCGGAATCAACTCCGGCGCATACGTAGCGGAGATTATCCGTTCCGGTATCATGTCTGTGGATCAGGGGCAGTTTGAAGCAGGCAGAAGCCTGGGACTGACCTATGTGCAGACGATGTGGTATATTATTATCCCCCAGGCATTTAAAAATGTCCTGCCTGCCCTGGGCAACGAGTTCATTACCCTGTTAAAGGAGACGTCTATCTGCGGTTACATTGCACTGACGGATGTTACGCACGGTGCGAATACCGTCAGAAGTCAGACCTATGAGCCTTATATGCCGTTGTTTGCGGCAGCTCTGATTTATCTGGTCAGTGTGAGTGTACTTTCAGCTCTGATCAGCAGACTGGAAAGGAGGATGCGTGTCAATGAGCGATAACGGACAGGAAAAACAGGTTCTGTTTGAAATCAAACAGCTCTGCAAGTCCTTTGGACCGACGAAGGTGCTGGATCATATTGATGCGACGATCCGCCAGGGTGAGGTAGTCGTTATTGTAGGTCCCTCCGGCTCCGGTAAATCGACCTTTCTGCGTTCCTTAAACCTTCTGGAAATGCCGACCTCGGGCGAGATTTTATTTGAAGGAAAAGAGATTACAGATCCGAAAAGCAATTTAAATCAATATCGTCAGAAAATCGGAATGGTGTTCCAGCATTTTAATCTGTTCGCAAATAAGACGATTCTGGAAAACATGACGCTGGCACCGATCAAGGTGTTAAAAAAGTCCAAGGCGGAAGCGGAAAAAGAAGCGATGGAGCTGCTGGCACGTGTCGGCCTTGCAGAAAAAGCAAACGCTTATCCGGCACAGCTGTCCGGCGGTCAGAAACAGCGAATCGCCATCGTTCGCTCTCTGTGCATGCATCCGGATGTTATGCTGTTTGATGAGCCTACCAGCGCGCTTGATCCGGAGATGGTTGGCGAGGTTTTAAGTGTAATGCGGGATCTGGCCCACGAGGGTATGACAATGGTGGTCGTTACCCACGAGATGGGCTTTGCCCGGGAAGTCGGCACGAGAGTGCTGTTTGTGGATGAAGGCAGGATCAAAGAGGAAAACACGCCGGAAGAATTTTTCGATCATCCGAAAAACGCGAGACTGCAGGAGTTTCTGTCGAAGGTGATCTAAAGCAGATTTTCCGGAAAAATGACAGAAAAAGATTGATTTTGTAAAAATCATAAAAAATTGATATGAAATGGAAGAATTTCAACATGCCGGGGCAGTTGCAGTTCTTCCGTTTTTTTTGTTACAATAAAAAGGATAAACTGGTTATTTTATCCGCGTATTTAGAGAATGACTTTTGATCAGGAGGAGCAGGAAAATGGAAAATGTAACACAGAAACGGACGCCGGGGGAATGGCGAGAGCTGTTTTCTTCGCAGGAATTTGAAGAAGCCTATGAATATGGAGGCGATGACCTTGGGGCGGTTTATCAGACGCAGGGGACAGACTTTGCACTCTGGGCCCCGACGGCAGAGCGGGCAGAGCTTTTGCTGTATCGGGCAGGAAGCGCAGAGGAGGGTGCAGCAGAGCCCTTTGACCGGACAGAAGCGGTACGCACAGAAAAAGGCGTTTTCCGTGTGCATAAAAACGGAGATCTTTCAGGCGTTTATTATACCTGGCTGGTAACGGCGGACGGTCAGACACAGGAAACTGCAGATCCTTACGCAAAGGCCGCCGGAGTAAATGGACAGCGCAGTATGGTGATCGATCTGAAAAAAGCTGAGCCGGAAGGCTGGGACAAAGATCAGGAGAAGCTGCCAAAGGCTCCGGCACCCGTTGTCTGGGAAGTGCATGTAGGCGATTTTTCCCACGATCCCCACAGCGGTGTTTCGGAAGAAAATCGAGGGAAATATAAAGCGTTCTCAGAAAAGGATACCTGTCTGGATGGAAATACAGGAAACCCGACGTGCATGAGCTGGCTGAAATGGCTGGGTGTCACTCATGTCCAGATATTACCGATGTATGATTATGGTTCGGTAGATGAAACCGGAAAGAAGCTCCAGTATAACTGGGGGTACGATCCGATGAACTATTTTGTACCGGAAGGCTCCTATGCGACCGATCCGTATCATGGAGAAGTACGGGTGCGGGAATGCCGTGAAATGATCCAGGCCTTGCATCGCGCGGGAATCCGGGTGATCATGGATGTGGTTTATAACCATACATTCAGCATAGACTCTGTTTTCCAGAAAACTGTTCCGTATTATTTTTACAGACAGGAGGCAGACGGCAGCTTTTCAGACGGCTCCGCATGCGGCAACGATACGGCAAGTGAGAGAAGGATGTATCGCAGATATATGATCGACTGTATTTGCTACTGGGTAAAGGAATATCATGTGGATGGATTCCGGTTCGATCTGATGGGACTGCATGATACGGAGACAATGAATGAGATCCGCGCGGCACTGGATCGCCTGCCGGGCGGAAAAGAAATTCTGATGTACGGCGAACCGTGGACGGCAGGCAAGACTGCGATTCAGCCAGGCTATGAGCAGGCGCTGAAATGCAACGCAGCCCTTTTGTCTGACCGAATCGGATTTTTCAATGATGATATTCGGGACAGCATTAAGGGCAGTGTTTTTGAAGTCAAGGAGACTGGCTTTGTCAACGGAGCAAAGGGACTGGAGACTCAGATTCGTTCCAGTGTGCTGGGCTTCTGTGACGGAACAGGCGGTTATCAGCCATCGTCTGCACAGCAGTCTGTTTCCTATGTCTCAGCCCATGACAATTATACGCTGTGGGACAAGCTGGTGCATACGCTGACGGACAGCATGGAGCCGGATTTTGGCGCATACAATGAAGCAGCGCTGGCGCAGAACCGTCTTGCCGCGGGAATTTATTTTACCTGCCTGGGGATTACGTTTTTACAGGCGGGAGAGGAAGCGGCGCGTACGAAATACGGTGACGACAACAGCTATCGTTCCGCGGCGAAGGTGAATCAGCTAGACTGGACCCGGATGCATGAATACCGGGATTTGGCGGAGTTTTACCGCGGTCTGATCCTGCTGCGAAAGAGTTTTCCGGCATGGAGGCAGAGAAGCCTGGAGGTGCTGGATCAGATCTCCTTTGTGGACGCACCGGAAGGCTGCGTAGCCTTTACCATCCGGACAGGGGCTGAGTCGGAGGCTGCAGCAGAAAGCGTCCTCACAGACAACGTTGCGCCCTGGCAGGAGCTGTTTATTATTTACAACGCGAATAAGGAAGCTGTGGAATTTCGACTTCCGGGCGGGAAAGGTTCTGATCCGGAACAGGAGCTTTCTGAAAATTATTTTGCCTTGGAGGGCAAGTGGCAGTTGCTTACAGATGGAACACGGTTTAAAATAAAAGAGGACACGAAATTAGAGCAGATAAAAGAGCTGGAAGGTTCTGTATGGGCAGAACCGGTGTCTATTACAATATTAGGAAGATAAGAGGGAACAGGTATGAGAACAAGCGGTGTGCTGCTTCCGGTATTCAGTCTTCCGTCTCCGCACGGGATCGGCTGCTTTTCCAAGGAAGCATATGAATGGGTGGATTTTTTGAAGCTGGCAGGACAGCAGTATTGGCAGATCCTGCCGCTGGGACCGACAAGCTATGGGGACTCCCCGTATCAGTCCTTTTCTACGTATGCGGGCAACCCGTATTTTATTGATCTGGAGGAGCTGGTGGAAGCCGGGTTTCTGACCAGAAAAGAGGTAGAAGCCTGCGATTGCGGCAAAGCGGCCAGAGATATTGATTATGGAAAACTGTATGAAAACAGAATGCCGCTCTTAAAGCTGGCATATGAGAGAAGTCTGGAGAAGCCTGACCCGAAGTTTACAGCATTCTGGACAGAAAATGCCTGGTGGCTGGATGACTATGGCCTGTTCATGGCAGTGAAGGATATTTTTGACGGAAACAGCTGGGATCAGTGGGCAGAGGATATTCGCTATCGCTGGGATAATGCGATGTGGTATTACAAGACCAACTATTCTAAAGAAATCGGCTTTTATGTATGGCTTCAGTATCTGTTTTTTACACAGTGGCAGAAACTTAAAAAATATGCCAATGATAAGGGACTGAAGATCATTGGTGACATTCCGATCTATGTGGCATATGACAGCGCGGACGTCTGGGCACATCCTGAGATGTTCCAGCTGGATCAGGAGAGAAAACCCGCCGCAGTTGCAGGTTGTCCTCCCGATGGATTTTCTGCAGATGGACAGCTGTGGGGCAATCCGCTGTATCGCTGGGATCATCACAGAAATACCGGTTATGACTGGTGGGTAACACGAATCTCCTGGTGCTTTAGACTGTATGACGTTGTCAGAATCGACCATTTCAGAGGCTTTGATGAATATTTCTCCATCCCTGCAAAGGACAAAACCGCGGTGAATGGTCACTGGGAAAAAGGTCCTGGTATTGAGCTGTTTCAGGTGATTAAAGCACGTCTCGGTGAAAAACCTATTATCGCAGAGGATTTGGGCTATGTGACGGATACTGTCCGCAGAATGGTAAAGGAAAGCGGCTATCCGAATATGAAGGTTCTGGAATTTGCATTCGATTCCAGAGATTCCAGCGGCGCAGGTGATTATCTGCCGCATAATTATGAGCATAACTGCGTAGCCTATACTGGCACCCATGACAATGAGACGATCCTGGGCTGGCTGTCCAGCATTAAGCCGGAAGAGGTTCAGATGGTGCGGGCATACTTAAACCGTCCTACAGAGAGCAAACAGGTTTTGGCATCCGAGCTGGTTCGTACCACCATCGCTTCTGTGGCGGATACCTGTATCATTCCAATTCAGGACTATCTGGGGCTGGATAACAGCGCAAGAATCAATTTCCCGTCAACACTCGGCACGAACTGGCGCTGGAGACTGATAAAGAGTGACCTGACAAAGGCGCTGGCAGATTCTATCCGCAAGCAGAATATTGTCTACGGCAGAGTGAAGTGGGAAGATCTGCAGGAGGATGAAAAACCGAAGGATCCGGAAGAAGAAAAAGAGACAAAAACAGAACCCAAGCAGAAAGAAGACAGTTCTGTAAAGGAGGCAAAAGACTGATGGAATTCGGAAAATTATGCAGTTGGGAAAAGCAGGGGAATCGTGTCGTTTTTCAGTTTGAGAAACGAACAGGACGCGTGGAAATCCTCACACCGGAGATTTTTAATGTATTTTCGGGAGTGGTGAGTGAAGAGCATCGCTCTAAGGCCATTGAGGGAGACAAGTCTGTTGCAGTTGATTTTACGGCGGCAGAAGCAGACGGCGTCGTAGAAATTTCCACAGATGCAGTGACTGCACGGATTTACGATGATTTCAAGGTCGATTTTTATAAAGCGGACGGCACCGTTTTGTGCCGGGACTACCGGGGCAGCAGAAAGATCTGCGCCGGTCTGAGTGATGAACTGAAGGCATTAAAAGAAGCAGAGGGACACAGTGTAGAGGAGCAGCGCACGGAAGCGGTAGAGGTTGTCAAGCAGCTTGAGGGTGACGAAGCCTTTTACGGACTTGGTGATAAGACCGGCTTTATGGACAAGCGCGGCTATGAATATGTGATGTGGAATACGGATGATCCGGCTCCGCAGATGGACAATTTCAAGTCCCTCTACAAATCCATTCCGTTTTTTATTACCTTACATAAAAATGCAGTGTTTGGCCTGTTCTATGATAACACCTACAGATCCTGCTTTGATATGGGCAAGGAATCGGAGGAATATTACTGGTATGGCGCTGCAGACGGCAATCTGGATTATTATCTGATCGCCGGTGAGAGTATGCCGGAGGTGCTTGGCAATTATACTTATCTGACAGGTACGGTTCCGGTTCCGCAGAAGTGGACCCTTGGCTATCATCAGTGCCGCTGGAGCTATATGTCTGAGGAAGAAATCCGGGATGTTGTTTCCCACATGAGAGAGTGCGGAATCCCCTGCGATGCCATTCATCTGGATATCGATTATATGGATCACTACAAGGTATTTACCTGGACACCGGATAAGGAACGTTATCCGGATCCGGAAAAGATGATTTCTGATCTGGCGAAGGACGGCATCAAGATCATAACCATCATTGATCCTGGTGTAAAGCTGGAAGAGGGATATTCTGTTTACGACAAAGGTGTGGAGAACGGCTATTTTGCAACGACACCGGAGGGTGAGATCTATGTCAATGCAGTATGGCCGGGAGATGCGGTTTATCCGGATTTTGGCAAAAAAGAAGTGCGTGACTGGTGGGGCGAGAATCAGCAGTTCCTTGTAGATAAAGGCGTACGCGGCGTATGGAATGATATGAATGAGCCGGCAAGCTTCCGCGGGGAGCTGCCGCAGGACGTTGTGTTTACCGATGAGGACGAAAAGAGCGACCACGCGAGAATGCACAACGTTTATGGCCATAACATGGCAAAGGCAACCTACGAGGGCTTAAAGCAGCGGGACGGCAGACGTCCGTTTGTCATCACGAGAGCCTGCTATGCCGGCACGCAGAAATACAGCACAGCATGGACAGGCGACAATCACAGCATTTGGGCGCATCTGCAGATGGCGATCCCGCAGCTGTGCAACCTTGGTATGAGCGGAATGTCCTTTGTCGGTACAGACGTGGGCGGTTTCGGTTCGGATTGTACAAAAGAGCTGATGTGTCGTTGGGTAGAGGTTGGATGCTTCTCTCCGTTATTCCGAAATCATTCCGCGATCGGAACACGGTATCAGGAGCCCTGGAGATTTGATCAGGAAACCGTGGATATTTACCGGAAAGCAGCGCAGCTTCGATATCATCTGATCCCGTATTATTATGACCTGTTCTTTACCGGAGAAAAGACCGGACTGCCGATCATGCGTTCCCTGGTGCTTCATTATGAAAAGGATGAGGTAGCAAAGGAGTGCAATACAGAATTTTTGGCAGGCCCGAATCTGCTTGCTGCACCTGTTATAATCCAGGGCGATCGCAAGAAGATGGTTTATCTGCCTGCAGGAACCTGGTATGACTACTGGACAGGTGAAAAGATTTCCGGCGATCAGGGACAGTGGATCCTGCGGGATGCTCCGCTGGATACCTGCCCGCTCTATGTAAAAGCAGGCGCAGTGCTGCCGGTATGGCCGGAGCAGAATTACGTGGGCGAGAAGGATACCGATCAGGTGCTGATGCTGGAGGTGTATCCCGGAGAAGGAAGCTGGGATCATTTCCAGGACGACGGCGAAAGCTTTGCATACCGCGATGGTGTATACAATCAGTATCACTGCGAACTCAAAGACGGAAAGCTGACCGTAGCCTGTGTTCATGATGGCTATGAAAAGCATTATCAGCGCGTACAGGTTCAGTGCCTTGGAAAGACCTTTGAGGCTGAGCTGAAGGACGGCGCATGCTGTGTAGAACTGTAAAAAACGCTCTACAGGGTTCATAGAAAACAAAAAAGACCGCAGAACGTGCACATTGTTTGTACGGGTTCTGCGGTCTTTTTGGATTCATGACATTAGAATGCACACTTTACGGGAATTCTAATGCTTGTATAAACTTAGTGTGTTTTGTCGGAGCAGGCTTGGGGTTTAGTCAACCTTTACCGGATTGGTAACGCTGACGGTATGATCGTACCATTTTCCCTTGGTTCCGATCAGGGCGAGGTCGAAGTCTTTATCCAGCGCTTTTACCGGAACATCGAATCCGTTTACTTCTTCGGTTGTGCCGTCATCGTAGGTTACGGTATCGGTGGTGGGCTGTAAAAGCTCTGCACCATCCTTTTTGGCGTCAGCAGCCTTGCCGACAAACAGGTTTACGATGTTTTTGGAGGCCAGGCTGATGTGAATGGACATCTGTCCATCTTTTACAGTCAGGACACCTTTTCCGTCGTTTGCTTCATTTACATGGAACATGCCGCTGTCAGTTTTGAACTCTACTTCATAGGTTCCATCTTCCAGGACAGCATCTGTAGTGTCAGAGTTGGATGCAGCCGATGTGCCGAGTTCTTCCATGGCAGCGTGTGTGTGGGAAACATACAAATCCTGGATGACAGGGATCTGTCCAAGACCAGCGATCTGGGTTTCAATGCTGTCGAATACGCCGGAGGCTTCGAACTGGCTCTTCCAGGAGTCATCATCGTCGCCAGCCATATCGTTGTTTGCATGGTCGCCGGCAACAACCATCAGAGGACGGAGAATTACTTTCTTGTAGCCTGCCTCCTGAATCTTTTCGATCACTGCTTCGCATGCAGTATCTTCAGGTTCACCCTCTACAGTGCCGATGAATACATTGTCATATCCGAGGGCATTCATCTGGTTCTGCATCTGGCTGTAACTGATTTTTGCGGTATGAGAGGTTCCGTGTCCCATGAATACGAAAGCAGTCCCGTCTTCCTTTGCAGCGTCAAGGCTTTCGTAGCCTGCAGTTTTTACTGCCTCTGCTGTAACTGCCTTTGCAACCGCTTCTTTATCACTGTTTACGGAATCGTCTGCAGAGCCCACTTCACCCAGAAGAGGCTCGGCGATGGATACGGATTCAAACTTGTCGCTGTAGCTTGCAACCGCTTCGCTCAACTCATCATATTCTGCGCCGTGCATCAGATGAGTAGGCTGTACGATCAGATTCTTTACACCGTTATCAACAGCACGCTGCAGTGCCTGATCCATGTTGTCGATTTTTTCACCATCCCGTGCCTGCACATGGTTGATGATGATCTGCGCAGTAAATGCACGTCTTACGGACCAGTCGGGATATGCTTTCTGCAGTGCTTTTTCGATGCCGCCGATATCCTCTGCACGGCTGTCGTTAAAGGAAGTACCAAAGCTTACAACAAGCAGCTCGTTTTCCCCGATCTCATCTGCGTTTAAGGGATCATCCTTGGAAGCGTCGCCGGTATCTCTTCCGAAATAATCGGGATCGGCGTTTTCGCCTTCTACCAGTTCTTTCTGAGCATCCGTCAGCGCATCCCATGCAGCCTTTGCTTCGGCACACTGCTCATCGGTGTTGTCGTTTCTTTCCTGAACATAGATCTGGTCGATCAGGGCGGCTACTTTGTCTGCGGCTTCCTGGTCAGATTCTGCGTCAGCGGTTTCCGCTTCTGTCGCAGTTTCCTGCACAGTTTCAGTGGCGGTGGATTCCACAGCGGTTTCAGCTGTAGAGCCACATCCGGAAACCAGCGTTGCAGTCATCGACATGGATAACATCAGTACGATCAGTTTCTTTTTCATAAGTTCCTCCTTGGGAATGGGTTCGGATTGCAGAAACGACGGGCGTCGGGCAATCCGGTATCAGAGGACAATAAAATTTTGTCCCAACAGTGTGTGGATATGGCGATAAATGAGTGATACGGGAAATTTTCGTTCAGATGCCGTTGAAAAAAGAGAAGAAAGGCGAAATGTGCAAAGTTGGATCGCTGAATCAACTCCATAGCGCGGAGCCATAGCTTCGAATCTCGGAGCGCAACAAAATAAAACCAGAAGTGTTTCTGATTTTGCAGATTTCGTACTGCCAGTTTCTCGTGGCATGAATTTTTATTGTTACTGTTCACTCGTAGCGTTTTGTAAGCAAAAATGAGCTGCGAAGCAGCGGAGAGCGTCGAAGACGCGGGTTTTGCGAATGGCGCGGGTGAACGGTAACTTTTCATTCCTGTACTGCGAAAGGCAGGTCTCCCGACTGAACGCTCTGACGCTTCGACTCCCTTCCCGGTCTCCCAGTGGTAATAAGCCGTCGCTTGCGAATCACGGTGACGAGTTCGCGCAGGATTTGCACCCGCTTCCCTTTTCACCAGACGCATATGGTCTGACACCTTACGCATTTATTCAATTATGCCTTATGCCAAATTATTCTAGCATTCCTATAGTTAGTTGTCAATGTAGGGGGAAGAACGAGATTTGTGTTTGCGTGCACTTGACGCAAACTCGGTATGCACAAAAAAGCGTGCGCAGAAATGAGAGGAAAGATGGAATATGATTTTCGGAACGTTGTTACTGATGGAAAATGCGAAAAATAAGCGGCTTCCGAATCCTCGGAAACCGCTTGCTTACTGGCTTTTTAGAAGAGCGACAGACGGGGCTCGAACCCGCGACCTCCACCTTGGCAAGGTGGCGTACTACCAACTGTACTACTGTCGCATTTTCTCTCTCGCTGATGTATCTCAGCGACGAAATTTATAATAACACAGTTTCTTCTGCTTGGCAAGCTTTTTCGTAAAAAAATTTCAAATTTATTTTTAGAAAAATAGAATGGCAAAATTGGAATGTTTTCGTTCCAATATTCCGTCGGAAAATTTGTAAACTAAAAATTGGAACGGTTTTATTCCAGTATTTCAGACGGGAGCCGCAATCTATGTCTACCAAACTATCTCAGGATGTCTCGATCGGGGAGAATCTGCGCATTTTGCGAAAACGTGCCGGATATTCACAGGAACGGGCTGCAGCACAGCTGGAGCTGATGGGAATCTCCATGAGCCGTGAAATTATTTCGCAGATGGAATCCGGACATCATAATATTCGCATCAGTGTATTACTTGCCTTCAAACAGGTCTATGAGGTGGACTCGTTTGATGACTTTTTTGTGCAACAGGAAAAAGGCGGTGACCGATGAAATTAAAGCAGGAGCCAATTGGAATCGGTCAGAATCTCAGAAAACTCCGGCAGGACGCCGGTTACAGCCAGTCACAGGTGGCGGCGCTTCTCTGTGAGCGGGGTGTGTACATGACAACTGACATTTATAAAAAGATCGAGCAGAACAAATACAACATCCGCATCAGCGAGCTGAATGCGTTGAAAGAGCTGTATCAGGTTGGGTATGGGGAACTGTTTCAAACGGATTCCTGAAAATTTGGAAGCTGTGTATTTGGTTTTCAGGATGTTTTTAGAAAATATTTGTCTTAACGTCAAAAAAATGCCGCTCAGTCCGTAAATTCGAGGACTGAGCGGCAATTCCTATCGTATAGGAAACTTCGTTTCTATACGATAAAAACGCTCCGCGAGGATCGCACTGCGGCGGAA
>ENA-ORNP01001022-ORNP01001022.1-human-gut-metagenome-genome-assembly--contig:-NODE-1022-length-30858-cov-3.169983_pt1 | contig 30858 bp, 25 predicted proteins | sample MGYA00242119_ERZ509030 | MGnify/ENA primary metagenome ERZ509030 (study PRJEB26280, sample SAMEA2338708) | human gut metagenome | biome: human gut; feature: human-associated habitat; material: faeces... | reverse complement strand
AATCATTCGTAGCGTTGCCGTTGCCTCTGGTGTCGGTGATATGAGTATCGGGGCGATTCTTTTTAGGCCTCTTCGGGTTTTTCCCTTAAGGACAAGCCGGCCGGAGAGGCTAGACGGCAACGGGAAAGACGATTGTCACGCGTGCGCCCAAGACGGTTTTATCGTCTGCCAGTTTGTTTTCAATCGAGATTTTGGCTTTGTGCTCATCCAAAATCTTTTTGACCATCGGCAACCCCAAGCCAGTTCCCGTGGCTTTTGTCGTGATATACGGCTCAAAAGCTCTTGCCAGGACACTCGGTTGGAACCCCGGACCGTTATCCTCGATGGTCATGCGCACGGCCGAGGGGCTACCTTCGGAAGAAACTGGCTCCGTGCGGATACAAATTTTCGGATTTTTAACGTCGGCACAGGCTTCGATGGAATTTCCGAGCAGATTAAAAAGCACTTGCCGAATCTGGGCCGCATCAACCGAAACGGTCAGTAGCGGACTTTCCAATTCCCGCAAAATCCGAATGCCTCCCGAGTGATAAAACGTAATCATGTCCTCAATTAAGGCATTTAAATCAACGGCCTTTAAGCTCGGGGGCGGCAGCTTGGCAAAGTCGCGGAAGTCGTTGACCATCTTTTTCATCGTATCGACCTGATCGATAATCGTGGATGTCGCTCGACTTAAAAGGGCGGCATCGGCCGGGTCAAGTTTCTTTTCCAGTTTCATCGAAAGACGTTCGGCAGCCAAGCGAATCGGCGTTAAGGGGTTTTTGATTTCGTGCGCCAAGCGGCGAGCCACTTCGTTCCAGGCTTGCGCCTTTTGAGCATCGATTAAGGCCGAGACGTTGTCAAAAGCGACAACCCAGCCGACGGCGCCTTCAAGTTCCAAACGCGAGCCGCGGATAAAAAGCGAGACATCCGGATCGGGGGCGCGAGAGAGTTCGAAGTCCAGATGAAAACTTCCGGTGTCGGCGATACGAATTTGATCGGCAAGGGCAGCGGCAAGACGCGGTTCGACACTCGCGAGGTTATCTCCCGGGTTAACGCGGGAGGGAGCTAGGATAACGTTAGCGGCCGTATTGGCAAGCAGCACGGCAAGCGAGGAGTCCAAAAGTAAAACGCCGGCGGAAATGTTCGACAGAACGCTCGCGAGATAGGCGCGCGAGCGCTCGGTGGCAAGCCTTTGTTTTTCGGCATTTTTTTGCGCTTCGGCAATTTGGGAAACCATGGAGTTAAACGATTGGGTGAGTTCGTTCATCTCGTCGTTACCCAAAAGTTCACGAATCGGAACGAGATTGCCGTTAGCGACTTTTTTCGTCCCGACGGCCAGCTGCAAGACCGGTTCTGTCATTGTTCGGGCAAACCAAAGCGCCATGGCAATGGCCGCCAAAAGCGTCAGGAGCATCGTCAAGGTCAGCGTGACGCGGTAAATGGTCTGTAGCGACGCGCGCGTGAGCGTCAGTTCTTGATAATCGCGAAAGCCCTCGACAAGGCCCCGGGCTCCTTGAGCAAATTTAAACGGAACGGTATTGGAAAACTGCAAAAAACAGTTATTTTCCAACGTGCGGTCCGGATAAATCGGGACAAGTGTCCGAATGCGCATCGGGTCGTCGGGTGTGGAGGATTCGCCTTCAAGAAGAGAAAAGCCTTTTTTCTCCAGCGAATCGACCATATCGGTCACAAGAGGAATATCGACTTTAACTTGGGAGTCCGGCGCAATCGAGGAGTGCGAGATGTTCCCCTGGGGTTGGAAAATCAGGGCAACTTCCGATTCGAAATCTTCGCGCAACTTTTCGATGCCGGCATCCCATTGTTTTTCCGGCAATTCCGAAAGACTTAAGGCGGCTCGGCGGGCAAAGAAAAGGAGCCTGCCGCGCTCGTTTTCCAAAATGTCACTGGAAAGCGTGATACCTTCTTCTAGAGCCTGTTCAATGCGCGCATCGAACCAGGAATCAATCGATCGACCGATAAACTGGGCCGAGACCAAATAAAGCAGCATGCAGGGAACAAACGCGATGGCGGCAATCGTCAGCGCAAGACGCGCCGTCATGCGAGATCCGAAATCGTTATGACGCCAATTGAGATAAAGCTGAAAACTCAGGCGTAAAACGATAATCAGAAGAATCAGGGTCGTCAGGACATTGACGGCAATGAGTGTGGGGAAAAAGCGCCCGAGTCGCGTTGAGGCCGCACCGCCGGCCACCGCATAAATGAGCAAAAAAACGCCGGCCGCAACGATGCTGAAGAATCCAATGCGTAGCCAGCGTTGCATAACGTGCCTCTCTAGTTGGTATCGAGGGCCTTTGTCAGGACGATGTTTTGCCAGTCGCTTTCAAGGGCCCAATCCGTGTTGCCGCCGATTGTCACTTGCAGGGGCTTGGGTAGGCGCGACAGGTCAAGTCGCATTCGGGTTTGTGCCAGGACATCTGCGTGGTTACGGATGGCATCCGTGTCGGCTACAACCCAGCCGCGAACGTTTTTCAAAAGCAAAAGCGCTTGGTCTAACGTATCGAAGGATTGAACAAGACCGTCGCGCGACAGACGCAATTGACGCGATAAGGGACTGAAACTGAGGCGTTGCAGTAGGGTAGAGGTCACAAGGGTCTTATCAAACCAGAGCGTTCTCGGTTCCATGAGCCGGAATTCGTAGGCAAAGTACAGCGCAATTCCGCGTCTTAAGCAGTCGGTTAGAACCGGCGACAGGTCAAATTCCCAGTTAACGCTCAACTGGAGACCCGGGAAGGCCCCGTCGGTTACGCGCATCAGTTGCGCTCGCATGAGTTGAACATCGGACGAGCCGGCGCGCACGAGCTTGGAAGCTGCCGGCGCAAAAAGCGCGGCAGCGAGCGATGCGCACAACAGTCGTCGCGAGACCATATTCAGGCTACCCTTTTGTTAATAAAGCATAAAAGAAACCATCTCGGATACGGGCCAGGCCGAGTGCGTCCTCGGTGTCCGAATCACGCGGCAACACCGTCAGTGTCGCCGGTAGGCCGTCGGCAAGGGGGACGGCACGAGCGTCTTTATGCCGCTTAAGGAAGTCGGCGATTTGCATCGGACCTTCTTCCTTAAAAACTGAGCATACGACATACAAAAGCCTTCCTCCAAACTTTACCCGTGGCCAAAGTGCATCGAGAAGTATCTTTTGTTGTTTTGCAAGCGCAACAATGTCACTTGATTGCCGTAAGAAGGCAACGTCGGGATGGCGGCGCAAGATACCGCTTGCCGTGCAGGGGGCATCGAGCAAAACGGCGTCAAAACGACTGTCGGGACCGGCCCAAGAGGCCGTATCGGCCGCATCGGCTTGCACAACACGCGCCTTCAAATTGAGCCGCTTTAAGTTCTCCCGAATGCGTTCGGCTCGCTCCGGACTGATTTCCAAGGCTAAAACGTCGGCATCCGCAAGTTCCAAAATGTGGCAAGTTTTCCCGCCCGGGGCGGCACAAGCATCGAGAATGCTTTCTTTGTCTTGCGGAGCAAGCCATCTGGCGGCGAGTTGTGCCCCGGCATCTTGTACGCTGACAAGTCCCTCGTTAAAGCCCGGAATCTCCTCCACACCACAGGGCGGATCGACAACAACGCCGTCTTGCCCAAGGGCCAATGCCGTAAGCCCTTTTTCTTGAGCGAGATTGCACCAAGCTAGCGGCGTCGTTTTTCGTCGATTGACACGCAAAACCAGTCGCGGCGGAATTTGCGCGAGTTTTAAGAGCGCCTCGGCATCAGTTCGACCCAAATCTTGAGAGAATTTTTTTAAGAGCCATTCCGGGGCATTGAGTCGGACGATGTCGTTTTTCATGGCTTCGGCAACAAGCGCGTCGCTTTCTCGGCAAAAGCGTCTTAAGCAAGCATTGACAAAACCCGAGGCGGCAGATGTTTTTCGGTTAGCCTTAGCGAAATTGACCGTTTCGTTGACTAGGGCAAAGCGTTTGGTCGGGTAAAGCAGGAGCTCACTGAGTGCCAGCATCAAAATGCGGCGCACGTTGTCGGTCGGGGGGCGTGCACTCAGAAACTGAACAAGGCAGTCACAAAGAAAATATCGGCGCGTCAAGTCATATAAAACAGCCTGCAAAGCCGGGCGCATGCGACTGTCTGTTAAAGAAGCGCCGACTGCCGCATCAAGGGTTTTTCCGGACTCAAATAGCGTCAGGGCCTCTAGGGCCGGACCGAGCAGGCGCCCGAAGGGAACGGTCATTTCAAAACGTCTCCTTCCTGCAAGGAGAAAGACTGCAAAAAGGCAGCAACGTCCATGACGGGCTTGCCGGCTTTTTGCAGGCGCAAGCACTCCACGGCGCCGTCGGCGCAGGCCACAACCAGGCGTTTTTTGGCGCAAAGCACCTGACCCGGGGGGCCGTTTCCTTCTGTCGGACGCAAGGCCCAAATCTTCACGGTCTCACCGCGAGCCGTTGTCTTAAGGCCCGGGAACGGGAAAAAGGCACGGCAACGGCGATTAAGGGTAGTAACGGATGTATTCCAATCGATATCGGATTCCGTTTTCAGTAACTTTTGGGCGTAGGTTGCTTTCGTATCGTCTTGCGGGACGGCTTTAAGGGACTCGGCATTCTCTAGGGCTTGAACAATGGCTTGAGCGCCGAGCTCGGTGAGTTTTTCCGTGAGAGTTGCCGCCGTATCGGTCGATGTAATCGGAACGGATTTGACCAGCAAAACCGGGCCCGTATCCAGGCCTTTTTCCATTTTCATGATGGAAATGCCGGTTTGCGTGTCTCCGGCCTCAATGGCGCGTTGTATCGGAGCCGCCCCGCGCCAGCGCGGCAGGAGAGAGGCGTGAATGTTAACGGCTGTCAGGAAGTGATTTTCTCCGATTCCGCGGGTGGCCGTCAGAGCTTTTTCGGGCAAAATCAGCCCGTAGGCGGCAACGACGAGGACATCGGCCTCAGCGCTTTGCAACTGTTGCAAGGACTTTTCGGCACCGAAGGGGTCCTTGCGAACGGAAAGGGTCTCGGGCGTGATTACTTCCAGACCGTGCTTGAGAGCAACGTCTTTTACAGGCGAGGCCTTTAGTTTCATGCCGCGTCCGCTCGGTCTGTCAGGCTGGGTTAAAACGAGAGCAATGTCGTGTCCGGCTTCAATTAAAGCGCGAAGGGCCGCAGCAGCGAAATCCGGGGTTCCGGCGAAAATGATGCGCATAAAAAGACCTCTGCTACCAATATAATAAGAGCAGAAGGCATTTTAGCAACCGGGTTCAGACGTCCCGACTCGGAGTCGCAATCTGGAAACACCCCGAATGCATCGGGGTGCACACGGATGCGGACTGAAGGAAAGAGCAAAGGTTTTTAGATGCATCGTATTTGTCGGTTGGCTTTCAAAGAGTACGGGGACAGAACCCTACCAACACTTGTTCTTTTGATGGGGCTCGGGATGCCTTCGGGTGCCTGGCCCGAATCGCTGATTCGCCTGCTCGTGCAGCAGGGACTACACGTCATCACGCCGGATAACCGAGATTGCGGCCAAAGTGATTTTTGCTCGGAGACGGTCTCTTTCGGGTCTTTAGTGCGCTCGGTTGCCTGGTACCTATGCGGTGGGGCGGTTAAAGCGCCGTACTCGATTGAAGATATGGCCATCGATGTCGAAGCGTTCCTTAATGAGCAAAAACTCGAACGGGTTCATATCGCCGGAGTCTCTTTGGGAGGCATGATTGCGCAGGCATTTGCCATTCGTGCGCCGCACAGAACCGTTTCCCTTTCCTGTATTTCAACGGCAACGGGAAATCCGCGAACCGGTTTCGGACAGTTTCGAGCTGTCCGAAGCATTCTTAAAAACTGCGCCGAAACGGACGACAGTCAGATACGCTACAAACGGTTGACACAACTACTGAAAACAATCGGAAGCCCAGGGGCGCACTATAGCGATGTCGAATTGGCTCGCTACATGCAGGTACTTAAGGACGGAAACGTCACGCAGCAGTCCGTACGGCGCCAATTGATGGCCGTATTAGCCGGCGGAGATCGCCGCAGTAAATTGCGTCAATTGGTGGTTCCGACGCTTGTGATTCACGGTCAAGCCGATCCCCTTTTGCCCGTGCGGGCAGGACAGGAACTGGCTGAGTGCATCGAAGGGGCGAAATTGCTGCGTATTGCCGGTATGGGACACGACCTACCGGAGTGTTTTATCCAGACAATCGGCCTGGCACTGGCCAAGCACTGCTATAGCGGGGTTTTGCGTTAGTTGGCGCGGTGCTTTTTTTCGCGGGCCTTTTCTCGACGCAGTTTGGCCAGCTTTTCAATTGCCCGATTTTTCTTCAAGAGACTCAGATGGTCGATAAACACGTGGCCGTTTAAGTGATCGACCTCGTGCTGAACACACACGGCCAAAAGCCCTTCGCAGTCCATGGAGATCGGATTTCCTTGTAAATCAAAGGCATCGACGTGCACTTTGGACGGGCGTTTAATTCTTTCCGTTAAGTCCGGAAGTGACAGACACCCTTCTTCCCCTTCGACAAGCGTATCGGTTAACGCAGTAACCGTCGGATTGACAAGGGCCAGAAGTTGGTTTTTTTCATCGGAAATATCAATGACAACCAGACGGATGCTTTTTCCGACTTGAGGTGCCGCAAGTCCGATGCCCGGAGCCGCGTACATCGTTTCTGCCATGTCGGCTGCCAGACGGCGCAAATCCTCATCAAAGGCGGTCACGACCTGAGAGGACCGGGCAAGGATTTCGGCAGGGTATTGAACAATCGGCAAGAGAGCCACGGCGTTATCTCCAAGATACGGGATTTACTCCCGGAAAAGACCACATTGTAACGATTCTCCCTTTCCCTTACGGTGCATCAAGAGGCGGAGAGTCGAGGGTCGTCACTCCGCTAAGGAAACGGGAGTAGGAATTTTCCTTTAAAAAACAACGAATGAAAAGAAAGAATGCGGATTAACCTTCTCTTTTCCCGAAAACTCTGACTATTCTATAAAAAAGGAGAGCGCCGACAATCCGGATGAAAACCGTCAGATGCCCGAGGCGTTCGGAGAGGAATCATGACCAAGTTGATTATTGCCGAAAAACCTTCGGTGGCGACCGATATTGCCCGCGTTTTGGGCGGAATGAAAAAGAAGGGGGATTACTACGAGGGAGGCGACTGGATTGTTGCCAATGCCTTGGGACACCTTCTGGAGCTATCTTGCCCGGAAAAGTATGAAGTTAAGCGCGGAAAGTGGACCTTCGGTCACCTGCCGGTCTTGCCGCCCACATTTGATTTAAAGCCCATTGCCAAGTCCGGTGAAAAATTAAAGAGCTTGGCTCGGTTGCTTCGGCGACCCGATGTCGACACCGTCATTAACGCATGCGATGCCGGGCGCGAAGGGGAACTGATTTTCCGCTACATCATGCAGGCCGCAAAATCGAAGAAAAAGATTGAGCGGCTTTGGTTGCAATCGATGACGCCGGGGGCTATTAAAGAGGCCTTTTCGCATCTGAGAAGCGATGCCGAGATGACAAAACTGGCGGATGCGGCGCGGTCTCGCTCGGAGGCCGACTGGCTGGTCGGCATTAACGGGACCCGGGCCATGACGGCCTTTAATAGCCTGGACGGTGGGTTCTTTTTAACGACGGTCGGACGCGTTCAGACGCCGACGCTCGCTATTGTCGTGCGGCGCGAAAACGAGATTAAGAACTTTAAAACGCAGCCGTATTGGGAAGTCGAAGCGGAGTTTTCTCTCGATGACGCGACCTACACCGGGCGCTGGTTCGACCCGAATTTTTCGCGGGATGCGAAAAAGCCGGAACTGAAGGCCGAACGCATTTTCGACTGCAAAAAAGCCGATGCGATTTGTGCGCGAGTTCAGGGGAAAAGCGGGACGGTCACCGAAACGAGCAAGCGAACGACCAGTTTGTGCGCGCAACTTTATGACCTAACGAGTTTGCAGCGCGAGGCCAATAATCGATACGGTTTTTCGGCCAAAACAACGCTTTCGATTGCTCAGGCTCTTTACGAAAAGCACAAGGCATTGACGTATCCGAGAACGGATTCGCGTGTGCTGCCCGAAGACTACGTTAAGACCGTGTACAAAACCCTTCAGATGCTGTCAGGGAACAAAGACGTCGGTTCGTTTGCCGACCGAGTGGTCGCGCAAAAGTGGGTACATCCGACAAAGCGCATTTTCGATAATGCCAAGATCAGTGACCACTTTGCCATCATCCCGACGCTTCAGCCCCCGCACGGAGCTCTAACTGAGGCGGAAAAGAAGATTTATGACCTTGTTTTAAAACGTTTTATTGCCGTTTTCTATCCGGCGGCCGAATACGATGTAACGACACGGATTACGACGGTCGGTCAGGATGCGTTTAAGACCGAAGGCAAGGTTTTGGTGTTGCCCGGCTGGATGGAGGTTTACGGCAAAACGCAGCTCGGCTCGGAAGCCATGTTGTGCCCGCTTAACGGGAAAAGTGCTGTTAAGACGATTTCCGTCAAACGCGAGGATTGTCAGACAAAGCCGCCGGCTCGGTATACGGAAGCAACACTGCTCTCGGCCATGGAAGGTGCTGGGCGACTCGTCAAAGACGACGAGTTGCGTGATGCGATGGCTGAAAAGGGGCTCGGCACCCCGGCCACGCGTGCAGCCATTATTGAAAACCTCATTGAGCAACGGTACATCCGCCGAGAAGGGCGGGAACTCATTCCGAGCGCCAAGGCCAAGCAGCTCTTTACGCTGATTGAAGGGCTCGGAATCGGTGTTTTATCCAATCCGGCCTTAACCGGCGAGTGGGAATACAAGCTTTCGCAGATTGAAAAAGGCAAGTTGCAACGCAGTGACTTTATGCGGGAAATCCGCGAAATGACCACGCATATCGTGGCTGCTGCCAAACAGTACGAAGGCGATACGGTCCCTGTGGAAAACCCGGCACACTTAAAGCATCGCTGCCCGAAATGCGGCGGAGAAATCGTTGAAAATTATCGGCGGTATGCGTGCACGAATCCGATGTGTGACTTTAGTCTTCCCAAGCACCCGGGCGGAAGAACGTTCGAACCTGAAGAGGTCGAAAAACTTCTGGCCGACGGCTCGGTCGGGCCTCTTACGGGATTTGTCAGCAAGATGGGACGGCCTTTCTCGGCGGTTTTAAAGCTGACACCGGAGAAAAAATTGGAGTTTGATTTCGGGCAGGAAGAAAAGCCCGAAGAAAAGGAGGATATTTCCGGACTCCCGGTTGTCGGCACGTGTCCTAAGTGCGGCGGGCGCGTCGTGCAGGGTGCGACAAGCTTTTTCTGTGAACACACGCTCGGAAAACAAACGTGTGATTTCCGGTGCGGACGCGTGATTTTGCAGCAACCGATTTCGCCGGAGGAATGCAAAAAGATCCTCACGGAAGGAAAAAGTTCCCTCTTGCCGGGATTTGTCAGCAACCGAACGCATCGTAAATTCAAAGCGTACCTCGTGCTCGATAAGAAAACCGGAAAGATCGGATTTGAATTCGAACCTCGGGAGGCCTCGCGCGAAAAGACCGAACGTAAAAAGACGGAAAGAAAAGCGGGGACGAGCAAGAAAGCCTGAAAACCTAGGAAAAACCTCTACGGAAAAGACCTGCTCGGTTTGATGAAACGCAAGGAATAAAGGTTCTTTCGTCAAACGGACAACACGTCGTTTTTTCCTCGGTAGACTTTGTGCCTTGTCACAATCAGTGACTTGTTTTCTTTCTTTCTTTTTTAGAGGATTTTGTCGTGAAGCTTAGTGCTCTTACCTGTGCTTTGGTTTTGGCGAGCGCCTCTTGCTACGTGCAGGCCGGTCCGGTTTTGGATGCGGTGAAGGCTCGCGGTCAAGTGATTTGCGGTGTGAATACGGCAGCTCCTGGCTTTTCTGCAGCAGACTCTCAGGGTCGCTGGACAGGCCTGGATGTCGATACATGCCGTGCAGCGGCGGCAGCCGTCTTGGGCGACGCATCCAAAGTCAAGTTTGTCCCGCTTTCTTCTCCGCAACGCTTTACAGCCTTGCAGTCCGGGGAAGTGGATATTTTGGCACGAAACACAACATGGTCTTTGACGCGTGATGCGAGTTTGGGCGTTGTGTTCGCTGCAATTAACTACTATGACGGGCAGGGATTTATCGTCCCGAAGAGTCTGAAAGTCACGACGGCGAAAAAACTCAACGGCGCCACCATCTGCGTGCAATCGGGCACAAGTTCCGTGCAGGCACTTGCAGACTACTTTACGGCGAACAAGATGAAGTACAAGCCGGTGATGTTCGATACGACTGAGGCCACGCAAGGCGCCTTTTTGTCCGGACGTTGCCAGGTCTACACCACGGACATGAGCGATTTGGCCGGTGCTAGAACTCGTGCTCGTAATCCCGATGACTACATCATCCTTCCGGAAACCATTTCCAAGGAACCCTTGGGTCCGGCCGTGCGTCGCGGCGATGACGAATGGTTCCAAATCGTGCGTTGGTCTTTTTACACGATGCTTGAGGCCGAGGAAAACAATCTGACAAAGGCCAATGTCGATCAGGCTCGTGCCACGAGCAAGAACCCGCAAGTGATGCGCCTTGTCGGAACCGGAGACGATACGGGCAAACTCCTCGGTTTAGATAAGGATTGGTCGTATCGGATCATCAAGCAAGTCGGCAACTACGGCGAGAGTTGGACGGCCAACTTCGGACCGAAGACGCCACTTAATCTGCCGCGCGCGCTCAATAATCTTTGGACGCACGGCGGTCTGATGTATGCGCCGCCGATTCGGTAACGCAGCGTGTTAAAACACTAAGCCTGCGCAGGTCTGTGTGCTTGCGCAGGCGTGTTCTTTTCAGGGCACGAAGCAAAGAGACCGCAACCGAGAATCTATAATGCCTTCTCTTTGCGAGAAGACAAGTCCTTTTTTCTATGACAAATCCAACCGAAGAACGCGTAATCGGAGACGAAGCCTGGCGACGTCGCGAGGCGGCTCGTCGTCGTTCCGAATGGCTCATCCAAGGCGCGGCCATTGCCGTGGTCGCGGCTTTCGTTTGGATTCTGTCCGAGAATGTTTCGGAAAACTTGGCGGCACGCCACATTCGCAGCGGCTTTGCGTTCCTCTTTAACTCGGCCGGCTTTGACATCGGCGAGTCCCTTGTGGCTTTTCAATCGACCGATGCCATGTGGCATGCGTTTGTCGTCGGCATGGTCAATACCATCCGCGTGTCGATTTTCTCGGTGATTTCCGCCTTGATTCTCGGAGTTCTCGTCGGTCTGATGCGTCTGGCCGAGCACCCGATTTTGCGCGCGCTCGGGACGGCACACGTTGAAATCTACCGCAATATTCCGCTCATTATTCAGCTTTTTGCCATTTATCTGGTCATTACCGAATTACTGCCGACGGCAGGGGAGGCATTGCACTTCGGCCAATGGGCCTTGCTCTCGAAGGCAGGCCTTCAGGTGGCGGTCCCTCGCGAGGGGACGTTAGCTCTTGTTTTTTCGGGAGTTATCGCCGTCTTGGTTTTTCTCTTGGTGCGCGATCGTTGCCAAAGGCGCATGACAGAACTCATGGCGTCGCTTTCCGGTCTCGGAGCTGCCGTAGTTGCTTTTGTCGGTACATGGATCGGGTTCGGCGTTGTCGGCGGTTGGAGTAAGCCCTTTATTGACGGGTTTGCCATCGAAGGGGGAGCAGCGCTCTCGCCGGAATTTTTGGCCCTTTGGCTCGGGCTGACGCTCTTTACGTCCGCCTCGATTGCCGAAATCGTGCGTGCCGGTGTTTTGGCTGTTCCGCGCGGACAGTGGAACGGAGCCTTGTCGCTCGGCATGACGAAAACACAGGTTATCAGTTACATTGTTTTCCCGCAATCGATGCGTTTGGCCATTCCGCCGCTTGCCAGTCAGTTCATGAATCTGACGAAAAATTCGTCACTGGCCGTTGTCATCGGTTATCCGGACTTGGTGGCCGTCGGCAACATGTCGATTAACTCAACGGGTCAGGCCCTTGAGGTCATCGTCATCATCATGGCCGTGTATTTGGTTTTAAATCTGATTATCAGCGTGTGCATGAATGCCCTCAATGCTCGCGTTCTTCAGGCTCCGCGGTGATGCCATGAGAAACGAGACTGCTTGGTTTACCCTCAAGAGCCTGCGTGACCGATTCTTTTACTCGCGCTTTGCCACGGCCGTGACGCTGATTATCGGGTTTTTGCTGTGCATCACGGCGTTTTACCTCTTTAATTGGGGCATCACTCAGGCTGTCTTTACCCCCGACCCGAAGGCCTGCTATGCCGCCTCGGGCGCCTGCTGGGGCTTTGTGGCCGAAAAGTGGCGCTTGATTATTTTCGGACGCTATCCGTACGAATTGCAGTGGAGACCGGCCGTTGCCGTTATCTCGATTATCGGCATGCTCATCGTGACGGCCTGTCCGAGTTTTTGGACGCGAACGGGCGCCAAGTGGCTCGGTTTTGGGTGGATTGCGGCCTTTTTCGTCTTTTTCACACTGATGCAAGGCGGCCTTTTCGGTCTGTCTCGTATCGATTCGGATAGCTGGGGCGGACTGCCCTTAACGGTTATCCTGACGCTTTTAGGGATGACCGTTTCCATCCCGATCGGCATTGTCTTGGCTTTGGGACGTCGCAGTCGTCTGGCGGTGATTCGTAATCTTTCCATCGGGTACATTGAACTTGTGCGCGGGGTGCCGCTCATTACGGTTTTGTTTGTGGCAAGTTTTGTCGTTCCCCTGTGGTTGCCGGCCGATGTGCGCATTGATCCGTTCTGGCGCGTTGCCGGCGGCATTATTCTTTTCCAAGCGGCCTATATGGCAGAGACCGTGCGCGGCGGTCTGCAGACCATCGCTCGAGGTCAGTTTCTTGCGGCCGATTCGTTAGCGCTTTCGTATTGCCAAAAATACCTGTATGTGATTTTGCCGCAGGCGCTTGTGGCGGTCATTCCGGCCTTTGTCAATAGCCTTTTGTCGACGTTTATGGATACGTCGCTCGTGACGGTTGTCTCCATGCACGATTTGACGGGGAGCTTGTCGCTTGCACTGGGCGACGCTGTTTGGAGAGACTTTTTCCGCGAAGGCTATATCTTCGTTGCCGCCATCTACTTTTTCTTCAGTTTCCTGATGAGCCGGTACAGTCAGTGGCTTGAAGGACATCTACAGGCCGGAAAACAGCGGGGTTAAGAGCGGTGTCCGAATACGTTTTAGCGTACGAGCATTCCGTGCAAGCGAACATGACGCTCGAAGACTTTTGTCGCGGGCTTGAGGATTTCGTGTACCGCCCGCAGGTCTATATCGAGGCACTCAAGGGTGCTGTTATCTTGGAAGAAAAGACGGTCGGCACTCGGCGCGTTATCCATCGCAAAGTCGAATTTGAGACGTTTTCGTTTGAAGATACCGTCACGTTGACACCGAACGCAGAGATGATTGAACGGGTTGCGCCTTTCGGGCAGACCGCCGGGTCACTTTATCTTGTGCGGGGAGAAAAACTCTCTTGTGACTCGATTCGTGTAACCTTCACATATCGAGAAAGCGATACGGTGCGCCTGCCGGAAAAACTTGCCCGATTGCGGCAACTGGCGTGGGCGCAAAAAGACCGAAAACTACTGGACCAAATCAAAGACACGTTCTGCCGAACGGCGGAGCGCTAACGCATAGGAATTCCGGCATGGGAAAGCAAAAACGTTTTAGAAAGGAACGCGCGGAAAAAGCAACGGACGCATTACTGGCCGAGGGAACGCCCTCGCGCCCGAAGTGGTACTACCTCGTGCTTCGCCTTGTGAATGTGTTTTTCGGTTGCGTGGCTATTTCCGTGATTGCGGGCTTTTTGTTCCAGAAATATATGCCGGACAATACGTCTGTCGGTCCGGCGCTCATTACGATGGGCCTTTGGGCTGTCTGGATTATCTACGTCTTTAAGATCATGCGCTTTAAAGGCGAAAAAACCCCCGAATCGTAAGATTCGGAGGTTTTCAATCAACGCTTGAGTAACCGATTCTCAGTCTTTCTTATAACTCATGATGGCATTGAGCAGAATGGCGCCGAATGTCGCCGTTCCGATGCCGCCCAAAGAGAAGCCGCCGAGATTTAACGTAAAGTCTCCGCCGCCGAGAATCATCGTGACAGCCGCTACGATCAGGTTACGGTTCTGTCCGAAGTCAACCTGGTTGACAACCCAAATCCGGGCACCAGCCACGGCAATCAAACCGAAGACAACCACCGAGCAACCGCCGAGCACGGGCTGCGGAATCGTCTGAATCAGAGCGCCGAACTTCGGAGAGAAGCCCAAGAGGATGGCAAAGCAGGCCGCGATGACAAAAAGTAGCGTCGAGTACACGCGGTTAGCGGCCATTACACCGATGTTTTCACCGTAGGTCGTCACACCGGTGCCGCCCACAGAGCCGGCGACGATCGTGGCAATACCGTCGGATAAGAACGCACGACCCATGTACGGGTCAAGGTTCCGACCGGTCATGGCCGTCACCGCCTTGATGTGCCCGAGGTTTTCGGCAACCAGAATAATGACAACCGGGGCAATGAGGACGATGGCGTTTAACTGGAAGACCGGGGTCTTAAACGTCGGCAGTCCGAGCCAGGCCGCATTGGCAATGATGGAAAAGTCAATCGGCTTCCCAAGACCCATGCCGTTCGTGAGAATCGCATAGATGATGTAAGCAATGGCCAGGCCGACCAAAATCAGCAGTTTTTGCATCAGACCGCGTGTGTAGACGGCAACAAGACCGACGCTCAAGACCGTAAACAGGGCCATGCAGCATTCGAACGTTCCGCTACCGCATCCGCGCACGGCTGTGGGCGCCAGATTCAAGCCGATGACGGCTACAACCGCACCCGTGACGACCGGCGGCATCATTTTTTCAATCCAACTGACACCGGTTGCCATCACAATCAGACCGACGATGGCGTAAATAATGCCGCATACGACGATGCCGCCCAAAGCAACAGAAATGTTGGCATTGGCACCGGACCCGGCAACATAGCCGGTGGCCGCGATGACGACACCGATGAAGGCAAACGAGGAACCGAGGTAACTCGGGACGTGTCCGCCGACGATTAGGAAGAACAGCAACGTTCCGACGCCGCTCATTAACACGGCAACGTTCGGATCAAAACCCATCAAAATGGGGGCAAGAATCGTCGACCCGAACATCGCAACGACGTGTTGCAAGCCCAAGGCGACCATTTGATTTGCGGGAAGGCGTTCATCAGGAGCGATGACGCCGTCGGTTTTGAGTTTCCATTGCGGAAAGTAACTCATAATAATTTTTCTCCATGACAGAAGTCCACCTCGAACGACACTTTCGAGGGCCACTTACTGAGGCACAATTGTATTGACAGCACTCCGAGAAATAAAGAGAAAAATGGAAAATCTTCTGCGTTAAGTTAAAAAATCGTGAGAAATCACGGTGGTTTTTCGGAAAAAAGACAGCTTTCCCGTTGCGGCGATGTTGCTCGATGGAGGAAAATTGCACCCCGAAAGAAATCTGTTTAACGAAACGGTCCCTGCTGCCCGACATGCAAAAGGGACGTTTTTAATCGCACTGATAAATGCCATTGCCTCTGATTGAATCCGAAGTACGACGCCGTCGTACGTTTGCCATTATTTCGCACCCGGACGCCGGAAAAACAACATTAACCGAGAAATTGCTTCTTTTCGGAGGGGCGATTCAGCTTGCCGGTGCCGTCAAGGGGCGCAAAGCCACCCGCCATGCCACCAGTGACTGGATGCAAGTCGAGCAGCAACGCGGAATTTCCGTGACAAGTTCGGTGATGCAGTTCGAGTATGAAGGATACATCATCAATCTACTTGACACGCCGGGGCATGAAGACTTTTCCGAAGATACATACCGAGTTTTGACGGCCGTCGATTCGGCCGTGATGGTCATCGATGCGGCCAAGGGTGTCGAAGCGCAGACCATCAAACTCTTAAATGTTTGCCGCATGCGCAATACCCCGATTATCACGTTTATCAACAAGATGGACCGTGAGGTCAGAGATCCCCTTGACCTATTAGATGAAATCGAAAGCGTGCTGCATCTTTCGTGCGTTCCAATCACTTGGCCTATTGGCATGGGAAAATCGTTTCGCGGCGTTTTTTCACTTCTTAAGAATCACTTGGTGCGGTTTGCCCCCGGGCAAGACCATTTGGGCGGACAAACCGAGCTGATCGAAGGACTGGACAATCCGCGACTTGACGCGCTCTATCCGATGGAAATCGGACAAGTGCGTGATTCCGTCGAACTGATTCAGGGTGCAAGCGAAGCCTTTGATTTGGAAAAATTCCTGCATGCCGAGCAAAGCCCGGTGTTTTTCGGATCCGGAATTAATAATTTCGGCGTCAAAGATGTGTTGGAAGCGCTCGTTCAATGGGCGCCAGCTCCGCTCGGTCGCGATGCCGGGACTCGTCGCGTGGAACCGACGGAGGCGGACTTTACCGGGTTTGTCTTTAAGATTCAGGCCAATATGGACCCGCGTCATCGGGACCGCATTGCCTTCTTGCGTGTGTGTTCCGGCAAATACGAGCCCGGCATGAAAGTCGAGCACGTCCGTCTTGAGCGGGAAATGAAGATACAAAATGCGCTGACGTTTATGGCCAATGAGCGCATTCATATGCAACACGCCTATGCCGGGGACATCATCGGGATTTATAACCACGGGCAACTACACATCGGCGATACGCTCACCTGCGGGGAAAAACTCGGATTTACGGGGATTCCGTACTTTGCCCCCGAACTCTTTCGTTCGGCACGCGCCAAAGATCCCTTGAAGGGGAAGCAACTTCATCAGGGACTTAAAGAACTCGGAGAGGAGGGCGCGATTCAGGTTTTTGAGGGCGAATTCGGTAACTTAATGCTCGGAGCCGTCGGTCCATTACAATTTGAAATTGTGGCGCAACGACTGGCAACCGAATACCGTGTCGATGCCATTTATGAGGCAACAGACGTGTCAACGGCAAGATGGCTTGTCTTCCCGGACGAGGAAACGCGTAAGCAGTTTTGTACCGAGCAGGCATCACGCCTTGCCAAAGATAGCGAAGGCAATACTTGCTATATGGCTACGTCCATCTATAACCTTCAGACAACGATGAAGCATTGGCCGCAAGTCCAGTTCAGAACAACACGGGAACAAGGCCAAAAATTCGATTAACGGAGCAGGAGGCCCCTATGACGGAAGTCTTTGCAAATGTTCAGGCAGCGGCGCCGGATGCCATTCTCGGCGTGACGGCCAAGTATCTGGCCGATCCCCGTCCCGAGAAAGTCAATCTCGGGGTCGGTCTGTATTTGGACGAAACGGGTAAGCCCAAAGTGCTCGATGTCGTGCGCGAGGAGCAAGAGGCGTTGATTGAGGCAGGATTGCCGAATACGTACCTACCGATTCGGGGACTTCCGGCATATCGAGACCTGACGCAAAAGATGGTTTTCGGCGAGCAAAGCGAGGTGGTGCAATCGGGACGCGCCTGTACGATTCAGGCCTTAGGTGGAACGGGAGCCATTAAGCTTGCGGCGGACTTTATGCGTAACGTATGCGGCGCAACGGTCGGGGCCTCGAGTGACCCGACGTGGGGTAACCACGACGGCATCATGCGTCTTGCCGGAATGCAGGTTCAAAAGTATCGCTACTACGATGCGGCGCATTTTTGTGTGGACTTTTCCGGAATGCTCGAGGATGTGGCGAAGCTTCCTGCCGGAGCCATGCCGATTTTCCACTCGTGCTGCCACAACCCGACCGGGTACGATTTGACTCTCGAGCAGTGGACACAATTACTTGAGTTATGCCGTTCACACGGATTGGTTCCGCTTCTGGATATGGCCTATCAGGGCTTTCGGGACGGACTTGATGCAGATGCGGCGGCGATTCGTCTTTTTGCCGAGTCGGATTTGGATTTCCTTGTGGCTACGTCCTACTCCAAGAGTTTCGGTCTATACAGCGAACGCGTCGGGGCTCTGACGGTTGTCACCGGCTCCAAAAACAAGCCGATGCAGTAACGACTCGAATCGAAGCACTGGCCCGTGCGAACTACTCCAATCCTCCGTCATTCGGTAGTCGCATCGTAGCCGGCGTGCTCTCTGATGCGGCTAAGCGCGCGCGTTGGGAGGTCGAACTGGCAGCCATGCGTGACAGAATTTGCGCAATGCGGCACGCATTGGTTCAAGAAACGGAAAAGATCGGAGCCAAACGCGACTTTAGTTTTGTCACGCGTCAGGGCGGAATGTTCTCCTTTACGGGCTTTACACCCGAGCAGATGGACCGTCTGGCAACCGAGTTCGGCATCTATGCCGTGCGCAACGGCCGTATCTGCATTTGCGGGCTGAATACGTCGAACGTAGCGTACGTGGCCAGGGCCTTTGCCGCCGTTCTTTAACGCAGCAAAAGCACCGAAGAATCAGAGCAACTCGAGGAACTTCTTGAGCATTAAAGAACGTTCCTCGACGGTATCGAGGCGCAGGTATTCGTGGTCGGTATGGTAACCGCCGCCCGAAGGACCGCAGCCGTCGATAACGGGGGTTCCCATCAAGGCTAAGTTGTTGCCGTCCGAGGCGCCCCCGGCCTCGACAAACTCCGCCGTAAAGCCCACCTCCCGGGCTGCGGCGGACATTTTTTCGACCAAGGCCTTTGTGGCATCGGAAAAGGGCATCGCCGCTTTAAACGTATTTTGTTCAAACGTCGTGACGATATCTTCGCCCCAATTACGAGCGGCAAGTTCCTTTAAAGCGGCCTTCTGGCGTTGTTGTTCCTCGTTGGTCCAGTAGCGGGTATCGAATTCCACATAGGCGTTTTCCGGAATGACTGACGGTCCCTGAGTGCAAGATGCCGGCCGTAATGGTCGAGCCGTTTTTAAAGTCATTGAGTTTGTCCGCTTCTAAAACAAAACGCGCGGCGGCTAAAAGCGCACTGCGACCGTCCTGGGGGTTGTTGCCGGCATGGGCGGCGCGGCCCGTGAATTTCACCGTATAGATGGAAATTCCCTTGCGAGCACGCACAAGTTCTCCGTTGGGACGTGCAGCCTCGCAGACAAGGGCGCAGTCGGATTTTTCGCCGAGCGCGGAAAGCCACGAGTCGGAGAAAAGCGACCCGGTTTCCTCATCCGGGTTATAGGCAACGGCAATGGAAAGACGCTCTAAGTCTTCGGGACGCGCCATCTTCAGAGCATAAAAGATGGAAAGAACACCGGCTTTGCAGTCAGCGCATCCCGGTCCGCGCGCTAAAAAGCCCTCGATGGAAAAGGGGCGTGCAGCAGCTGTTCCGTCCGGAAAGACCGTATCGAGGTGTGCATTAAAAAGAACATCGTAATGGGTGGCATCGGGTTTGTTGCGCGCCAGAAGCCCGGCGCCGACACGCGGTCCGAAATCGACGAGTTCACACGTAAAGCCGATGGACTCAAAGTGGCCTTTCATAATCTGCGCTGCACGCGTCACGCCGGCCGTATTGGCCGTTCCGGCATCGAGGTTCACGAGCTCTCTGAGATTTTCAATGTATTCCTTTAAAAAAGACATCGGCGTCTCCGGGATAAAAAGTCGGTGGGGCAAAGTTTAGAATTGAGCCGCTCAAAATGGTGCAAACGAAGGAAATAAATGCAAATCAAAGCGGTTTTATTTGACTTGGATGGTACGCTCATCGATACGATTCCCGATTTGACCTACGGGTTAAACCAAATGCTCAAGGGGTTGGACAAGCCCCCGCTTACGACAGGTCAGGTTTCGTCCATGGTCGGACGCGGCGTTATCGACCTCATGGAAAATGTGTTTCGAGCGAGCCGCCTTGCCGTTCGTAGTGAGGCTATTAATAAGGCGATTTCCGTTTACTGCGACATCATGGTTCGAAGCGGAAGTTCGCACAGCACCGTGTTTCCCGACGTTTTCGAGAGCCTTGCCAGACTGAGGACAAGCGGGATGAAAGTTGCCATTGTCACCAACAAACCGCGCAGTATGACCGAGGCCATCGTTCGGGAAAAAGACCTTGTCGGGCGCGTCGATTGCGTGGTTGCAGCCGGCGATGCCGCGACCGTAAAACCCCATCCGGAAATGCTCTGGTTTGCTTGCGACAAACTCGGCGTGCCCCGAAACGAGGCCGTCATGGTCGGCGACAGTTCCAACGATGCCTTGGCCGCACAAAGCGCAGGGATGCCGGTGTACCTGGTGACAACCGGCTATAACGGCAGTGAACCGGTGGATTGCTGGGCTAAAGAAAACGGATTTAACCGCGTATTCGGAAACATTCGCGGTGTGACCGACAGCATCCTTAATCGGCCGCAAGGTTAAAGCGTGCGCGAAAGTGTGCCGAGGACCCGAGACGGAACTTGGCCACGCGTCGACCGGTGCTCTCGATGTCTTTTTCAAGGACAGCAAGAGGGATTTGCTCTTGTTCTGCTTCGGTTTTCTTGCGGTACAGTCGATAGTTGACGCGAGCGCGCGTCGGGGTCAGATTCGGCATCACGACATTGCAACCGGCGCCGATTCCGAGAACGCGTCCGCCGGGCACAAGTGATTCCAGTGCCGTTGCCGCCGCAATGTTGCAAGTCGGGAACATCAAGCGGGTGACGGCCAGCATATTCAGGGTCAGCGTTAAAAGCTGCTTTTTTTCCATCATGCCGTCGGCATGCATATCGCCGCCCTCGCTTTCAATGTACGGCCCCATGCCGAACATGTCGGCATCGATGCGCTCAAAGGCCCGTAAATCGGCGACAAGGTCCTCAACGGTTTGTCCCGGAATGCCGATCATGACGCCCGTGCCGACCTGATAGCCCGTCCGGCGCAAGTCCGATAGAGCCATGTACCGTTCGATTAAGGTTTTTCGGCGAGGTCCGTGACCGTGGATTGTCTCAAAGAGTTTCGGATTACTCGTTTCAAGGCGCAGCAAATACCGAAGTGCATTTCGGTTGCCGGAGGCCTTGGCCCAATACTCGTAGGTTTCGCAGGATTGTTCTCCGAAAGAGAGCGTTAATCCGCACCCGTCTTGAATGCCCATGGAAAGGCTCAGTGCGTGCAAATCGCGTAAAACATCGGCAATGAACTCGACAAACCGCGCATCGTCGCGTTCTCCGCTTTGTAAGGCAAGCGAGTAGTAGCCGGCACGAAAACTCCGTTCGGCCGCCTGAAGAATTTCTTCTTTGGTAAGCGTGTAGCGCGTCAACGTGTGATTGCTCTTACGGATTCCGCAATATCGGCAGTCGTAGACACATAGGTTACTCACTTCAATTAAGCCGCGCATATAAACGGCATTGCCGAGGACGGCCTCGGTCCTTTTGTAGGCCTCGTCATAAAGCGCTCGGCATTCGGTCGGCTCTTGCAAGGTCAGTAACAGCGCAAGATCGCTATCGGTAAATGCCGTCTTTTCGAGCAGGGCTTTTAAGGCGGGCGTTGTCATGGGGCGAGCAATCCTTGTAAGCGAGCTTTTTCCTTGTTGTAGGCTTCAAGCGCTTGCGGATGCAAACTTAAAGCGCGCGTTAAAACGCCTTGCAGAAAACTGATGGCAATTCCGTAATTTGTCATCGGAACGTTTTGTTCTTGTGCGGCGCGTAGTCGCGCAAGCATATGCCGGCGTGTGACCACACACCCTCCGCACTGGATGATGATTTTGTACGGCGTTAGATCCGACGGGAAGTCTTTTCCGACGACGACATCGGTTTTAAGCGGCCCGCCGATTGTTTGCGCGAGCCAGCGCGGAATCTTCTTGCGTCCGATGTCATCGGGTTGCGGATGGTGCGAACAGGTTTCACAAATCATAACTCGGTCGCCGGGTTTGAGTGTCGTAAGAGCCGCTGCGCCGCGCGCCAACGCTGTTAAATCCGACTTCATAACGGACATTTCAATGGAAAACGTCGTGACGGGAATGTTTTCGGGGACAACCGACACCGCGTTGCGAACCACCTGGCTGTCGGTCATGACAAACGCCGGCGGCGTCTTTAAAGAAGCAAGGATTTGGGCGAGGCGATTTTCTCGAACGACCACACATTGGGCATCGGCATCTAAGACGGAACGAACGGCTTGCACTTGCGGCAAGATTAAACGCCCTTTCGGTGCACCGGTATCGATCGGCGTGACAAGAACGACCGTATCGCCCGGCTTGACAAGTCCGGAAAGAAAATCCGGATCGGGCTCGTGAAGCGTCGATAAAACACGCACCATCAGAGCGCGCAAAGCCTCAACACCCTCTCGGGTTTGTGCCGAGAGTTCACAAAACGCAATTTTGAAGGATTGTGCGCGGGCTCGAAGCGATTCGGAGAGCGGGACCGAGTCGATTTTGTTAAAGACCAGAATGCTCGGCACGGATTGTTTGCGCGCCTTGGCAATTAAGTCTTCTTCCGCCTCTCCGAAGGTATCGGCCGTTGTGACAATGAGAGCCAAATCCATCCAGGAAAAGACCGATTTGGAGCGCTCCGTGCGCTGCTCTCCGAGCGAGCCCGTGTCATCAATCCCTGCCGTATCAATGAAAACAACCGGTCCGAGCGGCGCAAACTCGGCCGCTTTTTCCACCGGATCGGTCGTTGTTCCGGCAACGGGGCTGACAATCGAGATGTCCTGACTAAGAAGCGCATTCATCAGAGAGGACTTGCCGGCATTGCGTTTGCCGAACAGTCCGATGTGAAGGCGCAATCCCTTCGGGGTTTCCGTACGCGGATTCATCTTGACGGGAAATTCAGTCATCGGAAACCTCCTCGGGTTTATTACATATCAATTTCTCGGAGTGGCTTACGCAGTTCGGCACGCACGTTATCCATGCCCGAATAAAACGCCTTCATCATCACCAGACCGAGGAATTTTCCTGTTTCCGTCACGATGATGTGATCTTTATTTGCCGGGTCGTCTTCAATGGCGCCGATAAGTCGTAGTGCCAGCATCTCTTTTAATAATGCCGTATCCAGATTGACTCCGTAAACATCGCGGAAATATTTGCGCGACAGGCGACCGGAGAAAACGCCGAGCATCAAGCGGTACTGCAAGACGGCATGCTTATCAAAGATTCGCTGCCGCTCAACACCGGTTTTTCCGGCGGCGATGCGTTCACCGTAACGGCGCAGACTGAACGTATTGACGTACAGATTGTTATTCAAAAAACTAAATGCTCCGGAGCCGACACCGAGATACTCGTCGTTATCGACGACGTACTCATCAATCCCTTCGTCGTGCGTGCGCCCGAACGTCCAACTTGTCAGTTGCCGGTATCTTGAGCCGAGCGTTTCCATGATCACGCGATACTGGTCGGCAAGTTCGTCTCCCTTGGCAGCGATAGTCCCTTTGACGCTCTTTTTGGTCTGGCTGGTGACCATGAGCGGGTAGGTCGTAATCTGGCGGGGATTTAACTGCATCAGCAGTTCCATGTCTCGGCGCAGCATCTGAAGGTTTTGTCCGCGAAAACCGAAAATCATGTCGATGTTTGTCGTCGGGAAAAGTTCGAGAGCCTGCGCCAGACGGTCGTAAACGACGGCACCGGAACCGAACTTATCGTACCGTTCGGTCATCTTCAAAATCGAATCATCGAAACTTTGCACGCCGATACTCATGCGGTCCACGAGACCCTTCAGGCGCTTGAAAGAGGGGTCGGCAATTTGCAAGGGATCGGTCTCGCACGAAACCTCTTTAATGCCGGGAAAGAGTGTTTTCGCGTGCTCTAAGGTCTTGACGAGCTCTTCTTCGATAATCGTTGTCGTGCCGCCGCCGACGTAAAGACCCGTAAAGTCGTATCCGAGATCTTTGACGTATTCCATTTCTTTGCGAAGATTCACGAAATACGCGCGCGCCGTGTGTTCTTTAAACAAAAACCGGTGGAATGTGCAATACGAGCACAAGGTTTTACAAAACGGCACATGCATGTACATCAGGTACTTGTGTCCGTCAATCGGGGCAGGCGGCCTATCGAGAATCACCGGATCGCATGTCAGATAGCGATTGATATAAAAATCCATGACGCAATCGGTGAGCCGAATCGCCCAGTTGGGAAGAAGTTTGCCGACGCTGGTTTGAGACGTATTTCCTGCCATAAAACTCTTACGTGTTCGTAGTCTGCCGCGCCCGTTTTTTCGGGGGTGCGGATGAAAAAGTCAAAGAAAAAGGGGCTTAAAACAGGCTGAGCCTGAAGTTTTGTGCATGATAACCTTCAAGGGCAAACCTCTCAAGGACAAGGGAGTTGCGTTTGCAAGTCCGAAGGCAAAAAGCCGGACCTGTCCGATTTGGGGACGAAGTCCGGCTCAAGTACGGTGCATGCACGCCATGCGTGCTTGTAGAGGGTGCTATTTGTTGTGGATGGCGTACATGGCCTCGATCTCTTGTGCAAATTTCTTACACAAGGGGCCGCGCTTAATTTTCAGTGTCGGCGTCAGAAGACCGTTTTCCACGGACCAGGGCTCTTGCGAAATCACCACGTTACGCGGTAAAGCGTAGTGCGGGAATCCGGCAGCGGCCACTTTAGCCCGACGCATGATGGCTGCGCGAACGACCGGTTTCTTGTAGGCCTCGGGGTCTTTCGGGTCGACGTCGTAGCGCTTAGCAAGCTCTTCCCACTCTTTTTCATCCACGACGGACAAGAACGTGATGTAAGGCCGGTCTTCGCCGATGACGCAGACCTGCGTGAACAGGGGATCGTTTTCCAGCGTGTTTTCCAAATCCACGGGCGGAACTTTTTCGCCGGTACTCGTGACGATAATTTCCTTAATCCGACCGCGAATGCGAAGCTGATTGTTTTTGTCGAGTTCGCCCACGTCTCCCGTGCAAAGCCATCCGTCGCGGATGATTTGCGCCGTTTCTTCGGGGCGATGCCAGTAGCCTTGCATGACGCTCGGGGACCGAACTTGAATTTCTTTGGTTTCCGGATCGAGTCGCAGCTGGACTTCCGGGATCGGTTCGCCGACCGTGCGCGGATCATTCAGGCTCTTCGTGTTGACGGAAATCACCGGAGAGCATTCGGTCATGCCGTAGCCCTGAACGATATGCATCCCGAGACCGCAGAAAAGCTTAGCGACCGGAGCACTCAAGGCGGCGCCCCCGGCAATTGCAAGGTCCAAGCGTCCGCCGAAAGCTCCTAAGACTTTCGGAGCAATTTTCTTACGTAGCAAGGGACCGACGATGCTGTCAAACGGCGCGGCCCACGAGAACGGAACGTCCATCTTGTTAGCGCGGCAGTGATTTCGCCAGCCGGCTTCGATGCAGGCGTTAAAAAGGAAGCGAGAAATCGGAGAGGACTTCCGAACCGTCTCGGAAATCTTCGAATAAACGCGCTCGTAGATGCGCGGCACGGAGATGAGCATGTGCGGACGCACGATTTTTAAGTCATCGCCGAGAAGGGCAATGGACCGTGTGAACGTCACGGTCAGAGCCAGTCCGAGCGGCAGGTAGTAGCCTGCCGTCCGTTCGAATGTGTGCGAAAGCGGCAAAAACGAGAGCAGCTGAAAGTCAGGACGCAAAACGTCGTTTGCAATGGTCGAGGCCGAATCCACAACGTTCGAGACGATGTTTGCGTGCGAGAGCATGACCCCTTTGGGGTTGCCCGTTGTGCCCGACGTGTAAACGATGGTCGCTAAATCGTTCGGCTTCGGTCCTTCGGGCAGAACCGAGTTATCCAAGGCATCGCCTCGAGCGAGCCAGTCGTCAAGACCGAGAATCTCAATATCAGACGAGGTTTTTTCCGCTGTCGTATCTTCCGTGAGAACAACGGTCTTTAGATCCGTAAGAGGGATGCCGGTTCTCTCGATGGCCTCCCAGCGGTCGAGTTTATTGGTGACAAAGCACCGCGCTCCGCTGTCGCTTAAAAGGTAGGCAGAGGACTTAGGGGTGTCGATGGCATGCATCGGAACCGGCGTTAGGGCATCGGCGAGTGTGGCCTGATCGATTAGGACGGCTTTAACGGAGTTACCGAGCAAGATGCCGACGCGATCACCGCGCTTTAAGCCTGTGGCAACCAAGGCCTTTTGCCAGCGATGGATGTTGTCTTTGAGCCAAAGATAGGAAAAATCCTCCCATTTGTCTTCGGCGCGATTAAATTGCCGCAAAGCCGTTTTGTTCGGAACCTGGCTGGCTCGAAATGGGATGAAATCGGACAAAACGTGGCAGTTTTGTTTGAGTTCATCAAGTAACAAAGTGCAGTTAGCAGAGTTTTCCATGTCGATTGCAATAAATAAGGGACAACAAAGATAGGTTGTACACAGCCTCTTTAGCAAGGCGTGCCGCGAATCGGATGTGCAGTGTACAGCGAAAAAAATGTTTTTGAATCAGAAAAAAAGATGATGCTTCGGCGATTAACGTCAAGGAAGTTTTGATTCCGAAAGCGGTTTGGGCGTGATTTTGCCGAGAATTTGCGTCAGCCTCTTTTGGTCTGCGGTGCTGTACATATATTGGGCCGTATTCGTTGCCACGTGTTTGACGTATTCACGCGTTTCCGTAAACGGAATGGTTTCGGCAAAGACGGCACCGTCGACGGGTTTTGTCAGACGCGAACGCCACAGGATGGCTCGACTCGGTCCGGCGTTATAACTGGCACAACTTAACGAAACGGAGCCTTCGAAGTTGTCATAGATGAGTTTCAGATACTGCGATCCGATCATCAGATTCGTATCAAGCCTCGTTAATTGACCGTCTCGATAGTTTTCAAGAGCAATCTTCTTAGCAACCCAACGCGCCGTACGCGGCATCACTTGCATCAGGCCTAAGGCGCCGACCGAGCTTTTGGCTCCGGCGATAAAACGCGATTCCTGACGAATCAGTCCAAAAAGCCACTCTTCCGGAAGGCCCGATAATTGGGCGGCTTGCCGAACTTGATCGGCATGCGCTCGCGGATACAGGTGACTGCGGATGAGCGCTCCTGTCGTAGCGGACGTATTGATGGCGCGGTGAGTGAGCCCGATTCCTAACGCATACTCGGCCAACGCCAAACGCTCGGTTTTGCCCATGGTTCGCATAGCCCAAGACCATTCCCGGTTGCCTTCGTAAAAGAGGTTCAAGTCATAAAACCGCAAGGCGCGTTGCAGCGACGCATCGGCGGCAAAGGCGGCTTTCTTTTCTTCGGTCAAGGGCGGGCTGTATGTTTTTTGTCCGGCCGGATACGCCACATGAAGCGCATCACAGGCTAAAAGTCCGTAAAACAAATTGTTTTTCGTTAAGGACTGATAGAGCTTTTTGGCGGCCGTCTTTTTGCCGGGCTTTTTCCCCTGCCAAGCCGGTTGGCTTTGTAGCGAAGCGGGCATGGCCTCGATGCCTTTGAGGGTCTTATGCCAGTCGGTCACATGCAAAGCAGCGCGCACATGCCAGGAAAGGACAGCCTCTTTATTAATAAGGAGCGGATGGTCTTTCAGGGTGTTGCCCGCCCGAGCGTAGTAACTAAGCGCTTTCGGGTCGTGATTTAAAGCAGCAAGGTAGCCGATACGTCCCCAAACGAGGGTTCGCGTCATCGGACCGAGGCGCTTGGCGGCTACGGATGCGACTTGAGCCGCCGCATCCGTGTCCGTTGCGGCAAGGCGCAGCGCTGCGACGGCCAGTCTTGTGGCCGGAACCCGAGCCAGGCGTTTTTTGTTTTTCGTATACCAAACTTTGGGTTTGGAGAGCACAGGCGCAAGATCTTTGGCCTGCAAAATCGTTTTGGCAAAGGGCGAAGATAAAAAATCCGTTGCCATCGAGAGTCTGTTTCTTTGTAAAAGAATCAGCAAATAACTCCAAGCCCATTTCGGCGAGCGAGCCAGCGTTTCATCGGCAAGTCGCCTGCACGAGGTATCCTGAATCATCGAGGTTGTCGCAAGTTCCTTTTTAGCCGCATCCAGGGCCTCGTTTGTCGGCTGTCGTTTTAACGTCATTAAGGCGCGAAAACAGCGCAAGTCCGGCTCGGTTTTCTGCCACGTCAGTTTGGCCCAGAAGGCATTGAAGGTTGCAATGTCGCCGGCAAGGGCAGCGACGCGAGCCGCTTCGACGCGAGCGCGCTCGCCCAAATACTCGCCCTCATGCGCGGCAATAAAGCGGCGCATGTCCGACAAAACGGACGAGTCGTTCGGGTTATTCTTGGTACGCAAAAGCAGTTGCCAGAGCTCAACGTAACCGGCAAGAGGATATCCTTTGACTTGTTGAGAGAGTTCGTCAAGCGCTTTTTTGTGATTGTTTTTGTAGGCGTTTCGGGCTGATAAAAAAGCGCTGTCGGCAATTAAAGCCTGATGTGTGGTTGTCCCGAGTAGCCGCGAAGGCACGTCCTCTTGTTCGGCTTCTTGTGATTCGATTTCAAATTGAGCGTCCGTTTCAGCCTCTGCGGCGCGGACGGCAAGCGCTTCAAGTCGAGCCGGTGTTTCGTCAAGCATTCGGGCCGATGTCGTTGGCACAAGCGCAACGGAAGCGAACAAACTGACAAGGGTCAAATGAACAAATCGGCCGAACATGGGAAAATGCGATAAATCCGAGAAAACGGTTACGGAAACAACGGCTATGATAACAGCGTCACGCAAAAATGAACTTCGGGAACTGTATTTGGCGCGTCGGGAGCGCGAAACGAAAAATCACCCGGAATTTCGCGCGTTACTCAATGCGGCCGTTTTGGATTGGTTAGGCAAGGAGCGTGTTTCCTCCATTGGGTTTTATTGGCCTTTCCGCGCGGAGCCGGATATTTCACAAGCCGTGCGCGCGTGGCTTGCCCAAAATCCGGAGCGCCGTGCCGCACTTCCGGTGATTGACGACAAAAACAACGGACTGATGCACTTTGCGGCTTGGAAGCCCGATACGGCTATGCGCGTCGGAGCCTACGGAATCGCCATTCCGAAAGACGATGTCAAAGTGGTTCCGGAGATTGTGTTTTTGCCGTGCGTTGCCTTTAATGAAAACGGGGTTCGTCTCGGATCGGGTGCCGGTTTTTTCGATCGATATTTGACTTCCCGAAGTCGAGATCCGCTTCCTCCCGTGACGGTCGCCGTTTCTTTTGAGATGTTGCGTTGCGAGGAACTACAGGCCGAGCGACACGATGTCTTGTGTGATTGGATTGCCACGGAAGCCGGCGTGCGCCGTGTCGGATAGGGCGACGCCTGCGTGACGTGTCTTAAACCGATGCAAAGACAAAGCGAAAAGAATATGCAGCAAAGACAAAAGCAGTCCGTAATTCTCGTTGGCATGATGGCCAGCGGGAAAAGCACGGTCGGTGCGGAACTTGCTCGCCGCCTCGGGTGGGATTTTTTTGACACGGACGAGGTGATTGCGAAAGAAAAAGGAAAGCCCGTTTCTCAGATTTTCGCCGAAGAAGGGGAAGCGGAGTTTCGGTGCCACGAAACGCGGACGTTGGCAGAGTTGACAAATCTAAACCGAGTTGTCATCGCAACAGGCGGCGGCGTGCCGATGTTCGAAGTCAATCAAAAACTCTTATCACGAGGCTTTGTCGTGCAGTTGGTTGTGCGCGTGTCCGATGTGTTGGAGCGAACGCGCAACGACACGAGTCGCCCTTTACTGCAAGGCGATAATCCCTTAGGAAAGATTCGTTCGCTGCTGATTGAGCGGACGCCGATTTATGACGCGGTCAGTGATAAGAAAGTTTCCGTATCGCGGCGTACGCCGAATGAGATTGCCGAAGAGATTTTGGCCGATGTCCGCATTCAGGACATGATTGCGGCAAGCAAAAGCACCGAAAGGAAGGACAATGATTGAATACAACGTGGATTTGGCAAGTCGCTCGTACCCGATTTACATCGGAAAAGGGGTTATCGAACGCATCGGGTCGGAGCTTTCTGAATTAAATCCGACTCGCATTCTTGTTGTCACCAACACAACGGTCGGCCATCTTTATACCGTGCCGGTGACCCGGAGCATTCAACGTGCGTTGCCGGAAGTCCCCTTGGCGGTTTGTACTCTTAAGGACGGAGAAATCTATAAGACGCCGGAAACGCTCCGCCAGATTCTTCAGGCCGCAGCCGAGCTGCATGCCGACCGCGCCAGTGTGATTGTGGCGCTCGGGGGCGGTGTAATCGGCGACATGGCCGGCTTTGCGGCCAGCATGTGGATGCGCGGTATCCGATTCGTGCAGATTCCGACGACACTGCTTTCCCAGGTCGATAGTTCCGTCGGAGGGAAAACCGGTGTGAATTTGCCGCAGGGAAAGAACCTAATCGGGGCGTTTTACCAACCGAAGTTTGTGTTAATCGACCCGCGAGTGCTTAAAACGTTGCCGGCGCGTGAAATCAGTGCCGGCCTCGGGGAAATCATCAAGTACGGCGTTTTGGGCGATGCGGCATTTTTCTCTCGCCTTGAAACCGAAATGCCGCGACTGAGGAACTTGGACATGCAGCCCTTAGAAGAGGTCATTGCCCATTGTTGCCACATGAAAGCGCAAATCGTCAAGGCCGACGAGCGCGAAGCCGGAGTTCGTGCAACGCTTAACCTTGGGCACACCTTTGCTCATGCCATCGAAAAGCTTGCCGGATACGGCGTTTGGCTTCACGGTGAGGCGGTCGGTGCCGGTCTGGTGATGGCCGCATCCTTGTCGCTGGCGTTGGGGTTGATTGACCCCGATGACGTGGCTCGAATCCGTCATGCCGTTGCGGCAGCCGGTCTTCCGACTCGCATCGAAGGCATCAGTGCCGATCAAGCTATTCAGGCGATGCACGATGACAAGAAGGCGCAATCGGATATGCTGCGTTTTGTCGTGATTCGTGCCATCGGCGAGAGTTTTGTCACCCCCGTCAAGGAAAGCGTCGTGCGTGCGGTCCTTAGCGAATACGGCTGGAAATAGGCTAATCGACGAGAAGGGGAGACCTCGCTAGCCCGGTGCAGGAAGCGGGGTGCTTTTCGCCCGATTCCTTTCCTTGAAGCGCTCGAAAAAAAGCGCTTTTCCCATTTTGGAGCATCGTCGGTTTCAGGCGTTGTGTGTTTTCTGCAACAGCCGTGTGGCGCGGTGCGCAAAAGGCGGTTAGCCCATATTTAGTGGGTTAAAAAGAGGAACCCCCAAGGGTTGTGGTTTGCAAAATCAGCTATTGACAACGCCGAAAATGCTGATATGATTCGCCCCCTCGCCGC
>ENA-ORNP01001012-ORNP01001012.1-human-gut-metagenome-genome-assembly--contig:-NODE-1012-length-31111-cov-4.063563_pt1 | contig 31111 bp, 24 predicted proteins | sample MGYA00242119_ERZ509030 | MGnify/ENA primary metagenome ERZ509030 (study PRJEB26280, sample SAMEA2338708) | human gut metagenome | biome: human gut; feature: human-associated habitat; material: faeces... | reverse complement strand
GGTACATCCGGATAACTTGCCTATTATCGACCGTAATTTTGAGTGCTTCTTTCAAATCTTCCTCGACAAAACGATAAGATTCCTCCAGATTCATCCGGACCAACGACTGCTCGAAACTGGTGGATGTCTTATGAGGTATTCCCGGTTCTTTCATATTTTCCGGGCTATAGGGAAGACAATAAGTATTCAGCAATTCCCAATTCTGAAAAGCACGGATAAAATGAGCTTCGGCCTTCAAATCAGCCTTCAAGGCCTCATCTCCTGTCACCCGACTCAAATTTTCCAATACCGTATTTGCCGTAAAAATATTTTTATAAGCACTACTCCAGGTTCCGGAACCCGATAAATCGGCCACCTCCTGATTCATCCACAGATAATAAGCGATACCATGTTGATAAAACGGAGCTCCGTTATTGGTTTTATCGTACAAATCCGTTGAAATTTCCGTAATATCCGGACTTAACACCAGGCTGGTATTGCCGGTTGTCGTATTGATTGCAGCCAACAAAGCATCCAGATGTTCCACTTTCGACAGTTCGATATTTGTCTTTTTCGAAGGAGCTATATCCAAAAAGCTGTCACAAGCAGCTCCGACTAACATCCATACCAGAAGGCATAAAATCACTCTCATTTTTCCTCCTGCAATTTTTATATATCTTTCCATATCCTTTTTTTAAAAATTAAATTTTACCCCAACAATAAAAGAACGTTCCGGTTTGACCGTACCCTCCGGGAATTCCGGGTCATTTTTATATTTATTCGCTGTAATCAAACCCAGATTATTGATCTGTCCATAAACGGCAGCGGTCCGGAAACCTATTTTCTGTAACCATACCTCCGGGATATGCCAGGTCAGATTCAATTCCTGGAAACGAATATGATTGGCATTATGGTACAGATAGTCCATCGCATCCGTATAATAACTATCGTAATACATTTGATTGGAGTCTTCGGTATCCGTCAGCAAGGGAGGCATAGCCTTATCCCCGTCCAATAATTTACTTACATCTTTATGTACCCAGATTTTCGAAGTTCCGGTCTTTCCCATTGTCGGATAATTGAAAGAAGAACGTTTGAATTTATGACCGAATTTTCCGGTAACAATCAAAGAAAGATCGAAATTATAAACCTTAAAACCGGTAGTCAGCCCCATAATATGGGGAGCCACCTTTACGCCCTGTGACCTGAGCCAGCCGGTTGCATCCGAAGTATTGTCGTAAACGGTGTTCATCGGCCTCAAGCCGTCAGGACTACTCCCTTCCTCCACACAAGGGATGCCGTCCTTATTTACCCCGGCATAATGCCAGGCATATATCGTACTGGCATTTTCTCCCTCTTTAAAGTCACCTCTCAAATAAGTCTTTGCACTATTATCGGTAACAAATAATCTTTCTATCCGGTTCAAATTATAAGCATAGTTGACATTACCATACCATTGGATATCTTTTCCTATAATATCGAGCTGGCTTCCTACTTCCAGTTCGATCCCACTGTTCAGCATTTCCGCATTATTCAACTTTTGACTGGTTGTCCCGTTGGCCGAAGAAATAGAAATCGTCGCGATCAGATCTTTACTGTACTTTCGGTAATAATCCAGTTTTCCGGCCAGTTTACCTCCCCAGAAAGAATAATCGATTCCGATATCTACACTCCCGACCTTTTCCCAGCGAAGTTCGGGATTTCCAAAACTCGCAATACTACCGGTAATCTCATGTTTATAAACATTCTCAACCGAACCGATACTCACCAAAGGTTTAAACGAGGTAGAAGTGTCTACATTTCCATTGTACCCATAGGTCAAACGCAGACGCAGCCAATCGATAAACAAATAATCGCTCATAAAACTTTCCTGTCCCAGATTCCACATTCCTCCCACAGACCAAAAAGGAGCATAACGATATTTAGGATCGTCCGTAATAAAATTCGACGCATCTGTCCGGACACTCCCACTGATCGTGTATTTATTATCGAAAGTATAAGCGGCATTGCCATATAGAGAAAAGAAACGATCGGTGTTAAATGTAAAGGTACTTGCATAATCATCGACTGTAATCGTATTCCCGAAGAGGTCTTTTATCGCCAGCTTACCGGTTCCGTTAGGGAAAAGTTTGGAAGTCAGCGTCTCGTCATTGTAGCCGTATACCCGGGGAGAGGTATAGGAAGTTGTCCGGCGATGCCGCAATTCGGTTCCTAACACAACATTAAAATCATGTCTCCTGAAAGTCCGGTTAAAATTTACCTGATTCCTAAAAGTATACCCTTGCATTTCCGAAGTGTATTGGTCCAGAAACTGCCCTGTCGGATAGGCCGATTTCCCGACGACTCCTGTTGCATCGTTATATTCGGTATAATAATTCACCGGATTTTTGACTACCCAGGAATCCTCTTTGTAAAGATCCCGCCTTTTGGAATTAAAAATCTCATATTGTAACGAAGAGGAGAAATTCAAGCCTTCCCATAATTTCAGGGTCAGTGCAGCCTGGAAACGGGCCTTGATGTCCTTAGTCGAACGGTCACGGCTTCTGATTTCCTGTAAAGGATTATAAAACCAGTCGGAATAAGGAAAGCCATTACCGACCAACCGCTCCATGGCCGGCAGGTAATAGTCGCGGACAATATGTGTATAAGAACCGTCCCGGTTTGTCAGGTGTTCATAAGGAGAAAGATCGCTTATCGCGATATCGTTTTCATCGGATGCATGGAGGACGGCTCCGTTATTCTGCTTTTTCACATATTGGAACATTCCGGAAATATCTAATTTCAGCCACTTGCAAATATCGCTGTTCATCCGCATATTGAGCATATATTTTTCATCCTGTGTACCAATATAATGGGTTTTGTCTTTTTCATACAATAACGACGTCATGACACCGACTCTTTCTCCTCCTCCGGATACGGATAAATTGTATTGCTGCAAAAAAGGATTTCTCAACAAATGTTTATAAACGTCATCCTTATAATCCGTCTCCTGCAATTCCTGTAAACGGAGCCTTTTCGTGTCTTCGGAAATATTTCCCAGCCGGGCTTCATTCAAAGCGATTTGTGCCCAGGTATAGCATTTTCCGGCCACATCATCTTCTGAGAAAATCCCTTCATTCAAAGCAACCCCATATTTTCCGAAAATCATTTCTTCGTAGCGGATCTGATCTGCAGAAGCGGCAGTAGGATTGGCATAATCCAAATCTATTTTCTGCCGGAAGCGCAAAAAAGTATTAAAGGCGACATTCAGTTTATCTCCTTTGGCCGCTTTGCGGGTAGTGACCACAATCACGCCGTTACCGGATCTGGCTCCCCAAATTGAAGCAGCTGCAGCATCTTTTAGTATAGAAACGCTTTCCACGTCATTCGGATTAATCGTTTCGAATCCTCCTTCCACAGGGAAACCGTCCACGACAATCAGCGGTTGAGCGTTGGCATTCAAGCTCGAGCGTCCCCGGATTTCCAGACTGGCTTTTCCATCTTCTGTCAGAGTAGCCTGAACGCCTGCTGTAGTTCCGATCAGCCGGGATGATAAATCGGAAGCCGGTTTTTCCAACTGCCGCTTGTCGACGATATCGAACGCTCCCGTCGCACGTTCCCGGGAAATCGTCTGATAGCCGGTGATCAGTACGTCATCCAAAGAAGTTATTTCCGGTTTCATCGATATCTCATAATGTTCACGCCCGTCTAAAGGAAGCTCCACTGTCTCCATCCCGATGAAAGAAATCACCAATACCACCTTCCCCTTCAAGCCGGCAGGTACTTTAAATTCAAAATGTCCTCCGATATCGGTAGTTACCCCCAAGGTATTTTCTGCCTTCAAATAAACAGAAGCCCCCGGCAAAGGCAAGCCCTTTTCATCCTTTACCGTACCTTGCACTTTCATCTGTTCACTCTGCAAATTTTTTACCGCCGAAGCATCCTTAGCAATAACGATTGCATTTTCACTGACCGTGTACTTCAATCCATTCAGCGACAACACCCGATCCAAAGCCTGCTCTATAGTGACTTGTTCCATATTCAGAGAAACATCGGCAATCTTACGGATATCGTTTACCGTATAAACGATATAATATCCGGAATTCTGCAATATTTGATTCAAGGCTTCCTCCAGTGTCACCCGATTCAAAGAAAAAGAATACTTTTCCTGTCCAAAAGATTCGGTAGCCATCACTAAATTAGCGCACAACAAAAAGATAACCGTCATTTTCATGATTAACGTCATTTTCCTCAATTTTCCTCCTCCGGAAGAAAAATAAATCTGCTTTTTTTTCATAATTTTGTAATTAGAGTTAATAAATACCCGCTAAAGGGTTGCTTATTAGTATCCAACAAGGAGTGTTGCCTCACTCCTTGTTATTTATTTTCCCCTGTCCGATAAAGAGTCACCTCGTTGCCTTCTATCGAATAAGTCACATTTTCAGTTAATTTCAAGAGATTCAATATTGTCCCGATATCTTCATAACGACGGGTTTTGATATAAAATTTCAGATCGCCGAATTTCTCCCTGTCATAATGAAAGGTAACCCCATACCACCGACTCAAGCGGGGAATGATTTCCTCCAGTCCACAATCATTGAACAAGAATAAACCGTCTTTCCAGACGACGAAGTCTTCGGCATCGACCTCTTTTATTACAGTCTTCCGGTTTTCTGCATCATATTTCAACTGTTGCCCGGGCAATAACACACGCTCAGCATGTCCCGGAGCCGAAACAGCCACTTTTCCCGTCAATAAAGTAATCGTCGATGCATTTTCTCCCCGGTATGCAGAAAAATTGAAAGCCGTTCCCAATACCCGGGTCTGTACGCCTCCGGATTTTACGATAAAAGGTCTCTCCGGATCAGGAGTCACTTCAAAGTAAGCTTCCCCGTCCAATTCTACGCACCGTTCTTTTTCTGCAAACTGTACCGGATAATTCAGGCTAGAAGCGGAATTCAACCATACCTTCGTACCATCGCCCAAAACCAAGCGATATTCTCCCCGTAACGGTACCATCAAGGTATTCTTCTCCGGCCAGCCGGTTTTATTCTCCCGACCGTCATATACGATCGTTCCCTTCCGGTGGTCCCAGGAAATTCCAGGTAGCTGTAACGTATCACAATCCTTTTGTAAATCCACCCGACAACCATTACCCAATACTAAAACAGCACAGTTTCCTCCCGGCTTTATTCCAGGTTGCCCGGCCGACTCCGGAACAGTTATCCCTTCCTGTTCCCACCACCAAAAAGCCGACATAATTCCGATCATGACCATCGCAGCAACACCTGCCGTCAGTATACGGCGCTTCCAGCAACGCCACTTCAACCTGACCGTCAATTTTTTAAAAGAGCGGTCGGTATCGATCTGTTTCTCCAATTCCATCAAACGTATCACTCCCCTTCCCGAAATAATCCGATCGTAACTCTCTTTATTCATCCGGGAAGCTCGTATCCACTCCTCCAGTTCCTGTTGTTCGGTCCCGGTCAGCTTCCCTCCCGATCCTTTTCTGGCAATCAATCCGGCAATATGATTCAATCTGCTCGTATCCATATTTTCATCTTTTATCAGAAAGACACCATTTTTTAAGAAAAAGATTACACCTGTACATTTTTTTTTTCATTTATTTTTCTGTTTCCTCTCCAAAAGATTAATTTAGGCGCAGAATTACCTGAGGGGTATGGGGAATGACTTTTTATTTACACGGATAAAACAAGGAGATGAAAAAGCTCTGGAAAAATTCACAAAAGAAAATTATCTCTTTTTTTGTGCTTTAGCCAACCGTTATGTCAACGATGTACAAGAGGCGGAAGATATTGTGCAGGAAGTATTGATCCGCCTGTGGGAAAACAGAAGGCACTATCAGGACATCACCTGTTTACGAAGTTTCGTATATACTATGATCCGGAATCAGTCTTTAAATCTGATCCGGAATCGCAAACGTTCAAGTCAACACTTTCATCTCCTGCCCGAAGAAGAGGAAAACAATTTTTTCAACATTCTCGTCGAGGAAGAAAGCAACCGTCTGCTTTTCAATGCGATAAATACTTTAGCTCCACAAAGTGCGGCCATCATACAACTCAGTCTTCAAGGCTTGAAAAATGAAGAAATCGCCCGGGAATTATCCATCTCCGAGAATACGGTGAAAGTTCTGAAATACCGTTCTCTGAAAAAACTCAGGCAGCTCTTGCATCATCGTATTTTCAACATACTCGCTTTTTATATCTGATTTACACAAAACAACACCGTTTCCTCCCTTTATCAGCCTCCCCAAACGATATACAGACGGTTCACAGATGCCAGGACATCTGTGAACCGTCTTATGCAGATCCGGACTATAACTGACCGGAAGTTTTATAAATCAAGGATACCGGATTTCCCAAATCGACCTCAGCAGGAGTCTGCCAATACAAGCGCTTCTCTTCCGGTCTGTTCTTCATGAGCTTCACATTCAGAATAACAAACTGCCCGTTTTTCTCAGACAAAATGATGTATTTTTCTTATTGAAAAGCAAAAAATATTCGTTTCTTCAGGCCATTCACATTACATCACACTAATTACAAACCACTTAACCAGGCAAACTTCTATTTATTTGTAAGCGTTCATTCATTTCCCCGACCGTTTCTATCCACCGGATAAATATTGATACAAAAAGTATATCTTTGCATTCAGATAAAATAACAAAATCGTATGGTATCGAGAAATCTGACCCAGGAGGAAATCACCCGGCTGCAAGCACAAGGCTGCAGTTCGACAGATTGGCAACGTGTAAAAGTTGCTTCCGGATTTAAAACCGATTATATACAAAATGTCCGTTTTTCAGGAGATATCGAACTAGGTATATTCGATTACGAGTTCATTTTAGAGGGAGGACTCCCTAAACATGCCGGTTTGTTCAATGTCACTTTACACAATTGTCGGGTGGGTAATAATGTCCTGATCGAAAATATCCCCAATTATATCGCCAACTACCGGATCGGAGAAAATTGTTTTATACAGAATGCCAATCTGATCGTAACGGAAGGACGTTCGTCTTTTGGAAACGGAACTTTAGTGGCTGTATTGAATGAAACCGGAGGACGGGAAGTACCTATTTTCAATGAATTATCGGCCCATTTGGCTTATATTATCGCCCTATACCGCCATTTCCCTGTCCTGACCGAGCGTCTCAAGGCACTGATCGAACGATATACCGAGCAAGTGTCCTCGACAGAAGGAAAAATCGGTAATCACGTACGAATCATCAACACCGGAACGATCCGTAACGTCTGCATAGGCGATTACACGACCATCGAAGGTACATCCCGTTTGAAAAACGGTTCCATCAACAGTAATGCAGAAGCACCGGTATTTATCGGTCATAATGTGATGGCTGAAGATTTCATTTTTTCTTCGGGCACTTGTATCAACGACGGAGCAGCTTTAGTACGGTGTTTCATCGGACAAGCCTGTCATTTAGGCCATCTGTTCTCAGCTCATGATTCTCTATTTTTCAGCAATTGCCAGGGAGAAAACGGAGAGGCTTGTGCCGTATTTGCCGGTCCTTATACGGTGACCATGCATAAATCCAGTCTGTTGATCGCCGGTATGTTCTCTTTTCTGAATGCCGGTAGTGGTTCAAACCAAAGCAATCATCTTTATAAATTGGGGCCCATCCACCAAGGTATCGTCGAACGCGGTTCGAAAACTACCAGTGATTCTTATATACTCTGGCCGGCGAAAATCGGGGCTTTTTCTTTGATTATGGGGCGACATGTCAGCCATCCGGATACTTCGGACCTGCCTTTTTCCTATCTGATCGAACAAAATAACCAGACTTATCTGGTACCGGCAGTCAATCTAAGGAGTGTCGGTACGATCCGGGATGCTCAGAAATGGCCCAAACGTGACAAACGCAAAGACAGTCATCAACTCGATTATATCAACTTTAACCTGCTCAGTCCCTATACCATTCAGAAAATGCTGAGCGGTATAGAAGTACTCCGCACCCTGCAACAGGTGTCCGGTGAAACTTCGGAAGAATATTCATACCAAAGTGCACACATCAAAAGTAACTCCCTGAAAAAAGGTATCCAATATTATTCCATGGCTATCAACAAATTTCTAGGTAACTCGATCATTAAAAGGCTGGAAAGCCTGACATTTCACAACAACGAAGAGATCCGCCAGCGCCTGGCCCCTACCCGGACAGAAGGTAGCGGCGAATGGGTAGACCTTTCCGGTCTGATCGTCCCCCAACAAGGGATCATCCGCCTGATCCGCCGGATAGAAAACGGAGAGATTGAATCTGTCGAACAGATCACGGATACTTTCCGCCAACTTCACGCCGACTATTATCAACTCGAATGGACCTGGGCTTGGGAAGTCATGCAACCCTGGTATCGGGTCAAACCTGAAAGTATCACAGCCGGGGATGTGATCCGGATAGTGAATACCTGGAAAGAAGCTGTGGTCAATCTCGATAAAATGCTTTATGAAGATGCGAAAAAAGAATTTTCCATGACAGCTCAAACCGGTTTCGGAGCCGACGGTAATCAAAAACAAAAGAAGATCGACTTCGAACAGGTACGGGGAGCTTTTGAAAATAATCCTTTCGTAGAAACCGTCCAGGAACACATAAAGGCAAAAACCGCTTTAGGTGATGAATTGATCGAACGATTAAAAAATATTTAAAAAATAATTGGATATAAACTAAAAATTATATTTCTTTGAAAAGTCGGATACAAGAGGTATCGGCATTTTTTTTATTTCATGTAGCGTTTTCAAAAGCGCCTTAGAATCAAGAAACTGGTAATTTCAATTGTGATTCATTTACAACAACTAAGGCGGATATTGACAACGCTCGCGTAGTGAGTACGTATATAAATATACATATTCTAAGCGTGAGCTTGTCTTACCCGGTTGTTGTGGAATACCAGTTCCCTTGATTCCGGGTATGTGCAAGTTCCACGCTTATTTTTTTAAGTGCACAGAACTTGCCTGTCCCCTATTATATAGCGGAGTTCCAAAAATCCAGCAGGCAGTCGGTAAATCAATCGTTTCTTTCCAAACTTTCGGTTACCGGCTGTTTTTTATGAAAATCCACCTTTTTATCCTATCTTTGCGTGAAACAAATCAAATCTGGGAAATTATGTCAGAATGTATAGAACATCCGGAAAATGCTCCGGAATATGAAGGATTAAAGGTGAACAAAGGCATCGAGCAGCCCGATCCCATGAATCCCAATATTGCTGCGCGCCTGAAAAATATACGGAGGCAAACCCTGACCACCGACGATTATGTCGAAGGTATTCTGAAAGGAAACATCAACATCCTAAGCCAGGCGATCACGCTGGTAGAAAGTGCCAAACCCGAGCACCAGGCCGTTGCCCAGGAAGTGATCAACCGTTGTCTGCCCTCCTCCGGACGGTCTGTACGGATCGGTATCACGGGTGTACCGGGAGCCGGCAAGAGTACTTTCATCGAAAGTTTTGGAAAATATCTCACCGGCCAGGGGCATAAAATCGCTGTATTGGCCATCGACCCGAGTAGTGAACGGTCGAAAGGAAGTATCCTGGGCGACAAGACCCGCATGGAAGAGCTTGCCTGTGACCCTCATGCTTACATTCGGCCTTCCCCATCAGCGGGTTCCTTAGGTGGTGTCGCCCGGAAAACCCGCGAAGCCATGATCCTTTGTGAAACAGCCGGCTTCGACATCATCCTCATCGAGACGGTCGGTGTAGGCCAAAGCGAAACAGCCGTACACTCGATGGTCGACTTTTTCCTGCTGGTACAAATTGCCGGAGCCGGAGACGAGCTTCAGGGCATCAAACGGGGAATCATGGAAATGGCCGACAGCATCATTATCAACAAAGCAGACGGGAATAACATTCAACGGGCAGAACTAGCTAAAGCACAGCTTCAGACCGCCCTGCACTTTTTCCCGCCCCACGAATCCGGCGTTATGCCCAAAGTCATGACTTGTTCCGCTTATGAACACACCGGTATCGATGCTATTTGGGAAAATATCCTGCACTATTGCAGTGAAACTCAACAAAACGGTTATTTCGATGTCCGCCGTGCCGAACAATCCAAATACTGGATGTATGAAACAATTAATGAACAATTACGCAATCATTTCTATCAAAGCCAAAAAGAAAATCTGAAAATAGCAGAAAAACAAGTCATGAGCAATCAGGTCAGCTCCTTTGCCGTTGCTTTCGAACTGTTGGACAACTATTTCAATACAAACCGATAAACAGCTCCGGAGGTGCAACGGATCTCCGGAAATCTTTTCAAGTCGCTAAATTCTTCGGATTACAAATGAAATATTGTGTGACCTTCATATTATTCATGCTGCTTTTCAGTTGTTGTCGTTCACCGCATCAGGCCGACCAGTTATTGGATCAGGCCGGGAAACTAGTCTACTCGGATCCGGAACAAGCCCTGAAGCTGCTAGACTCCGTTTCTCCCTCCTCCTTAAAACGAAGTAGCCGCTATCAGCTGTATCTATTGAAAATACATGCTGCTTACGAAGCAAATCAAGATATTTCGAAATATCCGCCTTTATACAATACAGCCCGGTATTTTCAACAACAGGGAGATTCGGCCAAAGCAAGCCGGGCTTATCTGTTTACAGGTATCATGGATAGCAAGATCGGTTATTATGAAAGAGCCTCTATCAATCTGTCAGAAGCAGAAGAAAATGCTCCGCAAAAAGACAGTATGCTCTTATTTCAGATTCATTACCACCGCGGAAAGCTATACGAACTTCGCCATGACCACCAGGCCGGTGCTGAAGCTTATCAGGAAGCCATACGGTATCATTCTTCCGGGGATCAATATAACGATTATGAAATGGGCGACTGCCTGCTCTACACCAAACAATATACAGCAGCCCGGGCATATTACAAAAAAGCCGAACAAAACGCTTTGAACTTACAGGATTCGGTAAATGTAGCTTACCTCATGCTACAAATCGGCATTTCTTATTCAAAAACACAAAATATGGCGAATGCGATTCTTTATGCACACCAGGCTTTACGGTATGATCCGGATCCGGAGTTTCAGAAACAGGGCTATCTTCTCCTGAGTGAAATTCATTTTAATTACCGGCAACTGGATTCTACCAGGTATTATTTGGGAAAGATCTCCTTATCTGCTGACAATTCGGAGAAATTGCAAGCCCTATACTACAAACAACTATACCAAGTCACCGAGTTGGAAAAAGACTACCGGTCGGCATTAGATTATTATAAGAAATATACGACCTACATTACAGACTACCAACAGGACAAGACTGAAGAACGAATCGACAACATCGTCAACCGCTACCACAAAAAGAAATGGCAACACGAAAACCATATCCTGATCCGCCAACGTACCCTACTAGTCACCGGCACACTCATACTGATTCTACTTTTTATCCTAATCGTCACTTATATCGGGATCCTTCTAAAGAAAAGGCGGGAAAAATACCTGAATGCCTGTCAAATGATCGAAACCCTACAGCATTTATATCTAGAGCAAAACCGATGTCAGGATAAATTCAAAGAATTACTGCTGAACAAATTGGAAATATCTAAAAAATTAGCTTTCATTTCGGGGTATCCCCATGATAAGCATCAGGCATTTCTAAAAATGTATAATGAAATTCTGGGGGAACTCGGACAAACCGATTTAAACTGGGATGAACTCTATTTCACCATAAATTATCTCTACAACAACTTCCAGCAGAAATTAAAGGATAAGTATCCTGCTCTGAGCGAAAAAGAAATTCAATTGTGCTGTCTGCTCCGGGGTGGTTTCAAAACCGATGAAATCGCTTTTGTCGTCCGGCAAAGTGTCTATTCTATCTACAAACGGAAAACGGTTATCCGGAAAAAACTAGGCATGGACGAACGGGCAGATATCCTGACAATACTACTCTCCTTGTTGAACAATTCATAGAAGAAAAAGCAGGATAAAAACGACTTTACAATTCAATTTCATTTTTTACCAAATTTACAAACCCACCCAATCACAACAAACTGATTTACATACATATATCTCTCTATTTTACAATTACAAAAACACAAATTACAAATACAGAATCCACGAAATAAGATAAGGCACCTACATACCAGATTACACCATTTAGAATTTGTATTTAATAGAATTTTTTATCCTCAGCATAAATTGCAGTTATGTCTTCAGAGCCATTTTTGGTATAAGTAAAATTACTATTAATTCCACAAGCTATCCGTAATTTATCAAGATCTAAATTAAGCAGTTATATATATGTTCACCCTAAATGTATCACTGAATTGCAAACCGGTCCTGATCCGGGAAAGATCATTTTCCCCCGGAAAATCCATACCTATTTTCGTTAAAATCCATACGTATCTTTTTTAAAATTCGTCCGTATCTTTTTGGAAAAACATACGGGAGAAAATCCGGAAACATACGCCCAAATGAAACAAAGGACGAATATCCTGAAATCACTCACCGAACCCCTACAGCAGGAATATACGGCAAGCAGTCCTCCTATCGTTTACCTATAAAACAGACTGCCCCCGTTTAGATTCCCGAATAACAAGCCTCCAGCCCCCCCCTTATAAACGAATTATCACCTTTTACCAATTTTTCTTAATACCATTTTTATAACAAACTCACAATCAGCGTATAAAAAAACAACATTACAATTAGAAACAAGAGGTATATTAATTGAATCCTTAATTTATTCTATAATTTTAATCCATCAATTCTAATTTTTAAAACTATGAATAAACTATTAAAATGTATTAGTATAATTTTATTATTTTTTTCTTGTGAAGAAAAAATAATAGAAAAAGAAGATCTTCCTTTAACTAAAGGCTGTTCCCAACAGAATTCCTATGAAATTATAGATGGTATTCTACATTTCAAATCTCCCGAAGCGATGAGTACATTAGTAAATGTGTTAGAAAAAATGTCTGATGAGGAACTTTTTGCATGGGAAAAAACAAATAATTTTTATTCGTTATATCATGCAATTTCAAATGCAGAGGAAGATATTTTTTCTGATAGTGTATCTTTTGAAAAGAAATTAAAACAATACGAAAATTTAGTGTATTTAGATGAAAATGAAACAATTCAAGCCAAAGTACCCTCTCGATTATATCAACTAATTTGTAATAATGAGGGATATTTTTTCATCAATAAATATAAACATCAAGTGATTTCAGATGAAATTATTACTAAAGACAATCAACTTAGGAACATAGAAAGCAGGAAATATATTGTTAACAACTCTCCCCAAACACGAACAAAACAAGAACCAAGATACCCCATAGCTTCTTCAACATATACAGGTAATAAACGACGTGTACATGTTACAGTATTATATATTCGAGAAATTGTTCGAAATACTAACGGAGAATGGGTTGGAAAGCAAATATTACAATTAGAATCTACATCATACAAAAGAGTATTAGGAAGATATAAAAGGTACAAAACAGTCCATTCTGTAGATGTTCTTGGTTTTTATTGCTCAAAAGGAGTTTATAAAAAAGAAGACGGAAATTACTCCACACGCAATGTAAGATTCGAGGGCTTAGGAGGTGGAGGTTCTGTTGGAGAAAAAAAGACTATGACAATGAACTATTTTTTATCTCCCTCAAATTTATGGATTCCAGAAAAATATATTTCCATTAATGAAAAAGATATAAGTTTTGTACAAACTAGAGTTAGTACTCGTGGTACAGGTAATAGCGGGGCTGTTGTTGTTTATACAAGAGATTCATTTATTTCTTTGCCCTTTATTATTCCCACCACAGGAACCCCACAAATTATAAGGCCTTTAATAACAGAAAATTTTGGAGAATAATGAAAAAATGCTCAGTAATTGCCGGTATGATTTTGGCAAGCCTTTTACTGTTTATGAACAGTTGCGAGAAAGATTACCTGAATGCGGAAGATATTAGTTATTCGTTGACCGTTTCAGATACCGTTTATCTGAATGAACCTGTAACCATCAAGGGAGTGATCAACCAGGACTTAGATATCAGAGTCTATTGGGAAAACTGGAATAATGATCATTTGATCGGCGTGCTCAAACCGTACCGAGACTCTATTGTCTGGACACCGGAAAACATAAAAGAAGGGCCAGCCAATCTGTTGACACAAATCACTTATAAAAGTGGAAGAAAGAACCAAACGAACCTCATGGGCGGGAAAAATATCGTGATTAAAAAAAGATAACATTCAGAATCACGGAAAGCTTCACCACGTCATCAGTACAAATCCCTTCCCGGATAGCTTGTTCTATCAATAACAGGCATACCTGGATGGGATTTACCTATAAATAAGGAATCAGGTCAATAGTTCCCTCTCCTGGGAAAATTCCGGGAAATCGTCCAGAAAACAGAAGTCGTTTTCCTGATTCATATAACCGCAAAAATGGCGAACCCCATTGGTAATGGCTACATAGGGAGCTGCCAGTGTCAGATTATAGCGAAACACCTGGTCGAACACTTTTTGGGTAAGTGCCACAGCAGGCGCTTTACATTCGACCAGCAGCCAAGGATTACCGCTCAGGTCGAAAACCACGATATCGAAACGCCTTTTCAGGCCATACAGTTCAATTTCTCTTTCAACAGCAACCCGCGCAACCGCATATCCTTTCTTTTCTACCAGATAATGCACCACATGTTGCCGTACCCATTCTTCAGGTGTCAGGACCACATACTTCTTCCGGACGATATCGAATATCATCACCGTCCCGTTTTGCTTTTTCACCTTATAATCGAATCCCGGTAACGAAAGCTCTAACATATCCTTCACTATTTTTCTCCTCGCTTTATTTTCGCCTTTAGCTTATAGCCTATGACTTTTTCACCTCCAACAAACTACTATCTCCATAACTCAAAAACCGGAAATCATGAGTCAGCGCGTAATCATAAATTTTGTGCCAATCCTCTCCGACGGCCGCACCGACCAATAACAACAAGGTACTTTGGGGTTGATGGAAATTAGTGAACATGGCATCGATCACCCGATAGCGGTACCCGGGAACAATAATAATCGTCGTACGGGCTTTCAGTAACTCCTGACAAGCTGTGTCGAACCAACCGCACAAGGCTTCCATGGCTTCCCTCAAAGAATAATCCTGAGGTAAAGTATACGCTTCCCATTGTCCTAACGTAAAAAAATCCCCCTGTCCTGCCAGGCGTTTCACTCCCATCCAGTATAAACTTTCCAACGTACGTACCGAGGTTGTTCCCACTGCAACGATATCACCGGTCTTCTCCTTCAATTGTTCTACCAATTCACGGGAAATGACCAAATGTTCCGTATGCATATCGTGATCTCCGATCGTCTCTGCTTTTACCGGCCGGAAAGTACCTGCCCCGACATGCAAGGTCAATTCCCGGACATGCACTCCTTTCTCTTTCAGATCGTTTAAAATCGCCCGGGTAAAATGTAATCCGGCCGTCGGAGCTGCCACAGATCCTTCTTCTTTGGAGTACACCGTTTGGTATCGGACTTCATCGGAAGCTTCCGATTCCCGGTTCAGATAAGGAGGGATCGGAATCCGGCCGCATCCTTCCAGCACTTCACTGAACGAAAGACCTCCCGTCCAGCTAAAACGGATAATCAACTCCCCCTCTTGTTGCCGCACCTTTTCGGCGGTTAACCGATAGGTCGCTTCGCCATAGGTAAAGTCACAGGTAATGCTCCCTTCCTTCCATTTTTTCAGATTCCCCACCATACAACTCCATTCACAACTATCACGAGCTGCAAAATTCTGAGCATAATCGACCGGCAGATACGGTTCGAGACAGAATACTTCGATCACAGCTCCTGTCGCCTTACGGAAAAACAGACGGGCATGAATGACTTTCGTATTGTTGAACACAAGCATCTGTCCAGCCCCGAGGAGATGCCGCACCTCTGAAAAACGGCTTTCTTCTATCCGTCCTCCCCTATATATCAACAACTTAGAAGCCTCTCGTTCGGCCAAAGGGAATTTTGCTATCCGCTCGTCGGGCAAATTGTAAGTATAGTCTTCAATCCTTATATTCCTGAGTTTATCCAGTTCTCTATCCATATCATTTTGTCGTTTGACAATAATATTCTACTTTTATGTTCTGAAAAGTCGGGGATTGCATTTTGCAAAATCGGTCAAAGATAGTGAAAGGTGAGAACAGTGGCAAATGAAAATTTATTTTCAATTTGACCATACTGAACCGCATCCTAATCTTATTCAAAAATAACAAAAAGATCAAAGATCAGGTTATGAAAACAAAGAAAGACATTGTAGACAATTGGTTACCCCGGTATACGGGAAGAGAATTAAAAGATTTTTCAAAATATATTTTACTCACCAACTTCGAATATTATCTGGAACTATTCTCCGAATTATATCAGGTACCTATCGTCGGAGCAGACAAGACCATGCCTAATGTCTCCTGTAACGGGATTACGCTGGTCAATTTCGGTATGGGCAGTCCGAATGCCGCCACCATACTGGATTTACTTTCGGCCATAGAGCCTGAAGCCGTGCTTTTTATCGGTAAATGTGGCGGGATTAAGGAAAAGAACTCCGTGGGTGATTATATTCTTCCCATCGCTGCGATAAAAGGCGAAGGAACCTCCGACGATTACCTGCCTCACGAAGTGCCTGCCCTACCGGCTTTCAGCATTCAAAAAGCCTGTTCGAAGGCCATCACGAATCATGGGCGGGAATATTATACCGGCGTAGTCTACACGACGAACCGACGGGTATGGGAATACGACGATCGTTTTAAAGAATACCTGAAAAGTACCCGGGCCATGGCGGTCGATATGGAAACGGCCACGATCTTTACTGTCGGTTTTGCCAATCGTATCCCGACAGGTGCCTTACTGTTAGTCTCCGACCGTCCCATGATCTCCGACGGAATAAAAACAGCTGAATCGGACAAACACGTCACACAGAATTTCGTTAAACAACATCTGGAAATAGGCGTAGAGGTTCTGAATAATATCAAAGAAAAAAATTACTCCGTAAAACACCTGATTTTTTAATCGAAGATGAAGAAACAAATTCCTTATTTTCTACTTTTTGCTTTTTATCTATTTCTTTTTTCGTGCAAAGAAAAACAAAATTCTTCCGTTCCGCCAGCCGACACCCGGGTGGAATGGATAAAGAAAACGTGGGACTTCGGTAACATCACCCAAGGTGAAACGGTAACCCATACCTTCTATTTCAAAAACACAGGGCCCCAAAACCTGCTGATTAAAAATGTGGAAACGGGATGTGGATGTACAACAGCCGATTATGACAAAGCTCCCGTTCGCCCCGGGAAAGAAGGAAAAATAGAAATTGCCTTCAACTCTGAAGGCAGATACGGTAAACAATACAAAGAAATCCGTATATTTGCAAACATTCCGGAAAAACAGGTTATCCTGAGTTTTACCGCGACTGTAAAAGAATAAAATCAAATCATTTTAAATTAATAAACAACAATTATGAACACATTACTTATTGTATTACAACAACAAAGCAACGGTTTAATGAATTTCTTACCCTTGATCCTGATCATCGTCGTATTCTGGTTCTTTATGATTCGTCCTCAGATGAAAAGACAGAAAGAATTGAAAAACTTCCGTGACTCACTGAAAAAAGGAGATAAGATTGTGACGACCGGAGGTATTTATGGAAAAGTACTCGAAATCGGGGATTATTATATTATCATGGAAGTGGAAGGCCAAAACCGCCTGAAAATCGACAAATCGGCAGTTATAAAAGACATGACCGACGCTACTCCGGCAAAATAAATCACCCGACCGACGTCCGGAACGATTGGCAGACCTATGCACTGACCGAACTACGGATCAGCGGCTTCAGTCCTGCCAATCCTCTTCGCCGGTCTGTCTCTGAAAAGAAAGCCGATCCCCGAAAACCGACGGATCGATGTGACTATTTTATCATAAAAACCGATTCCATGTACTTGCCCAAAGTCAACCTTCAGCAAATCCAGCAGTTTAAGGAGAAATACCTCAACCGGAATATCGTCTCCTACCTGATTTGTGTTGTCATAGCTTCCATCTTATGGTTTCTGAACACTTTGAGCAAAGATTATCTGACAGAAATAACCTATCCGGTCAAGTACACCAATTTCCCCGCGGGAAAATATCCCGTTGCAGAACTCCCCACCCAAATCCAACTCACGGTAAAAGCCAAAGGATTTGCTTTATTGGGACATAGCATCCGCACTTCTTTTCTGCCCATTACGTTTAATGTAGGCAGTTATTGTAATCATGCCCTCTCCGACAAGGCAGGCGTACAGGAATTCATCCTGAACACCAACGACATCAAAGACAAAATCAGCAGTCAACTAAATACGGAAATTCAATTACAGAGTGTAGCTCCGGAAGAGATCGTATTCCAATTCGCACAATCGGACCGGAAGAAGGTAGCCATCCGGCCTATTGTGGATTACACCCTGAAAAGACAATATATCGTCAACCAGATAACGGTCGCTCCCGACAGTACCTGGATAGAAGGACCGGTCAATATACTGGACACTTTACACGGTATCCCGACCGAACCTATCAAACTGAAAAATATCAGTAAAAATATAACCCGTACAGCAGAATTAGTCGCTTTACCTTATTGCACTCCTCAGGAAACCGCTGTGGAAGTCAATATACAAGTAGAGCAATTTACGGAGGCCAGGAAGATCATCCCGATCACCCCCCTTCATGTCCCCGATTCTTTGACGCTCCGGCTCTTCCCGGATAATGTCAATATCAGTTATGAAATAGGACTGAGTAAATACGATAAAATTACAGCCAGCGATTTCATCTTTTCTGTAGATTATCCGAAAAATGCAGATGCCACTTATCTGGAAGTCAAGGTTGTAAAAGCACCGGATTACATCAAAAACTTGTCCTATACCCCCCAAAAGGTCGAATATATATTGGAAAAAAAATAATGATACATTCTATCGGTTTAACAGGTGGCATAGGTTCAGGGAAGAGTACGATCGCCGGTATCTTGAAACAACTGGGTTATCCGGTCTATCTCGCCGACCCGGAAGCTTCCCGGTTAATCAATCGTTCTGTAGAAATCCGTAACGACCTCACCGGTCTGTTCGGGGCGGATCTGTATACCCCCCGAGGAATGCTCGACAAAAAATTATTAGCGGATATCATCTTCAAAAATCCACAAGCCCTGAGCCAGGTGAACGGGATCGTTCACCCCCGGGTAATCCGTGATTTTCAACACTGGCGGGAACAGCAGAACAGTCCTTTGGTCTTCTTCGAATCGGCTATTCTTTTTGAAGCCGGTCTCACCCGTCATTTTGATTTTATTATTTGTGTAACAGCATCAGAAGTCACCCGTTTAAAAAGAGTGATCCTTCGGGATGCGACGAATGAAGACAAGGTAAAAGAAAGAATGCAAAACCAGGCTGCCGACACAGAAAAATGTAAAAATTCGGATTTCATCATTTACAACGACGAGGACCATATGGTCGTACAGCAAGTCCTGGATGTTTTGAATAAGTTGAATTTAAAAATACAATAAATAGTCATGGCAAAATATGGAAAATGGATTGGTGCAGGTTTAGGATTAGCACTGGGGGGACCTCTCGGCGCTTTATTCGGATTGTTTATCGGGTCGATGTTCGACAACATCCAAACCATTGCGATCCCATCGGACGGGGGACCTATTCCTCCGGGCCAAACCGGGCGTGGTGATTTTACTTTCAGTCTGACCGTATTGGCAACCGCAGTGATGAAAGCTGACGGCCGGATCATGCGTTCCGAACTCGATTATGTCAAAACATTTCTCATCCGGAATTTCGGCATCGAAGCCACACGTGAGGCCATGCAAATGATCAAAGAGCTGAGTACACGAGATATCCCTGTCGACGATGTATGTCAGCAAATCCGTTTCCAGATGCCTGAAGCTTCTAAAGTACAATTGCTCTATTTCCTGTTCGGCATTGCCAAAGCAGACGGCACCGTCAGTACGGCCGAGATCGGTCTGCTCGAAAACATTTCCAACCGGCTGGGCATCGATCATGTCACTTTCATGTCCGTAAAATCCATGTATTACGATGACATCGAATCCGCCTATCAGGTTTTGGGTATCGACAGCAGTGCCAGCAATGAAGAGATCAAAAAAGCTTACCGCAAAATAGCAATGGAAAATCATCCCGATAAAGTAGGGCACCTCGGAGAAGATATCCGAAAAGCTGCAGAAGAAAAATTCAGCCGGATCAACGTCGCTTACGAAAAGATCAAAAAACAAAGAGGCATGAATTAGTATCAGATTGTAAGATGAACATTTTCAATTTCCAATTAAATGCACTAGTTTTGCAACTCATTTTTGTGAAACTTCAAATAACGAACTATGTTAAAAGAAATTTTATCCATTTCAGGAAAGCCTGGTTTACAAAAACTGATCAGTAATTCTTCTAATGCCATTATCGTCGAATCACTTATCGATGGCAAGCGTTTCCCCGCCTATTCAAATTCAAAAATTATTGCACTGGAAGATATCTCTATTTATACTGAGGCTGAAGATATGCCTTTGAAAGAAGTTTTCAAACGCATTTCTGCTAAAGAAAATGGAAAATCTGCACTGAGTCACAAAGAACCTACTGAAAAAATTCTGGCTTATTTCGAAGAGATCGTTCCGGAATATGATAAGGAACGGGTATATGTCTCGGATATGAAAAAAATCATTCAGTGGTACAACCTGCTCACCGATAAGGGAATGCTGGACCTGGATGAAGAAGCCAAAGAAGAAGAGAAAAAAGAAGCATAACCTCCTCCTAAAACATAAAGAAGTCGGGGTGCCCCGAAAGGCTTTCGGACCATCTCAACTTCTTTTCATTTCTGACACCGATGTTTCAATTCAAGCGATTCGTCATCCATCAAGAACATACTCCGATGAAAGTCGGAACAGACGGTGTATTATTAGGAGCGTGGGCAGAGCTTGAAGAGGCGGCGTCCATTTTAGATATCGGTACGGGGACCGGCCTGATCGCACTCATGGCAGCCCAAAGAAACGCACAAGCCCGGATCGATGCCCTGGAAATCGAACCGGCAGCCTGCCGGGAAGCCGCCCATAACATTCGAATCAGTCCGTGGGCCGAACGTATCCGGTTATATCCCCAGGCCTTGCAAGCCTTCTTTCCTGCTATCGGTTATGACTGTATCCTTTGTAATCCCCCTTTTTTCGTACACTCCACACCGGCACCGGATAACGGCCGTAGTTTAGCGCGTCATACCGGCACGCTTCCCCATACCGAATTGATCGTTCATGCCGAACGCCTGCTTACACCTCACGGTAAGTTCCAGGTAATTCTCCCTGTGGAAGAAGCTTGCCAGTTAATCGCCTATGCCAGGCGATACCATTTATTCCCCCGGAAAATCACCCGTGTACATCCCAATCCGGGCAAAGCCCCCAAGCGGCTTCTTATCCAACTGACAAGACAAGCTCTTCCTCCGGTCGAAACAGATCTGATCGTAGAACTTTCCCGCCATCATTACAGCGAAGAATACATCGCTTTGACCCGTGAATTTTATCTAAAAATGGAATAACTGTCTGATTTTTATCTTTTTTATGGAAATTTCCCGGTTTTAAAGAAATCTGTCCGGACATTTAACGATCCATTAACTGTAAATTATTCGGAACCGCGTTATCTTTGTCATGTCAAAACGAAGAATAAAAGACACGTTTTTTTCATAAGTTTGTATGTTTAGGTTAGTAGTTAGTAATTAATAAGAGATCGGTTTCCCCGATCTCTTATTTTTTTCTATCTTTATCCATTGAAATCATTAACAACACTCAAATTTACGACTTTGTCCATGAAAACTCTTTTATTTGTCTGTAGTCTTCTTTTATGTCTGGGCATAACCGGTTGTCGTCAAAATGAAAAGGAACTCAAAATAACGGCCTACGTAAATCCTTTTATCGGTACCGACGGTCACGGCCATTGTTTTCCGGGAGCGATCCTGCCCTTCGGCGGTATTCAGCTCAGCCCCGATAATCCCCGTAACGGTTGGGACTGGACCTCAGGTTATCATTATTCCGACAGCATCATATCCTCTTTCTCTCACACTCATCTGAGCGGCACAGGTATCGGTGACTTGCAAGATATCCGGTTTCTTCCGGTGAGTACGACACCGGATACATCGATCAGCCCTGCTGCTTATATCCAATCGGGATATGCCCGTTTTTCCCACCGCAACGAACAGGCCGAACCCGGCTATTACAGTGTCGTATTCGACAACGGTATAAAAACAGAATTATCCGTCACCAACCGATGCGGTATCCATTACTATCAATACCCTGCCAACTCGGCCCATGCTCTGACTATCGATTTAACCACCGCCCGCAACTGGGACCGAACGACAGAAACAAGCATCCGTAAAGTCAACAACCGAACCCTCGAAGGTTACCGGAAATCGCAAGGCTGGGCCAACGACCAGAGGGTGTACTTTATCATCGAATTTTCACAGGATTGCGAAGTATTAGCAGGATACAAGAAATTTTCTCCTCTCGAAAACGGGCAGAAAATAACCGACAAAGGATGTTATCTCTATGTCGATTTCGGCCAGAAGACCAATAAAATCCTGGCCAAAATCAGTATTTCGTCTGCCAATACCGAAGGAGCGATAGTCAATCTGGAAAAAGAACTCTCCCACTGGAGCTTTGACAAAGTGAAAAGGGATGCCAACCACGCCTGGAAAAGACAGCTCCAAAAAATCAAAGCAGAAGGCCGGAACGAAGCCGACTTAGAAAATTTTTATACCGCTTTGTATCATGCTTACACAGCACCTTATCTCTTCTCGGATGTAAACGGTAATTATAAAGGCCCCGATAAAGAAATCCACAGTGTTCATAAACACAACCAATATTCGGTATTTTCCCTTTGGGATACTTACCGGGCAGCACATCCCTTATTCACCATCACCCAAAAGAAACGGGTATCGGATATGATCAATTCTATGCTCAAGCACTATGATGCCTATGGCTTACTACCCGTTTGGGAACTAGCGGGCAACGAAACGTTCTGTATGATCGGTAACCATGCCATCCCTGTTATCACCGAAGCCTATCTGAAAGGCATCCGCAATTTTGATGTCGAAAAGGCTTACGAAGCGATGAAAAAAACGTCGCTCACCGACCGGGCCGGTATGGGTGTTTACCGGAAATACCATTATATTCCTTATGAGCTCGAAAACGAATCGGTATCCAAAACGCTCGAATATGCTTACGATGACTGGTGTATCGCTCAAATGGCCAAAGCCCTGCAAAAAGAAGACGACTATCTTTTCTTTTTAAACGCCTCCCGCAATTACACCAATCTTTTCGACCCCGGTACCGGTTTTATGCGGGGCAAATCTTCTGCCGGAGAATGGAAAACACCCTTCTCCCCGCTCTATTCCAACCACCGGGACGATGAATATACCGAAGGTAACGCCTGGCAATATTCCTGGCTGGTGCAACACGATGTCGAAGGGCTGATCGCCCTGCACGGAGGTGCCGAAGCTTTTATAACCAAACTCGACAGTCTCTTTACCCTGGATGCCCGGCTGGAAGGCGAAAATGCCTCTCCCGACATCAGTGGTTTTATCGGACAATATGCCCATGGGAACGAACCTTCCCATCACATCGCTTATTTATATAATTATGTCGGGCAGCCACACAAAACCCAGCTGTATGTCAACAAAATTCTGACCGGATTATATCACAATACCCCGGATGGCCTTTGCGGGAATGAAGATTGCGGGCAAATGTCCGCCTGGTATGTCTTCTCGGCCATGGGCTTTTACCCGGTCAATCCGGTCGAGGGAAAATACCAGTTGGGCGCTCCGCTGTTCGACAAAATAACCCTCTCGACAGGACCGGAGAAAAAATTCGTCATCACAGCCAACAAAGAGTCGGACCGGCACATCTATGTACAGGAAGTATATCTGAATGAGAAAAAACTCGACCGCACCTGGATCACTCACGAAGAGATCATGAATGGCGGAGAATTGAAATTCGTCCTGTCTACCCACCCTTAAAGAAGAAACACAAATAAAAAAGGCGGTTGTCCTAAGTTCATTTTTTAACTTCCGGCAACCGCCAAGCGATAAATAATTCCTGTTACAACCGTCCTTCTACAGCCTCTCCGGCAACACTTTTCACATCATAAACAATACCGTTTTCTTTACACAACTCCCTCAATTGCAAAGACCGGAATACCTGATGAGCAACAGCCAATACCACCGCCTCGTATTTTTCGGCGGGGAGGGTATTCTTCATTTCTAAACCGTAGACTTTCCGTACTTCCTCGGGAGATGCCCAGGGATCGTAAACATCGACTTCCAAGTCAAATTCTTTCAAAGCAGCGATAATATCGACCACTTTGGTATTTCTGACATCGGGACAATTTTCTTTAAAAGTAATCCCCAACACCAGAACTTTAGATCCCTTGATACATTGTCCTTTCCGGATCATACACTTCAACGTTTGTTTGGCCACATACTCGCCCATACTGTCGTTCAGTCTGCGTCCTGCCAGGATAATTTCCGGATGGTATCCGTATTCCTGAGCTTTCTGGGCCAAATAATAGGGATCCACACCGATACAATGTCCTCCGACCAAGCCGGGCCGGAAGGATAAAAAATTCCACTTCGTAGCGGCAGCTTCGAGCACAGCTTGTGTATCGATATGCATTAAATTGAAGATTTTCGACAATTCGTTGACAAAGGCGATATTGATATCCCGCTGTGAATTTTCTATTACCTTGGCTGCCTCGGCCACTCTGATAGAAGGAGCCAGATGGGTGCCCGCCACGATAACCGAATGATAGAGCGCGTTCACTTTCTCTGCCACCCCGGGAGTAGAACCCGAAGTTACCTTTTTAATTTTTTCTACCGTATGTTGTTTATCTCCCGGATTGATTCTTTCGGGGGAATAACCGGCAAAGAAATCTACATTGTATTTTAATCCTGAAACCCGCTCTATCACAGGGATACAGTCTTCTTCGGTAGCCCCGGGATAAACCGTCGATTCATAAATGACAATATCTCCGCGAACAATCACCTGACCGACTGTCTCACTAGCCCTGATCAACGGAGTGAGATCGGGCCTGTTATGTTTATCGACAGGAGTGGGCACGGTAATGATATAATAATTGCAATCTCTCAGATCTTCCGGGTCACAGGAACAATACAACCCCTTCTCTCCCCGTTTGGGAACGGAAGGGCGCAATACCGATTTCATCACTTCTTCCGACACTTCCAGTGTCCTGTCTATCCCTCGGTTCAAGGCTTCGATACGTTCTTTTTTCAAATCGAACCCGACTACAGCATATTTTGTCGCAAAGAGACGGGCTAAAGGAAGTCCTACATACCCTAATCCGACGACTCCGATTTTAATCTCTTCCATCACTTTCTTTTTAAATTCTCCCAATACCATTTGACCGCTTCCCTCAATCCCTGTTTCATATTAAACCGGGGATCGTATCCCAACAACTGCCGGGCTTTATCGATAGAGGCCAGAGAATGCGGAATATCTCCTTTCCGGACAGGGCCGTAAACAATATCCACGTCAGCAATCCGGGCGTCGTAAAAGCCCAACAACTCTTTGAGATAACCGACCAATTGATTCAGCGTGGTATTCTCTCCATAAGCCGTATTGTATACCGTATTTACAGCCTTCGGATTCTCCGTATTCATCGCCAGCCAGTTCATCTGTAAGACATTGTCGATATAGGTGAAATCGCGGGAATATTCACCATCTCCGTTAATGACCGGAGATTCATACCGCATCAATTGTTCCACGAATTTCGGGATAACGGCAGCATAAGCACCGTCCGGCGATTGCCGGCGTCCGAATACGTTGAAGTAACGTAAACCGATACATTCCATCCCATATACCCGTCCGAACACATCGGCATAAAGCTCGTTTACATATTTGGTGATGGCATAAGGCGATAAAGGGCGCCCGATCACCTCTTCCACTTTGGGCAAATTCTGAGAATCGCCATAAGTAGAAGAACTAGCGGCATATACAAAACGTCTGACTCCGGCATCCCGGGCAGCGACCAACATATTCAGGAAACCCGAAATATTCACTTCATTGGTGGTCTGCGGGTCATTGATCGACCGCGGTACGGAGCCCAAAGCTGCCTCATGAAATACATATTCCGCCTCAGCCACTGCTTTGCGGCAATCTTCCGGTTTGCGGATATCCCCCACCTGCAATTTAAATCGCTCCGGATATTCCCTCAATAAAGCTTCTATATTTTCAAATTTACCTGTAGCAAAATTATCCAGACAAGTCACTTCCTCCCCTGCCTTCAAAAGATATTCACACAGATTCGAACCGATAAAACCGGCTCCTCCTGTTACTAAAAATTTTCTCATTCCAGCCACTTTAAAGAATAGATTACAATACCATCTTTCTATTTCGAATTATCATGTAACAAAAATACTGCTTTCTGCTTTATTCCTGCGAATATTCCTAAAAAATATTACCTTTGTCTCCAATTATTTACCAGTGTGCTTTATCATGCTAAATATTGCCGTCATATTAGCCGGGGGTTCAGGACAAAGAGCCGGAGGGGGTATTCCAAAACAATTCAAAAAAATAAACGACAAAACGATTTTGGAATACAGCCTTGAAAAATTCAATTCAGCCCCTTCGATCGATGAAATTACCGTTGTCATTCATCCCGAATGGCGACAAGAGTGTGAACATATCCTTTCTGATTGCCGTATTTCCAAGGTAAAACATCTTCTCGACGGTGGTAAAGAACGTTATCATTCTGTTTTAGCCGCGTTGAAATTTTATGCCGGCCGCCCGTGTAATCTGCTGATCCACGATGCTGTACGTCCGTTGGTCACCCGGAGAATAATCGAGGAGGTCATCACCGAACTTCAAACTTATAAAGCTGTCAATGTGGCTATTCCCGCCACAGATACAATCATCGAAGTCGATCCCACCCATACCTATGTTTCCCGGATTCCGGACCGGAATATTTTGTACCAGGTACAAACTCCTCAAGGATTTCACAACCAAACTTTACAAGAAGCTTATGCCCTGGCATTGAAAGATCCGGATTTTAAAACGACCGATGACTGTAGTGTCGTTAAGAAATACCTCCCTCAGGAAGAGATCAAGATCGTGAAAGGAGAAGCGTGTAACATGAAATTCACTTATAAAGAAGATATTATCATACTGGAACAACTATTAAAAAACGAAGGAAAATGCTACGTCTAACAGCTCTTATTTTACTGTTTATCGGGGGATTACAAGGTTATGGTCAGGACCGGAAAGGCTATTACCAGGCCGAAATCGGTGGTGGAGTAACAGCAGACCGGCTTCCTTTCTGGCTGCATACCAACACATTTGGAAAAATCACAAACGACACTTATTTGTGGGGGACTGTCGGAGTAGGTACTCCTTTCAGTAAAAGCGATACCCGTGCTTTCGACTACTCATTCGGATTCGAAGGTACCGGTGCTTTAGGTCGTAAAGAACACCGCATTTTCATCGACCAGCTTTACGGTCGTGTACGCTGGCAAAACCTGATCCTGGATTTAGGTATCATCAAACCGGAAATTGTTTACGACGGTCTGTCTTCTACCAACGGAGACATGCTGTATTCGACCAATTCCCGGAGTATGCCAGGTATTAATCTCCATACACAGGATTTTATCAAAATTCCCTGGATAGGGAAATGGGTGTCTTTCAAAGCCCGGTACGGAGAATACCTCATGATCGACGATCGTTATGCCGGTAACCGTACCCGCTTACATCACAAAATGCTGGACATCAGATTTACGATCATTCCCCAGCTCAGCATCGAAGCCGGACTCGACCACTATGCCCAATGGGGAGGAGAGACAGAAAAAGACGGTAAACTCCCGACCTCTTTCAAAGATTATGCCCGGGTGGTACTTATTAAAGCCGGAGGAGGGGATGCTCCTGAAAATGAAATCAATAAACTGGGGAACCACATCGGTAATGAGTTTTTGAAAATAAGATATAATAACGAGCGTTGGGGGGCTGAGTTCTATTACGATCATATTTTCGAAGACGGATCGGGTGAAAAATTCAGAAACCGTCCCGATGGACTCTACGGACTTTATTTTACCCGGAAAAAGAATTTCAAATGGTTCAAAAGTTTCGTCTACGAATTTTATTATACCAAATGCCAGAGTGGCCCCTTCCACAATGATCCGGTCAGCGGAGAGGTCGTCGGAGGTAACGATAATTATTTCAATAACGGAATTTATCAGTCGGGGTGGACATTCTACGGTCAAGTGATCGGTTCGCCCTTTTTCACTCCCAAACCGGAAGAAGCCAGCGGGATAACCCGGGGTGTACTCAATAATCGTTTTTATGCCCATCATCTGGGAATTTGCGGGGATCTGCCGGGAGATATCCGTTACAAACTCATGATGAGCTACTCCCTGAATTACGGGACCCATTCGGTCCATTTCATAAACAAAAACGGCGAATATACCACTAAACCTCAATTCAGCTGGGGCTTGGAACTCATTGCTCCGGACACCAAGCTTCCTTTCCATACAGCGCTGAATGTCGGGTTTGATAAAGGCGATTTATTAAAGAACAGTTTCGGCATCATGCTTAAAATATTTAAAACGGGATTTTTTTAAATTTTTCAAATAAAACAAAACCAAATTTATGACTTGAATCGTATATGTAAAAGCATAGTCTATCGACACAACTAAGGATAAAAACAACAACCAGTAATGAAAAAAATAATTATCAGGACCCCTAATTTCATAGGGGACACGATAAATACGACTCCTTGTTTAGAGTTGATAAAACAGGAGTATCCGGAAGCGGAATTTACTATTGTCGGACCGGATTTTGTCAGGGAATTATTTAAATACGATCCCCGGATTACTCATTATATTACTTTCCCGCTCAAACGGAAGAAAAAATTATCTACCTATTGGAAAATTGTCAGGGAATTAAGAAAAGAAAACGGTGAATTAGGTGTCATTTTTGTTAATACCTTTATTTCTGCTTTGCTTTTCAGATTAGGAAATGTAAAAAAGAATATCGGTTACAATAGAGAAGGCAGAGGTTTTCTGCTGGATTTCAGTCCTGAGATCAATTATCACAAACATTACATCAACCGGTATGCTTTTTTATTCAATGAGTATATCGGGAATAAATACGTATATTTACCCGAATTATCGCTCCGGTATACCGGTCAGAAGACTTTCCAATTCGATAATTCGCATAAGACCATCGCTTTATATTTGGGAGGCGAGAACAAAGAATTCCGGAAATATCCGGATGAATATGCGGTTCAGCTCCTCAGGCTGTTGAATCGGCAAGGCTACAACCTCTTGCTTATCGGGGACGAAAACGACAACATCAAACACACCCAATATGCCGAGGAAGCCCGTATCGATCATCTGATCAATCTGACAGCACGCACAACTATCGAAGGTTTTATCAATACGATAGCCAATGTCGATTTGATCATTACCATCGATTCGAGTGCTCTCCATATAGCGGCTGCCGTAAAAACTCCTTTTATCGCCCTGATGGGCCTTTCTACCAGCCCGACATCGACAATCCTTCCTAAAGTTCCGTTAGGACGGATATTGAAAATAGAAAATAATCTGATCCGGGAAGAAGATTATATCCGTAATATCACCCCGGACCTGATACTGAAAACCATTTCCGAATTGATTTAATCGCTTTCGTGTTCTAAAGCATAGAATTGATCCCGGAAGACATAAAACATCATTAAAAAGAACATGACAACCGGAAGTGCGTCATTTACGATCAGCAATACTTCAAAATTACTGTCAATAAAAAAAGCGACCAGGAGCGATAAGGCAAGAAAAGAATATTTTTTGCTACAGATCATGCTTTTTACAGGATACACAAACCAACTCAGTATGAAAGCCAGTCCGACCACACCCATCAACATCCAGTATTGCAGATAAGAATTGTGGCTATGAGTCAGCGAAGCGACAACCCGGTTTCCCGATGCCTGATACCATTGTTTCGACACCACATTCGTATACACCCCTAATCCCCAAATTCCCCACGAATCGATATTTTTCAAACAAGACTGATAGAAAACGATCCGGGGTACTAAAGTAGATCCCCCATCTAATTTTCCATTATTCACATCTTCAATCTCCTGTTTCAACTGTATCCACCTTTGATCGAAACTCGCCGGACGAAAAATATATCCGCTTATTCCAACAAGCAGAATTACCCCGATAAACATCCAACGCTGCCATACGGAAAGTTTTCTAAAGAAATAAAGATTGAAAATAACGAAACCACATAGAAAAGAGAGTATCGAACTTTTTGTGACTGTCAGGCTAAGCAACCATACGAACAGAGCAAAAGCAGTGAAAGCGATAACTTTCTCGCCCATTTTCGTACGGATAATTCCGAAGAAATAAGCGATTAAAGCAGCCGCATAAATCTGTAAAGCCTGTGCATCCAGATAGACTTCACCATTTAAAAAGTGCTTGGTACCCCCAAAACGACTGGCATACAAATTTTGCACGACAGTCTGTGGAGCAGTAAACCAATTCTCCCCTCCAAGATGAAAAAGCATGACCAAATTGAAAGTCAGGACACTGATACAAAAACAAAGTAAAAATTGCTTCAATAACCGCAAACTGACAAAACTTTTCAACGAAATAACATACAGCACTCCCAATAAAAATACCAGAAATTCTTTTTCAAAAATTCCGAATCCCGGTTTCAGCCCGGCATATTTTCCGGAAGTCACAATAATCAAGGTATGAACAGCTGAATATAAAATATAAATGACCGGGATTGCTACATAATACTTGTATTTTTTTATATTCCTTACAAAATCATCTTTATATTTGACGATGTTATAAATTAATCCTAAAGCGATCAAACCCGTTTGCATAGCATGGAACAAGGCCCCCCAAGTCCCGATAAAAAAAGCAATAAGCAAAAAAAGCTTGCTTTCCAGATTCTTCATATGAATTATTTTATTCAGACCTTAATTTGATGAATGGTGCAAAAGTACAATATAATTTTGATTTGGCACTTATATCTGTTTACATTAAACGTAGGTTTATTTTTTTCTATCTATTCCGATTTCGGGTTTTATACCGTCAGACCGGTTCGCCTGGACCGGTCCGCTAAGGCTTTCCTTCACTGACCGGCGGA
>ENA-ORNP01001009-ORNP01001009.1-human-gut-metagenome-genome-assembly--contig:-NODE-1009-length-31138-cov-6.827365_pt1 | contig 31138 bp, 26 predicted proteins | sample MGYA00242119_ERZ509030 | MGnify/ENA primary metagenome ERZ509030 (study PRJEB26280, sample SAMEA2338708) | human gut metagenome | biome: human gut; feature: human-associated habitat; material: faeces... | reverse complement strand
CGTGTCCTGGGCAGTCTACGTGAGCATAGTGACGTTTGTCAGTTTCATACTCAACGTGTGCAGTGTTAATTGTTATACCACGTTCTCTTTCTTCAGGAGCTTTATCGATATCTGCATAGTCTTCGAATTTAGCTTGTCCCTTTTCAGCTAATCTTTTAGTGATTGCAGCTGTTAAAGTAGTTTTACCATGGTCAACGTGTCCAATAGTACCAATGTTAACATGTGGTTTTGAACGATCAAATTTTTCTTTTGCCATAATTATTTTTCCTCCCTATATGAATTACATATCTATTTTATCTAATCTAAGGGAAAATATCAAGTATTTTCCCTCAGGATTATTTATTATTGTGCACCATTTTTCTTAATGATGTCTTCTGAGATACTCTTAGGTACTTCTTCATAGTGATCAAAGAACATAATGAATGTACCACGTCCTTGAGTATTAGATCTTAAGCTTGTTGCGTAACCAAACATTTCTGATAATGGTACGTAAGCATTGATCTTAAGTGAGTTACCTTGTGCTTCTTGTCCCATTGGACGTCCACGACGAGATGTAACATCACCCATTACGTTACCTAAGTATTCTTCTGGAACTACTATATCAACTTTCATTATTGGTTCTAGAAGTACTGGTTTACAGTTTTTCTTAGCTTCTTTAAGCGCTAACGATGCAGCAACCTTAAATGCCATTTCGTTAGAGTCAACATCATGGTAAGAACCATCAAATAATGTTGCTTTAACGTCTATCATAGGATATCCAGCTAAAACACCAGTTTTCATAGCTTCTTGTAATCCCTTGTCTACTACTGGGATGTATTCACGAGGAACAACACCACCAACGATAGCATCAACGAATTCATATCCTTTATCTTTATTTGGTTCAAACTTAACCCAAACGTGTCCATATTGACCACGTCCACCTGATTGTTTGATATATTTACCTTCACAATCACCAGCAACTGTTAAAGTTTCACGATAAGCAACTTGTGGTTTACCAATGTTAGCTTCAACACCAAACTCACGTTTCATTCTGTCTACTAATACATCCAAGTGAAGTTCACCCATACCAGATATAACAGTTTGACCAGATTCTTGATCAGTTTCTGCTCTAAATGTTGGATCTTCTTCTGCTAACTTTTGAAGTGCAGTAGACATTTTTTCTTGGTCTCCCTTACTCTTTGGCTCAATAGCAATTGAGATAACTGGTTCAGGAATAACCATTTTTTCTAAGATAACTTCGTGTTTTTCGTCACATAAAGTATCTCCTGTTGTAGTATTTTTAAGTCCTACAGCTGCTGCTATATCACCTGCAAATACTTCTTGTATTTCAGTACGGTTATTAGCATGCATTTGTAAGATACGTCCAATTCTTTCTTTAACGCCTTTATTTGCATTAAGAACATATGAACCACTCTTTAGTGTACCTGAATATACACGGAAGAATGATAACCTACCAACAAATGGGTCTGTCATAATCTTGAATGCTAAAGCTGAAAATGGTTCACTATCTGATGCATGTCTTAATACTTCGTGATCATTTTCATCGTGACCCTTAATTGATGGAATATCAGTTGGTGCAGGTAAGTAATCTATTACAGCATCAAGCATTAACTTAACACCAATGTTTCCAAGTGCAGTACCGCACATTACTGGGAACATCTTAACTGCAAGAACACCTTTTCTGATTGCTCTTTTAATTAAGTCAACAGAAATTTCAGCACCCTCTAAGTATTTTTCCATTAATTCTTCATCGAATTCAGCAGCATCTTCAATCATAGCAATTCTCTTTTCTTCTGCTATGTCTTTTAAGTCAGCTGGAATTTCGATTTCTTCAGGATTTTCTTCTGGTTTACCATCATAGTGGTAAGCTTTCATTGTAACTAAGTCAATTATGCCATCAAATTCTGATTCAGCACCAATTGGCCATTGAATAGCAGTTGCTTTAACACCTAATCTTGCTTTAATAGATTCAACACTAGCTGCAAAGTCTGCACCCATTTTGTCCATCTTGTTTGAGAAAACAAGTCTTGGAACACCCATTTCAGTTGCTTGACGCCAAACGTTTTCAGTTTGAGGTTCAACACCATTTTGTGAATCAAGTACTGTAACGGCACCATCTAATACTCTAAGTGATCTTGTAACTTCAATTGTGAAGTCTACGTGACCTGGAGTATCGATGATATTTAAACGATTACCCTTCCAGAATGCAGTAGTAGCAGCGGAAGTAATGGTAATACCACGTTCTTTTTCTTGTTCCATCCAGTCCATTTGTGATTCACCATCATGAGTTTCACCAATTTTATGAATCTTATGGGTATGGAATAAAACACGCTCGGTAACAGTTGTTTTACCAGCATCAACGTGAGCCATAATACCAATGTTACGAGTTTTTTCTAATGAATATTCACGAGCCATATACTAATCCTTTCCTACCAACGATAATGTGCAAATGCTTTATTAGCTTCTGCCATTCTGTGAGTATCATCTTTTTTCTTAACTGCTGCTCCAGTTTCGTTTGAAGCATCAATTAGTTCATTAGCTAATTTTTCAGCCATAGTTTTTCCACCACGAGATCTTGTTGCATTAACGATCCAACGTAATGCTAAAGCTTGTGCTCTATCTGGTTTAACTTCAACTGGTACTTGATAGTTTGCACCACCAACACGACGAGCTTTAACTTCTAATGCTGGAGTAACGTTTTCCATAGCTTTTTTAAATACGTCATTTGCGTTTTCTCCGGTTCTTTCATGAATCATATCAAACGCATCATAAACGATTGTTTCTGCTTTACCACGTTTACCATCTAGCATAATTTGGTTGATTAACTTAGTAATTACCTTTGAATTATAGACTGGATCTGGTAATACGTCTCTTTTAACAGCACGTCTTTTACGCATATATTGTCCTCCTTTTATTATTATGATTAATTATTTTTTACTTTTTAGGTTTTTTAGCACCATACTTAGATCTTGCTTGTTTTCTATCAGCAACACCTTGAGTATCTAATGTACCTCTTATGATGTGATAACGCACACCGATTAAGTCCTTAACACGACCACCACGTATTAATACTACGCTGTGTTCTTGTAAGTTGTGTCCTTCTCCAGGAATATAAGCAGTTACTTCGTAACCATTACTTAAACGTACACGAGCATACTTACGTAATGCTGAGTTTGGCTTCTTTGGTGTCATAGTACCAACACGAGTACAAACTCCACGTTTTTGTGGTGATGAAGCAGAGATGTTTTTCTTCTTTAGAGTATTAGTTCTAACAAGTAAAACAGGTGCTTTTGGCTTACGAGTCTTCTTTTGTCTTCCATGACGAAGAATTTGGTTTATTGTAGGCATAATTTCTACTCCTTTCTTAACACACTACCTGGTGTTTCATTTATGATATATTTTTAAGCCTTACGAAAATAGTAAGACTTAAACATCAGCTTATTTAATATAACACTATTTTGTGTTTTTTGTCAATAGTTTACTTATGGTTATTACTCAGCTTTTGCTGCACTAACATTGCTCTTTAAACCATATTTTTGGTTAAACTTCTCAGCTCTACCAGTCTTTGATTGCATAGTTGCTTGACCAGTGTAGAATGGATGACATTTAAAACAAGATTCTACGTGTATTTTATCCTTAGTAGATTTTGTTTCGAATGTGTTTCCACAAGTACATGTAACTGTAGAAGTCATATAGATACTTTCTTTTTTAGGCATATTCTATAGCTCCTTTCGCCATGACTCTTATAAAGTCATAGATATAAAATCTTTTATATTATAACAATTGTTTTATTATTTTGCAAGTGTTTTTTTATCAATTAGACTAATAACACTTTTTGCCATAGCCTTATAACCTAAAGTGGTTGGATGAATTTCTAATTTTTTAGGAAGATAATTATCATTAGCCAAAAACATATCGTGAATATCAACATATGTCATGTCATATTTTCTAACCAAATCTTCCATTTTATTATTAGCGTATAAAATAACTGGTTCAACAGTGTTCGCTAAAGTGCTAGAAAACGCTGTAAAAGGATTATAAAAACCAAATACCATTATTTGTTCCTTACATGATTTTCTAAGTTCATAAAGAAGTTTATCTATATCTTTAATTGACTCATCAACGTACGTATATATATCATCAAACTCATTTAAATCAAATTCATTACCTATGTTAAGTTTATAAAACAGATCATTTGATCCAATGCTAAGGGTTACTATGTCTGCCTTTATAAGTGCATGTTTAATTGTAAGTGATTTACCATTTATCTTTATCGTCTTATTATTCTTTAAATCATCTAACAAATCTATACTCCTATACCCACTCTTTGCAAAAGACTTGGTATAAAACTCTAACGCCTCTTTATCTTTTAAATACTCAGAAACATAATCTCCATAACTTAAACCTATGCTGTTATTTGGAGTCTGTCCTGCTGCTAAAGAGTCACCTAGTGACAAATAATAAACCTTCTTATCTTTTGTTATAAAAAATATAGTTATAAGAAATATTCCCGTTATTAAAAAACCAATTAATAGTTTATACCTTCTTTTCATAGTATTCCTCCATAATAAAAAAATAGTATTTACTAGCAATACTATTTTATTTATTATAAAAGGGTTTTAGTACAATTTATTTTGACTTATTTGCACTTTCGTCATTCATTTTATTTATATGCTCTTTAGCCTCTTTCATTACTTCTATTGGAACGTGTATGGTATAAGTGCCATCAGAATAAACAATTTGCTTTTGTTCTTCATTTTTATCTACTTTGTTATTTGTTTTTGCTTTTTCTTTTAATGCCATTATTTAATCTTCCTTTTCCAATTTTATTTTAGCGCCTACATTCGTTAACTTTTCAACAAGGCCTTCATAGCCTCTTAATACATAATCAGCATCTAATATGGTTGTTGTTCCATTTGCTATTAAACCTGCTATAACAAGTGATGCTCCAGCTCTTAAATCTGTTGCTCTAACTGTTTTTCCAGTTAATTTAGTAGGCCCTACTATTACAGCTTTTTGATTTGTTAAAAGTTCGGTTGTAGCTCCCATTTTATTTAGTTCGTATAAGTTTTGAAATCTATTTTCATAAATGGTTTCGTTTATAACTGATTTTCCAGTAGCCTGCGTAAGTAATGCTGCAAACGGTTGCTGAAGATCGGTTGGAAATCCTGGATAAACTTGTGTTTTTACGTTTGTTGCCTTAAGTTTTTCTGGAGCTTTTATATTTATGTAATCAACTCCTATTTCCATTGGAACACCAACGTCTTCCAATTTAGATATAAGTGATTCTACGTGATCTGGAATGATGTTTTCTATTGTTATAGCATCACCTAAAGCACTTGCTAAAATCATATACGTACCAGTTTCTATATAATCTGGTACAACTTCGTGGAAGCATGAATGAAGTTTAGATACCCCAACTATTTTTATTTCACTAGTTCCTGCTCCACTTATTTTAGCTCCCATGTTATTTAAAAACGTTGCAACATTAACTATGTGTGGCTCTTTAGCAGCGTTAGATATTATGGTAGTTCCTTCTGCCTTTGCCGCTGCAAGCATTAAATTTATTGTTGCTCCAACTGATGCAAAATCTAGATTTATTTTAGTTCCAATAAGTTTATCTGCCGTAATTATAAATAGATTATCTTTTTCTTCTACCTTTGCACCTAGCGCTTCAAAACCTTTTAAATGTAAATTAATAGGTCTTGCTCCTATTGAGCATCCTCCAGGAAAATACATCTCCACTTTTTTAAATTTACTAAGTAATGCTCCCATAAAATAATATGAAGCTCTTAGTTTTTTAGATATTTTTTCTGGAATTAATTTATTTTTTATTTTAGATGAATCTATTTTCATAACATCATCTTTTCTTTTTACTTTAGCACCTAAAAACCTTAATATTTCATCTAATGCATCTATATCAGAAATACTAGGTACATTTGCAATGGTTACTTCTTCATCGCATAAAACAGCCGCTGGAACAAGCGCAACCGCACTATTTTTAGAACCACTAATTCTTATTTTTCCACTTAACTTGTTATTACCTTCTATTATTATTTTGTACATATTTTACTCCTTTCTTCTCTTCATAGTATTCTATTAAAAAAACTATAAAAAGTGATTAATTAGCCCTATTTACAGAACCAAATAACCTATTTTTTTCGTGAACTAGTTTTTTTAGTGCATTTTCTCCTGATGAAATTATTTTTCTAGGATCATACTCTTCTTTTTCATAATTTAAATAGCCTCTAACACTTTTTGCCCAAGCACACATAAGATCTGTATTTATGTTTATTTTAGATACCCCGCAAAAGATAGCAGCCTTTATCATGTTTTCATCCAATCCTGAGGCACCATGAAGTACAAGTGGTATTTTAACTTCTTTGCATATCAAACCTAAAAGATCAAAATCTATGTTTGGCTTTTCCTTATATATTCCGTGCATATTTCCAATGGATGGTGCAAGAAAGTCAACTCCAGTTTGTAAATAAAAATTCTTAGCTTCATCGATAGTTGTTTTAGAACCTAAAACTAACTTTTCACCTTCTTCTTTATTCATAGAGCCTATTTCAGCTTCAACGCTTACGCTTTTTTCTTTAGCATACTCTATAACCTCGTTAGTATCACGTACGTTTTCTTCAAAACTTTTTTCTGATGCATCAAGCATTACCGATGTAAAACCAGAATCTATGGCCCGTTTACATATTGATATACTCTTACCGTGATCTAAATGCAAAACTACTGGAACAGTTATATTAAGTGAATTAATAAGAGATTTAACAACGTTATGCACAACATTAACACCACCAAAATAATCAATACTTTTTTCAGTTACCGCAAGTATAACCGGGCTTTTATCCTCCTGGCAAGCCTCTAATATATACCTGGTCCATTCCAAATTATTTATGTTATAAGCAGGAACTGCATAACCTTCTTTTAAAGCCTTTTCCAACATCGCATTACAATTTACTAGCACATTAAATCACCTTCTAATACGATTTTAACATAATTTACATATTTGGACAAAGAAAAACACTCAAATTTACATTCGAGTGTCTAATATAATTATCTTAAAGTTTTACTGTATCCATAACTATCACCATCTACAAAATGATATGCTGAATTAAAATCTTCGCCAGGAACTACTATCTCTTCACTTATTATTGTGGTTGTTTCAACATGTTTTTTTGTTGTACCTACTGGCTTTCCACCTTTTTTTGTAGTTGTTTGTTTAGTTGTTTTTGGTACACTATATATTTTTGATGTTGTATGAGTTTTAGTAGTCGTTCTTCCATTAATTATCTTAGTTTCTTTACCAACTGATTTTCCGCCTGACACTTTTTTAGTTGTTCCATTACCTGATTCTATTTGGTTATTATTTGGTATTTTAGAAGCATCATCCTTAGACTTTTTATTTGGAGTAGTTGTATAACCATGTGCGTTTTGAACTATATTTTCAGTATCTATTTTTAATTTCTTTACTGCATCAAATCCAGATAAATTTTCATACGAATGAGCTTTATTGTTATCCATCTCATCTTTTTGTTCTTTTGTTAAGCCTACATTCATAATTGAAACCTTAACTTGAACATCATCAAGTAATACAAGTGCTTCTCCATTTGCCATTTCCTCGTTGGATAGTCCTTTAAATAATTCATAATATTTCTTTGAATCTGATTTCATTTTATCAACATCATGAGTTTCAATAATATTATTTGCTTGCTCATCAACTAATTGGCCCATTCTAAATGCTAAAACTTTTCCATTACTTTTAGATGCAATTAACATATAGGCATGAATTAGGCTACCTAAATCTGAGGTATTACTTTCCTTGTTTTTAATTATATTCCTTTGTGAATTTACATAACCAGCCATATGATCATTTAATAATTCTTTTATATTTTTTATAAGATACTGAAGATACTCATATTTTTTTGTATCATTATTGCTTGAAAATGATATATGCTCTGCTTTATCATTTATTAAATATATCATGTTAACTATTTCTTCAACACTAATTTTCTTATCTGACAAATCATATATAGCGTTAGCTCTTTCTAAAATAGCATTTTCATCATCGATATTAAAATCTTCTGATAAATATAATGATTTAAATTCATCAGTTGAACTATTAGTTTGAGTTTCTGTTATAGTGGTAGTTTCACTATCTGATGAGCCATTGTTTCTAGCACAAGAAGCTGCAAGACCAGTTACAGTCATAACAGATGCCAAAGCAATTGCTATACCTCTTTTTTTATATTCAGACTTTTTTTCATTCATCTTTTCATAAAATTCTTTGTTAGTCATCAAAATCTCCCCTTCTTGATTGAATACCGCATATGATAGCACAAAGGCCTCATTTTGTCAATACTAAAAGGGAGTATATAAATAGTGTTATGCTGCCTAGTAAAAACGAATACTTTCCTATCTTGTTATTTATCTTTCGTCCTAAATAAAAACCTAAAAAAGTAAATAATGCACTAATTATGCAAAAACTACTTACTACAAATAAAATATTATCATATAAATAGTTTATTCCTATACCAACACTAAAACTATCTAAGCTAACTGATATAGCAAAAAAGAGCGTTCCAAAAACATTTAAATCCCTAATTTTAGCATTTTCTTCAAAAAAATTTAAAAGCATATCTACTGATAAAAGAAGAAAAACTATGAAAAGCACGTATTTTGGCTTTATAAAAGTATTTTCAAAAAGAGAAATACCTACCATATTACCTAGAAGCGGCATAAAAAAGTGAAATAATCCAACTGTTATAGCAGTAATTATAACGTTTTTCTTTGATATACTTTTTATACCATAAGAAAGTGCTAATGAAAAAGCATCCATACTTAAACTAATTGCTATTAATATTATACTTGTGATAATAAATCACCTTCCTACATTAATAGTATTACAATTGGTTTAAAAATATTTTTCTATTATTTCTTTTATAAAAGATTTGTATTCTACATCACTATTATTAGTAGTTTCTTCCGCTTCTAAAAGACATAATGGAGGAAATAAGACGCACCACCAGTTATCACCTTCACCACTACCTAAAGTGACTAATAAAGATTCATATTCTCCTGCTTCATATGTAATTCCTTTGTATTTTTTCTCTGGAAATGGATGCATACCATAATCTATTGTGTAAGAATACTCTTTATCTTTCATTTCCTCAGCTAATATATCATTAAAATTATCCATATTACTAGTTATTAAGTTTCTTGCTTGTTTAGCTGATTTTGCATTTTCTAATAAGGTATAAAGTTCTTTTTGCATTTTATCCCTTACTTCTTCTTTTATTTTTTGATCTCTTGGAGAATTACTGTTAGCTAAAACCCTAAATCTAATTGCAGAATCCGGAAGTTTAACCTCCTCATTCTTTTTTGATTTATTATAAACAGAAAATATCATTAATCCAGCAAGAAATATAAGTATCATTTTTTTCATTTAAAAATCACCCACCATCTATTAACTAGTGAGTGATTTATTTTAATTATATACAAAAACAAACCTATTTTTATCCGACAAATCCTTTTTTATTTCTACTTTTACATCTTTCAAATATTTATGTGCTAGTTTTTCTACATCAAATGCTTGTTTTTCTCCTATTTCAAATGCTATTAAAAACTTATCATTTAATACTTTGCTTGCATTTTTTAATATTTCTTCATAATAAAACAATCCGTTATTCGGCGCATAAAGTGCTATTTCTGGCTCGTTATCCTTAACTATTTTTTCTATTTTTTCATCTTCTCTTATATACGGTGGGTTACTAACTAATATGTCTACCTTTATATTCTTATCTATATAAGGTTTTAGCATATCTCCTAAAAGTAATGATACTTTTGAATCAGTTTTTTCTACGTTTTTTCTAGCTACTTCTATAGCTTTAGGACTTATATCACTTGCGTATACAGGCAAATTAAGCTCTTTTGAAAGTGCTATTGCAATTGCACCAGTTCCTGTTCCAACATCAATTATAGAGGGTTTATTAAGCCTTTTAGCGTATTTTATGACATATTCTACTAATTCTTCAGTCTCTCTTCTAGGTATTAAAACGTTTTTATCAACATCTAACGTATAACCATAAAAATCTACATCCCCTACTATATATTGAACCGGTTCATTATTTTGAAGTCTTTTAATAGCATCTTTTATATCACCTTTATAATATTTTTTTAAATATTCTATTTCTTTTTCCATACCATCACCATCTTTTTATTTTATTAGAATTAACAACAATTAAAGGCACTAACATCTCATCTAAAGTTAATCCTGAATGAGCTGATTTATGCAAGTTGGTCTTATTATTCCATCTAATTGCCTTATTACCTATTCCTGGTGCGAAAAAGTCCCCTAATCCATCCTTATAATATTTATTTTCATATCCTGGACCATATAAACCTTGTTTTATAACTTCTTCTTTAGTCATTATTATAAAATCATCTTTTAATACTTTTTTAAGTTCAAAAGGAAAAGTCTTCTTATATTCTTTTTTTACCATAAAGCTAGTTGCTCTATCATCTATTGCTATATTATGAGATAACATTTTGGTAATTGAAGGATAATCCATTAAATTAATATATTCTACGTTTATATGTCCATGATCTGCTAATGCTATTATAGTAGTGTCTTTTAATGACTTGCAAGTTTTCTTAAACCATTTATTTATATGCTTTAAGTATTTTTTCATTTTATCGCTTCCTACTCCGTTATTATGAAGAGCATGATCTGGTTCATTATAGTAAGCATATACATAGGCTCTTTCTTTTGATTTGGTAAGTTTTTTTATTTTCTTTTTCATCTTTCTTAAAGACTCCGTTTTATGATTACTATAAACTCTTAAAGTTTCTGATATATATCCTTCTTTTTTATTAATAATATCCGTTACTGGTTCATATTTAAGAAGGGTTTTAGCTACATTATAATTACAAGGACTCTCATTTGTTCCTTTTATAACGTTTTTTGATAAACATACAACTTCATCAAAGCATTTAAAATACATATCCCATCCAAGATGCCCATGTTCTTTTGGAGTAAGTCCTGATTCTACTGTTGTTCTAGCAGACATAGTAGTAGATGGAAAATTAGATGATATACTAGTTATTAAATTATCATATAAAAATGGACATATATCTTTATTTTCTTTCAATATATTATAACCTAATCCATCAAATAAGAATAATACTACGTTTTTACTATTATTTTCTTTTAATATTTTATCTAATAAATCAAGAGAATTATGTTTATTTGGTACCTTAAAATATTTTTCAATAGAACAAATTACGTTTACAAGTCCTTTTTTATAATCTGGAAAAGTATATTCCATCAAATCACATCCTTAACTTTATTATAACATATGAAAAAGCTGAAGAGTTATTCTCCAGCTAATTTTCTTCTTTGATCTTCTGTTATTAAGGCTTCAATTATATCATCTAACTTACCATTCATTACTCTATCTAATGAGTTTGTGGTATATCCTATACGATGATCCGTTACCCTGTTTTGAGGATAATTATAAGTTCTTATCTTTTCAGATCTATCACCAGTTCCTATTTTACTTCTTCTTTCTGCTCCAACTTCAGCTTCTTGTTCTCTCATTTTTAAATCATATACTCTTGATTTTAAGATTTTTATAGCTATTTCTTTATTCTTAATTTGTGATCTTTCTGTTTGAGAATAAACTACAATACCCGTTGGAATATGCGTTAATCTAACTGCTGAGTCAGTTGTATTTACTCCCTGACCACCACATCCTGATGATCTTGTTATATCAACTCTTACATCATTCATATCAAGTTCAAAATCAACATCATCTATTTCTGGCATTACAAGTACCGTTGCAGTTGACGTGTGAACTCTTCCTTGTGATTCTGTTTGAGGAACCCTTTGAACACGGTGTGCTCCTGATTCGTATTTAAGTTTTGAGTAAACGCTATCTCCCTTTATCATAAATGAGATTTCTGAATATCCACCACTAGAACCTGGAGTACTATCTAAAGTTTCTACTTTAAAGCCTTGATTTTCAGCGTATCTAACGTACATATCATATAAATCGCCTGCAAAGATATTAGCCTCATCTCCACCTGCTGCTCCACGTATTTCAACAATAATATTTTTTCCATCATTAGGATCTTTTGGTAAAAGAAGAATTTCTAATTGTTTTTCAAGTTCTTTTTGCTTGTTTAAGTTTTTTTCTTCCTCTTCCATAGCAAACTCTTTCATCTCAGGATCACGCGCTAACTCTTTAGCTTCCTCATAATCATTCTTAGCTTTTAAATAAGCATCATAACACTCTATTATTTCCGATAAATCAGATTGTTCTTTTGATAATTTAGTAACTTTTTTAACATCGCTTATTACTTCTGGCTTAGTAAGCTCTTTAGTAATTGCATCATTTCTTTCTTTTATTGCTTCTAATCTTTCAAACATTACTCATCCATCTCTTCTTCTGTTACAATGGCTAAGTCTTCTAAATCATCCATATCATCATCGGTATCATCAAAATCATCTATATCACCCGATACTACTTCATCTTCAATTCCTTCTGGTTCTGTTTCATCAGTATCTTCTTCATCTTCTGATACTTCATCATCATCTTCATCATCAATTATTGTTTTTACAGAATGAGCTTCTTTTAAATCCCATTCAGCAGAATCTAATAGGATGAATCTCTTATCAGTAGTTAACGTAGTATAAAAGTCTCCTATCATATCCATCATATTATCTTCACTTATTTGTAATAAGTCACATACTTCTTTAAATAAAGCGTGGGTTGTTTTAGGTTTTTTATCAAGTTTTAATAGCTCATATGCTATATCAGTATAAGATAATAATTCTAATTCCTCTAAAGGCATTTGTCTAACGTTCATAAATAAATCCTCCTACATTTTTTCTGGCGCTTTAACACCTATTAATCTTAAAGCATTAGTTATGGTTATGCCAACCGTTTTAATTAAACCTAAACGTTTTTCTGACATTTTTATATCATCAGTTAATATTTTATGTTTACCATAATAATTATGGAACATACTAGCTAATTCATACACATAATTAGTAATTAAATGTGGTTCTTTCTTTAAAGCAGCACTTGCTAAAACTTCAGTAAATTCATAAACCTTTAATAAAAGTGCTTTAGAATCTATATCAATAGCTTCTTTTATATCAGTACAAATATCTATATTCTTTTCTTTTGCATCTTTTAATATAGAGCATATTCTAGCATTTGCATATCCTACATAAAAAAATGGGTTTTCACTAGATTTTTTAAGAGCTAAATTGATGTCAAAATCCATCTGACCATCTAAGCTTCTAGTTGCAAAGAAATATCTAGCAGCATCTTTACCTATTTCTCCAACAAGTTCAGAAATAGTAATATTTCCACCTGTTCTTTTACTCATTTTAACAATTTCTCCATCACGAAGAAGTCTTACCATTTGAAGAAGTCTAACCTCTAATTTATCCTTATCATATCCTAAAGCTTCAATACTAGCCTTTAATCTTGATACATAACTATGATGATCCGCTCCAAAAACATCTAGCAAATAATCAAAACCTCTATCAAATTTATCTAAATGATAAGCTATATCTGGTACTAAATACGTATAACTACCATCGGTTTTTATAAGTACCCTATCTTTATCATCACCATAAACGGTTGTTTTAAGCCATGTTGCATTGTCTTTTTTATAAACCAAACCTTTTTCATCAAGAATTTTTAATGATTCTTCAATTCTTCCTTTAGCACGAATACTCTTTTCACTTGTCCATACATCAAACGTAACACCAAAATTAGATAAATCTGTTTTTATTATGTTAAGTAAATAATCAACCGCAACTTTCTTAAAGAATTCTAAATCTTCATCTAGCTTAGAATTGCCATACTTATCAAAAATAGTTTTGGCAATATCAATAATTTCAGAACCATAATAACCATCTTCTGGCATATTTTCTTCTAAGCCACATAAACCTTTATATCTTTCCTTTAATGAAATACCTAAGTTTATTATTTGGTTTCCAGCATCATTTATATAATACTCTTTAGTAACATCATAGCCCGCAAAAGACATTATATTAGCAAGGTTAGAACCATATGCTGCACCTCTTGCAGTACCTAAATGAAGTATTCCAGTTGGGTTTGCACTAACGAATTCAATATCTACTTTTTCTTTTTTCCCAAAGGATGATGAACCATAATTTTCACCCTGTTTTATTACATTAGATATTCCGCTAAAAACATATTCATCATTTAAATAAATATTAATAAAACCTGGACCTGCTATTTCTATTGTTTTAATTTTATTAGTATTCTTGCTTAAAACTTCAACTATTTTTTCAGCTATATTTCTTGGATTATCCTTTAAAACCTTAGTTAATTGCATTGCAATGTTAGTTGAAAAGTCTCCTTGCTCTCTTTTTTTAGGAACTTCAACAACAATATTTTTCGGATCAAATTTGATGTATAATTCATTCAATGCCGATTTAATCATTTCTTTTATTTGTTCTTTTAGATTCATTATAAATCGCTCCATTCTACTTCATACTTAAAACTGTCACTAAATTCACCATTCATAAATAAGTCATATTCTACCATTATTTTATTATCATTTATGATAAGATTTTTAGTTTTAGATTCAAGTTTAATTTCTATCCCCATATCTTTAATAACATATTTAGTTATTATAGATTTATTCTTTTCAAACTCCAAGTATATCTTTACGTCCTTATTTTCTCTTTCAAAAAAAATTTTATTTTCTAAAAGTTTAAGCCTAATCATAACACCATTATGATTATAAGTAATTATATTATCTTTTAATATTCCTTTTTTATCTTTTACAACTTCGAGTGAAGAAGTAGATTTTATATTATGATTTACAATAATTTTAGACATAAAAACACCCTTAAAATTTTTCTAACGTCAATATAGCATAGATAAGAAAAAAGGTCAATAAAAATAACTCATTGAATATAAAAATATTGCAACGTGTTACAAAGTTTTTAAGTTTTAACCAATTATTTGCATTTCATTTTATATAAAAATCTATTCATTCTTTTAATATTTTATTATTTTTTACCAATACTAAAATTAGAAAGAAGGCGATTTAAATGAAAAAAGTAAATATAATATGTAAAATCATAATCGCTTTAATGTTATTATTCTGCCTTTCTTATACAATATTATTCTTATGTGCTAAGTATGGTTCTAAAATAGATATAGAAAACTCAAATAGTATATACATGTATGATAAAGATAAAAAAAGTTTCTATGAAGGTAATAATGGTACTAAAAAATGGGTTAAATTAAAAGACATATCAAAAGACTTAGTTAATGCAACTATATATTCCGAAGATAAAAATTTTTATAAGCACAATGGTTTTGATGTTCCTAGAATAATAAAATCTATGTTTGTAAACATAAAATCTAAAAATCTAACACAAGGAGCTTCAACAATTACGCAGCAGTATGCTAGAAATTTATTTTTAACATTTGATAAAACATGGGAAAGAAAAATAAAAGAGGCTTGGTATGCTTTTAAATTAGAAACTCAGTATTCAAAAGAAGAAATATTAGAAGGCTACTTAAACACAATTAATTATGGAAACGGAATACTTGGAATTGAAAATGCATCTGAATACTATTTTAATAAACCTGCTAAAGAATTAAATTTAGCTGAAAGTACGATGCTTGCTGGAATACCAAAGTCTCCTGATAATTACTCTCCATTAAATGATTTAAATGCCGCTAAAAAAAGGCAGAAGGAAATATTAAATGCACTTGTAAACAACAAAATAATTACAAAAGATAAAATGAATGATACCATTGATGTGAAGCTAAGCTATTACGGGAAAAAGGAAAACCTTAATCTATCTACTTTAATGTATTATCAAGATGCTGTAATAAGAGAATTACAAGACTTAAAAATAGTAAGTGAAAACACAATTAGGCAAGAAGGACTTAAAATATATACTAGTCTTGATATTAGTGCGCAAACAGCATTAGATGATGCAATTAAAAATAATTTAGAAGGAAAAAAAGAAATGCAAACATCCGCTGTTGTTATGAATCCAAATAATGGTGAAGTAATAGCACTTGCTGGTGGAAAAGATTATTCTAAATCACAATATAATAGAGCAATGCAATCTAAAAGACAAGTAGGTTCCACCATGAAACCAATTTTATATTATGCTGCACTAGAAAATGGACTTACTGCATCAACTACATTTTTAAGCAAACCAACGACCTTTACTTTAGATAATGGGCTTTCATACTCTCCCAGTAATTATGGTAATATTTATCCCAATGATAAAATAACAATGGCACTTGCTATTTGTTACTCTGATAATATATACGCAATTAAAACACATCTGTTTTTAGGAGAAGATATGATGATTAAATACGCAAGGAAAATGGGCATAAAAAGTAAGCTAGAGGCTAATGCATCACTTCCTCTTGGAACTAATGAATTATCTATCTTAGAATTTACTAACGCATATGCTACTTTAGCGAACTCCGGGTATAGTGTTAAGGAACACCTAATAAAAAAGGTAGAAGATGGTAATGGAGATGTACTTTATGAATATAAAAATAAAAAGGATAAAGTATTAAATAAATCATACACGTATATATTAAGTGAACTTTTATCTAATACATATGATACATCTTTAAAAAGTTATACATCACCTACTTGTGCCTCTGTTAAACCTAAACTAACAAAAAAATATGCTGTTAAAAGTGGTACTACTGATTATGATTTATGGACTGTTGGATATAATCCCGATGTTGTAGTTGGAGTCTGGACTGGATATGATGATAATAGAAAATTATCTAATAAAGAATATAAATATGCTAAAAACATATGGGCAGACACTATAGAAGGCTACTTAAGAGAAAAAGATGCCAAATGGTATGAAAAACCAGATAATGTCGTTGGTGTTTTAACAGACGTTAACACTGGTAAAGAAGCAACTAATAACTCTAAACTTAAAACCATTTTATATTATATAAAAGGAACAGAACCTGGATATAAAAGTAAAAGTAAATCTGTAATTAAAGAAGAGAAAAAAACGACTAGAAATTAGTCGTTTTCTGATAATTCTTTTTTTCTTTTAAAACATTTTCTTAAAACAGATGATTTAGAAGCTTTTTTATTGATTACAACACCATGTTGTTCTGCTGCTCCATTTGTAACATTGTCAAGCAATTTTTCAAATGGTTTTCCAAATCCAATTGAAGAACTTTTTGATGCAATATTTCTTAATTCATTATATAAATCAACATACTCCTGTTTATCGGGATTATTGGCAGCATATCCATCTACACACCATAGCGAGAATAGTTTTCTGAACTCTCTTATTCCTTCTTGGATTTTTCTTAATCCGCCTTCTTCATTCCATTTTTCTATCATTTTATAAAACAAATACTTAACCCTTATACTATCACAACCATATAAGGTTCTATAAGGTATTGATGAAATCAAATCATCAATTAAAGAATCTTCATTTGTTACTTTAGAGCAACAATTATAGAATAATTCTGAATTCCCCAAATCAGCATAAGTAGGATTTTCATTCCTAATATCATCAAAGCCTCTTGTTATAACCTCTAAGAGAGCCTTATCATCATAAATGGCGTTAGACTCACAAAGATTTTTTTCAAATTTCTTAAATGATGCAATTAAGGCATTATATGATTTATATTCATCCTTGGCAGAACTAATTTCCTTTTTAAATTGAGTTAATGTCATTTCACCATTTAGAGCAAAATTTAAATTTTTATCAAACATTCTTTTTTCATGATCTGTTAAGCTTTCTAAGTACTCCTTTGAGTTTAGATAATTCACAAATCCGTTATAGCTTAAGTCTTCTTTAGAATTTTTTGCATAATTATATATAGTCTCACTAACGAAACGATTGTATGATCCGGATTCATCTAAGCTAATAGAAACTCCATCAACAATGGGCATAAATGGATGATTAGAAAAGCATAAATCTTCATTACTTTTTAACCACTTTACAAGATCATCTAATTTACTCAAATCATTCATCCTTATAGTAAGCATATCATTTGATTCATAAGCTCTTGTTTTATAAAAACCATCAATATTATTCTCAATATAGTATGATCCTATTTCTGCCATTACTTTTGAAATTTTATCATTTTTTATTGTTACGTATATTTTAACCTGTGGCATTTCTTCTTTTTTATCTTCAATCCCACATGTGTTAATTGCTATAAACCCATCCCAGCGCACATCAATATGTATAGCTGGAGATGATGAATAATTTCTAGAAGTTTCCTTAATATTGCCGAAGTTATATGCTCTAATCAAAAATATATCTCTTAATTTTTTATATTTCTTAAACATAGATATGATAATTGATAAATCTTTTAGCTCTTTTATTTCATAATTCTTATCATTTTGTGAACTAGATAAAATTCTATTTTGTTCTTCATTTATTCTAGATTCGGCAACTTGATAAAATTTTTCTAAATCATAATTCACGTTTGTTAATATTTCAAACAGATTTATATTACTATTTTTTCTTAATAAACGATAATAACTTAAGGCTTCTGAAAGTAAAAGCCTTTCTTCTAAAGAAAATTCTCTAGAAACAATGACATATTCATCTTTCATATTTTTCAAATTATCGTCTCTTTCAAACGTAATTAATTCCGCATATACGTCATCGTCGCCATTCAAGTTTTTATTTTTTATTTTACTAAAAAAATCATTTATCCTTTTTTCGTTTTCCATATCAAAACCCCTTTTCCCATAAATGCCATTTATGCTAACACATAAATACTTAAATGTCAATATCCTCTTATAATATAAATAGTTTAGGAAAAGGCACTAAAAAAGGAAGCCCTATAATGAAATGTAATTCAGCAAAAACATTCAATAGGATACTTCCACATAAACATAAGTTACATTATTATAACTATCTATTAAAAAATTTTATCTATTGCACTATAATCATTATTTATAATTTCCATAAAAACAGGTATATTAAATTTAGAAAATTTTTTAGCTAATAATTCACTTTTTATCATAAGAATGTAATTTTTTTCAATAAAAAATCTATCAATGTCTTTTAGACCATAAGATTTTAACATTTTTATGTTATTATTTATATTTTCATAATTATATGCCAATGAAACTATAGTATCATAATCAAAGGTATTTTTTACTACTTCTAAACATTTATTACTAATGTTTATTTTTTTTAAATCGTCATTAACCATTTTTACCTCCATAAGCTTTTATATCATTTTTTTATCAGTTTCTTTCGATCCATCAACATAGTTTTCAGAATAAATATCTAGTTTTTGAACATCATCAAATTTACATATTTTTATTATTAAATCATAAATGTTTTTTAACTCGTTTTCATCTAACATACTACCATAAATTATACAATACAATAGTGCATCTATGCCACTATCCTTATTATTATCTTTTAAGACACTATAACGTCTCAAAACTTTTCTTCTAGATATTTTAACACCATTAAAATTATAAACGTCATCTGATTCTTTGAACCTTTCTAGAATTCTAATATTCTTATCATTAAACGTATCTGACGAAATATTTATTGGATTTATTATATCAAATAAATTATCATATAAAACAGAATTAGGTATTCCTATGTGGGCATTTCCGTAAAATATGCATTGTTTTTCAATATCATCCGATATGAGCGAATTTTGAAGTAATTTGCTTGTACTCAACGCCAATTGCTTATTAGGAGTTCTATATCCTCTAAAAATATCAGAATCTAACATTCCAAGCTTTCTTGCAGCTTTTATCATATAAAATTTATATCTTGTTGCAGGAGATAAACTAGATAAATTTTTAAGAGCATATTCCTTAGCATCTGCTTCCAAGGCTAAGTCATATATATCTATCATACTTGGATTCCTATATCCTAAAACACTAAGTAATTTTCTTGGTTTATTATTTTCATCTAATAACGAAATTCCATAAGATTTTAAACCATTTATATTATCTTTTATAGCCATATGACTTTGCTTAAGGAATGACGGGCAATCTTCCCAAATTTGTTCAATGCTTATATTGTTTTCTCTCATAAGTTCGATATTCTTTTGTATTGTAGTTAATAAACCACTTTCTTGAAGTTGAAATTCCCCTGACTTCCTTGATTTATTTCTTTTTAATCGAGTATGTGAACTTGGATATAACGCTGTTGGAAAGGTCTCTATAATTTCTCTAAAATCAATACCATTTGTGGCACTTTTTAATTTTTTTAAACTTTCAAGCGATGATTTTATAAATGTCAATGTTAAAATATTTGTATATTTCTTTAGTTTTTCAGTAAGAACGCATTCTTTTTCTAAAAATTGTAATATTTCTTCTATTTTTCTTAAATCTGCATAAGATAATAACATTTTCCTATCATTTTCACTAAATTTTGAAAAATCAATATTATATTTATTTAATAATTCAACTAACGCATTCTCATCAACATTTGTTTCTTCCATTGAACCTAATTGTAACTCATCAACATCTATGTTATAACTTTTGAATATATTATAATTTATTTCGTGTATTGCTTTCCATATATCTTTTCCCAAAATATTATTTTCTCTAAGGTATTTATTAATGAAATCTATTTCTTCTTTGTTTATTAGTTCTTTAGATTTGCCTTTTAATTTTCTAATTAATTTTTTTATATTAATTTCGGTCTCACGACTTGCAACATAATTTTTTCTACTATTATTGATTCTGTCTACTATGGAATAAAGAATTTTATCATCTTCCGAAATACAATTTTTTAAATAATACTCTTTCGAAGAATCACTTAGTATAGAAAAATTACAAACCCTATCTAATTCTTCACAGGATAAAGCCTCAGTTGGAATCAAAATTTTATTTAATTCTTCAAGCAAACTTTTTGTATAATTCATTGGATCCTTTAATTGCTCTAGCAACCTATCTAATTTTTCTATTTTTTTATCAAAATTTGAGAAGGTTTCTTTTTCCAATAAAACTATTATTTCTTCTAAATTGTTCATTTTATTTTCCTCCCATTCCTCCGAGTTCATAATTCATGTTCTTTCCTGTAGATTCTATGAATTTTTTCATCTTAATAGCTTGTTCCTTAACTATTTGCGATATTTTTTTATAATCATTGGAGTTCATTATTGTTATATTTCTCTCTATATCCTGTGATACCGAATCATATATTTGTTTTGACTTTTTATAATCGTCCTTCTTATCATCGGTTGCTCCATAAAACACCATTATGGGATATATTACATTCATTGGTCTACCATATATTTTACTTAGCCCAGCTGCACTTGACACTCTATAAACTAACCTATAATCATGTGCTTTATATCTTCTTAAGCAATCATACTTTTTAGTAGTATCTTTCACATGATGATTGGATGATGTCAAAATATTTGCATCATTAATCATATTCTCTAACCCGTTTAATACCTTCTTTTTATGTGATGAATTCAATGTTTTATTATCGTCTATTTGTTTAGAAAGATCTATACCATCCATAAATACTATTATATTATTGGCACCATTATATAAAACTTTATCATCTTCATATCCGGTCATGCTTCCATTCTCTAAAGCAGCACTCATATCACTTACAGCTTTTTTTAAACTTTCCCATATTTCATCAAGATAATAAGAATTGCATATTTCATTAGATTTAATTGCCTCATACATATCATCAAGTGCTGTTTTCAAACAAGAATAATAACCAGCTAAATTCACGTTATTTTGATTATTCTCATAGTTTTTTATGATTTCTTGAGCCAAAGTTATGGTTTGCAACATATATGATTTGCCTATATTTTCTAATTTTTTCTCAGGTGTATTTAATTCTTTTATTAGATTATATTTTGAAATGTAAGATTTTAAAACCATTTCGCTATTTTCTAATTTTCCTCTTTCCAGTAATGGGATAACTTTTTCTTTTAAAATGATTGCCAATTTCTGCTCAGGAGCTTTAAAAACATCTATATATTCAAGCATTTCCATACAATTTAACCCAATCAGAGTTTTTATAAACGAAGTATCTTCAACATTATTTTCATTTATTATTTTTTGTGCCTGATTTAGCAATTTTAGTTCAGTTTCACTTGTACTATGCTCTAACGGTTTATTAACAGGTACTGCTAGAATTTCGGGATTTATTGTTCTTGTTTGATGTCTATTATTATTTTTTCTTGATTCAATTATTATTTTTTTCTTAGTTAGTTCATTTTGCTTTTTCTTTTCATCAGATATTAATGAAGCAATTATTTCAAAACCTTTTATTGTTATATAATGATATATTTCTTCTTTATCTTCTGGTTCAATACCTTGCATATTATCTATAACATCATATATATCTTCACTAAAAATTTCTCCATTTAATAACTTATTTATAATATCCAATATGCCTTGATATTTTTGAATCTTATATTCTATATTAGTTTTTTCTTTAATAATTAATTTATATTTCTTTGGATAATCTCTTAAGAAAATTCTTAAGTTATGCTCTAATTTTTCGAAGTTATCGTTGATACCCGAAACTTTCTCTGGAAAATTAACTTCAAGCTCTTCCTTTATAAACTGTAATTTTTTATAGTTTATATCATCTATTATTTTCTGATCTATTAAATACTGTTTACAATCTTGGAGAATACCAAAATTAAATCTATGAGATAATTCATATTCTTTTATGAAAGCATTAGTAATCGAATAAGCATTATTCATCAATAACAAATCGGTTTGCAATTTATTTATTTCATCGGTTAAAATAGCTATTTTTTCATTGTATGATTCAATTATTATTTTTAATTCATCTTCCACGACTTACACCGCCCCTTTTTTTGAAACTTTCTTCAATAATTTTATTAACACACTCTGGAATTTTTGACGGAAAAGTTATTGGTACCCCTAATAATATTTCCATTTCTGTTATTAAATCCATAATCCTTGTTTTCAAAACTTTATTATTATCATCATAATTTCGGATACAGTCTTGCAACATTATATAATCTTCTATTAATTCAATTTGAAATTTATTAAGAATTGACTTTTTTCTCCCAGTACCACACTCAAATTCATAAGAATTTTTCCTGATTTTGTTCAAATTTTCCATATTCATATATAAATCATCATCGGCATACATCAAATTGCATGATTTTAAATTAGACATTCTTTCACTAATAATATCAAATGATGATTTAACATTTAATAAACTACATATTGGCTCATCATTCCAATCCTTATTACTACAAACTTCATACATCTTAATAAGTAAACGCCTTGATTCTGGATCCATATCTTCACTAAACATTCCAAGTATTTTACCTGTAATTTCTTCATTTGTCATATTAAAACCTCCAAGTAATTGTATATATTATCAGATTAATTATATCATACATTTATTTTTATATAAAGAAAAACGACTAGCAATTAGTCGTATTTTTTCTCTTCTTCTGATAAATCATTTGATAAAGCTTTTTTAAGTTCATCTTTATTCATTGAGGAATAGCCTTTAATTCCCTGAGCCTTAGCCATTTCTTTTAGTTTTGATAGGTTTACATCATCTAGCATTTCTTCAACTGGCATCTTACCATTTTCCGCTATATAATCGATTTGTTCTTTTGTTAACGTTTCGTGTTCAATTAAGTTAGAAGCTATTAAATCAAGTAAATCTCTATTTTTTTCTATTATCTTTTTAGCTTTACTATAACAATCATTAATTATTTTTCTAACTTCATTATCTATTTCTAATGCTACTTGGTCAGAGAAGTTTCTATTTTTATTATAATCTCTTCCTAAGAAAGAACTTCCCTCTGGAGTTTCTAATTGAACTGGTCCTAGACTAGACATTCCATATTCCGTTACCATGCTTCTAGCAATCTTTGTTGCCTTTGAAAAGTCATTGTGTGCTCCAGTTGTTATTTCACCAAACACAACTTCTTCTGCAACACGACCACCAAGTAATCCCATTATTTGTTCTAATAATTCTGTTTTAGTTGCCGTATATTTCTCTTCTTTTGGAAGCATTAAGTTATATCCACCAGCCTGACCACGTGGAATAATAGTTACCTTTTGAACATCATTTGCGTTATCTAATTTTATTCCTAATACAGCGTGTCCAGCTTCATGATATGCTACTAACTTCTTTTCTTCTTTAGTATATTTTTTAGTTACCTTAGCAGGTCCCATAATAACTCTATCTATTGCCTCATCTATTTCAGACATTGTAATAGCATTTTTTTCTCTTCTAACAGCAAGTAATGCAGCCTCATTAAGTAAGTTTTCTAAATCAGCTCCAGAAAAACCAACTGTTCTTTTTGCAATATTATCTAAGTGTACGTTTTTAGATAATATTTTATTTCTTGCGTGTACTTTTAATATTTCTTCCCTTGCTTTTTGTTCTGGAAGAGCAACAGTTACTTGCCTATCAAATCTTCCTGGTCTTAAAAGCGCTGGGTCAAGTACGTCAGGTCTGTTAGTTGCAGCAATTATTATAATTCCTTCATTTGCTCCAAAGCCATCCATTTCAGTTAATAATTGGTTAAGAGTTTGCTCTCTTTCATCATGGCCTCCACCAATACCCGTACCACGTTGGCGACCTACAGCGTCTATTTCATCAATAAATATTAGACAAGGTGCATTTTGCTTTGCCTGTTTAAACATATCTCTTACTCTTGATGCCCCAATACCTACATATAATTCAACGAAATCAGAACCAGATATAAAGTAGAATGGTGCATTTGCTTCTCCTGCAACTGCCTTAGCAAGTAATGTTTTACCAGTTCCTGGAGGGCCTACAAGTAAAACACCTTTAGGTATTCTAGCTCCTAATTTAGTAAATTTCTTTGGATTTTTTAGGAAATCAATTAACTCTTGTAACTCTTCTTTTTCTTCAGGTAATCCCGCAACATCCTTAAATGTTACCTTTCCATTATCAGGATTTAATTTAGCCCTACTTCTTCCAAAGTCCATTGATCCTTTTTGCCCACCTAGTTGCTTTGTAAAGAACCAGAATGCAATACCAATTAAAACTATGTAAGGAAGTATGTTAGTTAAAAACATAAACCAAGTACTTGATGTAGGATCTGATTTAGATACTATCTTAAAATCCTTTTTCTCACTTGCACTTACTATTTGTTTAATAACAGTATCTGAAAGCGGTGTTTTAACGCTAAATGTCTCTCCTTTTTTTGCATCTCTTAACGTACCTGTTAATTGGTATGTGTAAGCTTGCGTAGAAGGTGTTATAACAACTTCTTTAATGTTATTTTTATTTAATGCTTTATTAAACTCATTATATGTTAATTCCTTATTCATATCATTAGTCATGTTATATAAAAACATTATGGCAAGACCAATTACTAATAACATTACATAAGGAAACATTCCCTTTTTCATATTTTGATTATTCTGCATTTATTGTTCCTCCTTGTAATACTCTAATATTATATCATAGTTTCCTCTTTTTGACCTATCATATTTAGATTTTTTAAGGCCTGGAAGCCATATTATTTTATCATTACTATCTGTTACAACGGGTTGATTATGCCTTTGTTTCATACTAAGTTTTTCATCTATGTATATATCCTTTAACTTTTTAAACCCGGAGAGATTTAAGACGCTTATCCTATCACCATCGTTTTTAGTTCTAACAATAATAGGAAGTGATATTTCAGATGAGTTAAACGCCGCATAAAAATTAGTTGTATCACCTAACTTATCTATTTGTTTTATTACATATCCATTAAGTAAATGAAGTTCTTTATCAAATATAAAACACCAATTATTATAAATTATATCATCCGCAAAATATATCTTATTATAGTCTTTTATTAATTTTTTATTGTTTGGCATTGATAAAATGCTATTTGGTCTTTTACTTTTTAACATTTTTAAAATATCATTTTTATTTTTAGAAGTTACTTTCCCTATGTCTTTTTTGTACACAGAAAATAAATATTTTTCTATTACCTTTTCTATTATTAAATCGTCCTCTTTTAATAATAGAGAAATATTTATCTTATCATCCTTAACTACGTTAGGGTAAATCTTTAAAACCATTTTAGATACATAATCATCATATTTTTTTAATTCTAACGAAAAATCTACAAATTTCCTGTGGATAAGTTTATTTTCATCTTTTAATTTAGGCAAAACATACTTTCTGTACCTATTTCTTTTATATTCATCACTTGTATTGGAGTTATCCACAGCAAAAGGAATATTTTCTTTTATACAAGCTTTATTTATATCATCTTTTGTTAAATATAACAAAGGTCTTATAATAGAATAACTATCTCTTTTAGATATTAGATTTATTCCACTATAACCTTTAAGCGAAGATCCTCTAGATATTTTCATAAGAATAGTTTCAATTAAATCATCCCCGTGATGAGCAGTAAATAAATACTTAGAATTATATTTTTTTAGTACTTTATCAAAGAATTCATACCTTTTTTTTCTTGCTTCTTCTTCAGTAAACTTATTATTCTTATATTTATCTATCTTCATAAATTCAAAGATGATATTATTTTTCATACAATACTTTTCTAAAGCATCTTTTTCTAAATTACTTTCTTCTCTATGATTATGATGCACGTGACAACAAATAATTTTATTTTCTTTATATTTATTTTTTAACAAATCAAGTAAAAACATAGAATCTGGTCCATAAGATACCGCAACCGTTATTATGTCTTCTTTTTTTATATGCAAAGAATCCAGAAATTTATAAACATCTTTCATAAAATCACCTTAACGTATATTGTAACACAAAAAGAAAAAAACACCATATTCTATATGATATTTTAATAATTTTTAAATATATGCTGTGTTTTTTTAATCTAAATACAAATTTTCTATTCTTTTGTTATTTATCATTCTATCTTTGAATTAAGACTATAATATTAAAAACAAAAAAGAAAGTCAAATTTGACTTTCTTATTAATCAGTTAATTGGTCTTCTAATACATCTAATGCATCATCTTCTACTTGTTCACTTTCAAGAGAATATTTAACATTAGAGTAATATTTAGAACCTGTACCTGCTGGTATTAATTTACCAATAATAACGTTTTCTTTAAGACCTGTTAAATTATCAACCTTACCCTTAATTGCAGCATCAGTTAAGATACGAGTAGTCTCTTGGAATGATGCAGCTGATAAGAATGAATCAGTTTCTAACGATGCCTTAGTTATACCAAGCATTATTGGACGACCAGTTGCTGGTTTCTTACCATTTATAATAGCTTCCTTATTAATTCTAGTAAATTCGTGCATTGAAACTAATTTACCATCAACTAATTCAGTTTCTCCACCATCAACTATCTTAATACGAGCAATCATACGACGAGCAAGTATTTCAACGTGTTTATCTGAAACATCAACACCTTGTGATTTATAAACTTTTTGTACTTCTGATAGAATATAGTTTTGTGCAGTAATAGGATCAGTTACCGCAAGTAATTCTTTTGGATTTATAGAACCAACGTTTAACTTATCTCCTGCTTTTACACTTTGTCCTAATTCAACACAAAGTTTAACACCATAGTTAGTTGTATGTTCTCTTGTTTCTACGTCGTTAGTAATAGCAATTTTATATTTACCATTTACTTCATCTATCTTAGTTATCTTACCATCTATTTCAGCAATTGTAGATTTAGCCTTTGGATTTCTTGCTTCAAATAACTCTTGTACACGAGGTAAACCTTGAGTTATATCTGCTCCTGATGCAACACCACCATTGTGGAATGTACGCATTGTAAGCTGTGTACCTGGTTCACCGATAGATTGAGCTGCCATAATACCAACAGCTTCACCTATTTCAGCAATGTTACCAGTTGCAAGGTTAATACCATAACAATGTTTACATACACCATTTTCTGTCTTACAAGTTAAAGCAGTTCTTATTTCAACTTCTGTAATTCCTGCCTTATCAATTTTATCAGCAATTGGTTCAGTAATTAATTCGTTTTTATCTATAATTAATTGCTTAGTTTTTGGATCAACAACTTTTTTATTTGTATATCTACCAGTTATACGTTCATGAAGACTTTCTATTACAGTACCATCTGATTCATCAACGAATGCTTTAACAACAACACCTTGAATAGTACCACAATCTTCTTCTCTTACGATAACATCTTGAACAACATCAACTAAACGTCTTGTTAAATAACCAGAGTCAGCTGTCTTAAGTGCTGTATCCGCATTACCTTTACGAGTTCCGTGTGTAGATATAAAGTATTCAGATACTGATAATCCATCAACGAATGAAGATGTAACTGGAATTTCTACTGCATCACCATTTGGTTTTGCAAGAAGTCCACGCATACCTGCCATCTGGTTATATTGTCCAATAGAACCACGAGCACCAGAGTTAACCATCATCATAATTGGGTTATCTGTTAAAGTTTGTACTTTTTGTTTTAATTCTTTTTCTACTTCGCTTGTTGTATTATTCCATACTTCACAAACTTTTTCATAACGTTCTCTATCAGTTATTAAACCACGTCTATATTGTTTATTTATAGTGTCAACAACCTTTTGAGATTTATCAATAATTTCATTTTTGTGTTCACTTTTTACAACGTCCGCAATTGAAATTGAAATACCTGATAAAGTAGAATACTTAAATCCTAAGTTCTTTAATTTATCTAGATATATTGAAGTTTCAGTTGTTTTATAACGTTTAAATACTTGTGCAATTATCTTCTTTAAGTCACCTTTAGCGAAAGGTTTTACAACTTCCTTATTTTTAATTTCTTCTGGAATATTAGAACCTCTTTTTAAGAAATGAACCATAGGAGTAAATCCTTCATAATTAGCTTTAGTAGGTTCATTAATATACTGGAATCCATCTGGCAATATTTCGTTAAACAATAACTTACCAACAGTAGTTATTAAGTACATTTCCTTTTGCTCATCAGTAAATGTTTTATACTTAAATGATTTAGCTGGTAATGCTATTCTAGCATGAAGAGTAACTTCTCTTCTTTCGTATGCTTCGATAGCTTCGTTAGCGTTCTTAAATACTCTACCTTCTCCTTTATCACCAGGTTTTTCAGTAGTTATGTAATAGTTACCTAAAACCATATCTTGTGATGGAGTAACGATTGGCTTACCATCTTTTGGGTCTAGTATGTTATTTGAAGATAACATAAGTAATCTTGCTTCAGCTTGTGCTGCTTCAGAAAGTGGTACGTGAACAGCCATTTGGTCACCATCAAAGTCTGCATTAAATCCAGCACAAACAAGAGGGTGTAATCTAATAGCCTTACCACTTACTAACTTAGGTTCAAATGCTTGAATACCTAATCTGTGAAGTGTTGGAGCACGGTTTAACATTACTGGATGTTCTTTAATAACATCTTCAACAACGTCCCATACTCTTTCATCTTGATTTTCAATCATCTTTTTAGCAGATTTAATATTGTGAACAATATCTCTTTCTACTAAACCATGAATAACGTGTGGTTTGAATAATTCAAGAGCCATTTCTTTTGGAATACCACATTGGTACATCTTAAGTTCTGGTCCAACAGCAATAACACTACGTCCAGAATAGTCAACACGCTTACCAAGTAAGTTTTGACGGAAACGACCTTGTTTACCTTTTAACATAGAAGAAATTGATTTAAGTGGTCTATTTGATGGGCCAGTAACATTTCTACCACGTCTTCCGTTATCAAATAAAGCATCAACTGCTTCTTGAAGCATTCTTTTTTCATTTTGAACAATGATTGATGGAGCATTTAACTCAAGTAATTTCTTTAAACGATTATTACGGTTAATAACACGTCTATATAAATCATTTAAATCACTTGTTGCAAAACGACCACCATCTAATTGAATCATTGGTCTTAGTTCTGGAGGTATAACAGGAAGTGCTGTTAATATCATCCATTCAGGTTTATTTCCTGATTTATCAAATGAATCTAATATGTCTAATCTCTTTAATAATCTTGTTTTCTTTTGTTCTGAAGCACCATCTAACTCTTCTTCTATTTTTGCTATTTCAGCTTTAACATCTATTTCTTTTAGAAGTTTTAAGATAGCTTCAGCTCCCATACCTACTTCAAAAGTATTTCCATACTTTTCATAGTATGCACGGTATTCTTTATCAGATAAAGTTTGTTTCTTTTCAAGTGGAGCTGCACCTGGATTAATAACTACGTATGATACAAAGTATAATACTTCTTCTAAGTCTCTTGGAGACATATCAAGTACTAATCCCATACGGCTTGGTACACCTTTAAAGAACCAGATGTGAGATACTGGAGTAGCAAGTTCGATATGACCCATACGTTCACGGCGAACCTTAGATTTAGTAACTTCTACTCCACATCTATCACACACGATATCTTTATATCTTAATCTCTTATACTTACCACAAGCACATTCATAATCCTTTGTAGGTCCAAAGATTTTTTCACAGAATAAACCATCTCTTTCTGGTTTTAAAGTACGATAGTTTATTGTTTCTGGTTTTTTTACTTCTCCATAAGACCATTCACGGATTTGTTCGGGTGAAGCGATAGATATTTTAATTCCTTCAAATCTATTTGCATCTAACATTATTCTTCATCCCCTTCCACTTGTAAATCTTCCGATTCATCTAAATTGTCTTCTAATTCAGCTTCGTAATCATCAGATTCTTCTTCCGAAAGATCATCTCTTTCTTCTGCTTCCTCTTCTTTACTTACTATATCAACAGTTTCTTTTGGTTTTACCATTGATACATTATCTATTTCTTCGATTGATAAAGGAGCTCCTTCTTTGTCTTCCTCTTCTTCTAGAGTCTTAACATCTACTTCTTTACCATCTTCATTTATCATTGCAACGTTTAAACCTAAAGCTTGGAATTCTTTAACTAAAACACGGAAACTTTCTGGAACACCTGCTTGATTAATTGGTTTACCCTTAACAATTGATTCGTATACCTTAACACGTCCTACAACATCATCTGACTTAACTGTTAAGATTTCTTGAAGTACGTGAGCAGCACCATAAGCATAAAGTGCCCAAACTTCCATTTCACCAAATCTTTGTCCACCAAATTGAGCTTTACCACCTAAAGGTTGTTGTGTAACTAATGAGTAAGGTCCTGTTGAACGAG
>ENA-ORNP01001001-ORNP01001001.1-human-gut-metagenome-genome-assembly--contig:-NODE-1001-length-31297-cov-3.319666_pt1 | contig 31297 bp, 34 predicted proteins | sample MGYA00242119_ERZ509030 | MGnify/ENA primary metagenome ERZ509030 (study PRJEB26280, sample SAMEA2338708) | human gut metagenome | biome: human gut; feature: human-associated habitat; material: faeces... | reverse complement strand
ACTTCCGGCGTTACGTTTAGAGGATAAACCTGTTTGTTGGCGCCGTGGCGCAATTCCAATGCACCGGTCAGGTAGAAGTTTCTCCACGGGCCGCTCTCCGATTGATAGCCGAGTTGGTCGTATGTTTCCGCCAGTAGTTCCCGCGCTTCCTTATTGTCCGGTTCTGCAAAGACCAGGTTGTTCAAAAGAGTGGCCACCCAACGATACTCGCCCGATTCATACGAGGCGCGTGCTATTTTAAGTACGTTCGCCGCGCCGCCCATTGCTTTTACATACTGCGTGCCGAGTTCTGTGGGCGGAAGCGGATTCAGGTTGGCGGGATTGCCGTCATACCATCCGTAATAGAGCTGGTATTGCGCTTTGGCATTGTGGCTCAATGTGCCGTAATATCCCCGGTTGTAGAAATGCTTGTCTAAGCTTTCCGGAAGTTTTATCAGTTCCGCAATTTCGTTGGGAGTATATCCCTTATTGGCAAGGTGAAGCACCTGGTCGTGGGTATAGCGGTAAAGGTCGCGCTGGTTCTCCCAGAATTTCACAATGTCCTTGTTTCCCCAAGTGGGCCAGTGATGAGTCCCGAACGACACTTCCACCCGGTCGCCATACAGTTGAATCGCCTGGTCGATGGTCTTGCTCCAGTTGCGTCCGTTGCGCACCTGCGCTCCACGCAAGGTAAGCAGGTTGTGGAAAGTGTGGTTCATCTCCTCTGCCGTGCAGAATGCCTTGTACTGCGGGAAATACATCATTATTTCCGTAGGGGCTTCGGTGGCTTCGGCAAAGATGAACTCGATGTCCAGCCCGTCCACGGTGCGTTTCTCTCCGGTGCGGCCTATTTCCACGGTAGGCACGGCGTTGCCCTGTTTCCCGTATGCGTTGACCTGGCCCAAACCGCTGCCGAGGGTACCTTTCGCGCTTTTCGGCAGGAGTGCTCCATACATGTATACGGCGCGGCGTCCCATCGTAGTCCCGGCTGTGGCATTCTCGCTGATGGCATGTTCGAAGAAGCCTTTTGGGGCGATAATCTCGATGTCCTTATTGGGGGCGCCATCGATAATGGCATTGACGCCGGCGTAGTGGTCCACGTGCGGATGGGTGAAGATGATGGCTTTCACCGGCAGGTCGCCCAGATGCTTCTTCACCAATTCATACCCTGCCCTTGCAGTGGCTTCGGTAGTGAGCACATCTATCACCACCCAACCGCTTTCCGTGCGGACGAAAGTCATATTTGCCAGGTCGAAGCCGCGCACCTGATAGATTTTGCCGGGCAGCACTTCAAAAAGCCCGTGTATTTTGTTCAGTTGGCTCTGTCTCCACAGGCTCGGGTTCACCGTCTCCGGCGCCGCTTTGTCCAGGAAGTTCCAACTATGCAGCTCGTAAGCCGTCGTACCGTCTTCATTCTTGATGGCGGACTCGTCGATGGTTCCGATAAACCCTCTTTGCGCATCTCTGAAATCATCTTTGTTTTCAAAAGGAAGATACTCCTTCACTTGGCGGTTCTTTTCACGTGTAAACGAGGTTGCATCGGTTTGCGCCCAGCCCCATTGGCTACACAGCAGCAGGATGCCCAGTGCGAATAAGATTTTCTTTTTCATGTTCATTCTATTTTTAATGGTTACTATTGTTTCTTTTTGACGATGCAAAGATAGGGGCGAAAAAGGGGCATAAGAAGGTCTGAATGGTCACGGATTGGTCATTTTGTACAAATTCACTGAGAATCCGCCTTTCTTTCCGGTATTTTATAGTATATTTGGGCAAAACGTCAGTTATGGAAATGAATACCAACCTATATTCCGTATTCAGGAAGCATCTTTCGGTAGAAGATGGCAGGCAATGGATGTTTTGGGAAAGCGACGGAACATTCCCACCGATTCCTTACCCTATCCGTGTGGTTTCCGCCGCCCTTCTCACGTGTCATGCCGGACACATCCTTTTGGAAATCAATCTGAAAAGTTATCGTTTCTCTACCGGCGAGGTGGTGGTATTACTGCCGGAGCATATACTATATATAAAGGAGATATCGCCCGATTTCCAAGGCAGCGGCATAGTATTCAGCGATAGTTTCTGGAAAGAAGCCCGCCGGGAAGTGGAAAAAATGAACCCTTATTACGCCACGGTGAAGGAGTTGCCGTGCATTCCTGTGTCTTCCCGGCAGTCGTTGCATTTATCTCACTATCTGGACATCTTCAAGGAGAAATACCAGGCCCCGCAAACCACCCACAACCAACTTATTGTTCAAAAGTTGCTCACCGTATTGCTTTATGAGATTTACCAACTCTACGTCGGCGTGATAGACCGGTTGCCTCCACCGGGAAAGAAAGAACAGTTGTTCCAGGAGTTTCTCAAGCTGTTGGCTGTCCACTTCAGGAAGGAGCGGGGTATTCAATTCTATGCCGAGCGGTTCCGGATGACTCCCCGCTATTTCTCAGCCGTTATCAAGGAGTGCAGCCGGCAGTCGGCTGCCGAATGGATAGATAATTATGTGACCACCGAAATCGGCATCCTGCTGCGCACCTCTACGCTCTCTGTGAAAGAGATTGCGGATATGCTGAACTTCCCCGACCAGTCTTTCCTGGGGAAATACTTCAAACGGCAGACTGGGGTGTCGCCCAGGCAATACAGGGAAAGTATGAATGATTTTTGAAACTCATTCATACTTATCTTGCCAGATATACTTCTATTTTAGAAGTTTCTTTGTCATTTAACCACTTTACGGACAACCCAAAGAAATACCATAAATATGAAAGCTGAAATCACTCCCAGCACCACCAATGATAACCATACCGGAACTCCCAAACCAAAGCCGAGTGCAAATACAAAACCCTCCACAAACCCGAAAGGATTGATGGAACTTAGCTCAAAACTGTCATTTCGAGGAGCCATGGCATAAGCCAGCCCACTAAACAGCAATATCAACCCCAAGGCTGATATTACACACGTTTTCAGATTATATTTCGTGATATTATTCACTTCCCTTTTTCACGTTCTCAACAAACTCCTTTGCCGGTTTAAACGCCGGGACAGAGTGGGCCGGAATAACGATAGTCGTATTCCTGGATATATTGCGGGCTACTTTTTCGGCACGGTGCTTAATCTGGAAAGTCCCGAATCCCCTCAAATAAACATTCTCACCCGAAGCGATTGATTTTCTCACATTTTCCATAAATGCTTCAATAACATTTGCCACCATTACTCGTTCTACACCGGTTGAAGTAGCAATGTCCCTGATAATTTCTGCCTTAGTCATTTCATTCTTTTTTAATTAGATGCGCAAAGATAACGCTTTAAATGAAAAAATCCACATTCAGACTGCACTTGAAACTCAATCATTCACACCTGTTACTTTATTAATATATACACACTTAGGTAGGATTAAGCTGTTATTGCTCAAAAGGATAAAAACCAAACTTTCATACAGAGCAAAAACGGCAAAAAAAATCTCATTTTTTATCCTAAAAATGTCAAATCGGGCATTAACAAAGATAATTAGTTTTTGTCCGGTCATGTGGCGGCACCTTCACATAACAGCTCTCCGAAAACAAAGAAGCCATAATCACCATTCCATCCCTGAGTGTAAAATGCAGCAAATCATCCTGCCTTTCCACGCTCTTGATTTCTCCAAACGCCACGGGAAACGGCTGATTATATCCACGGAAAATCACCCCTTCACGCCCGTACCGGAAACTGCTCACCTCCGGATAATCCTGAAGAAATTGCTTCACCGGACTTTCAATAGAAAAATACCCTTCCAATTCGTCATACATATTCCAAGCCTCAACACCGCTCCATTCAGCCTGCTCCAAAATCTCCGGTTTACCACTTCCATAAGCAACTATCTCCGAACTATTCTCAATAAAAAAATCATGAACTTCCTTTTCAGGAACAACCAAACAACCGGAAGCAGCCTCAAGAATCCGTTTATAGCGTACCGGCATATTTTCCTTTCCACTCATAGAGGACTCCCTCACAGCATACAAGTTAATCCCTTTATGCGCCCCGGCATATTCCAGCACAGCTTCTGCCGCCAGCATTTCAAACTCGCTGCTCAATGCCGAAAGAAAAGTATCCTTTCCGTCCTTATAAAGCTCTTCTATAACAAACAACAACTCCGTCCGGATAACATTCTCCAGATTCCGGTCCGTAGCATTCCGTAAGGCAGCCAAATCATCGCTACCCACAAAAGCCACTGTTTTTTCCTTAATAATCTTCATCTTAGCCTGGTCTTTTAGGGAATTAATATTGAGGGGAAAGTCATAAAAAAGGCACGGAACCAACAAGACCTCCCCAGGTGCGACCAAGCAACCCACAAGACACAAGCCAGCTCCGTGCTATACCCTAACACGTGCTGTCTAATGTCTTGTTACTGTTTTTCTCTCATTTTCTTGGTCGCTTTGGGAGGTTAAACAGCAATTCGTATGTTATTGTTTCGAAATCTATTCTATAAGCATTCGTTTTTTCAATTACCATGCAAAATTAATCAAATCCGGCAAATCCCGGTCACTTTTATACGAATTTTAAGTCAGCCACGGATTCTTATAAGGGTCGAAATCAGTCTGGAACGTCGTTAGCTGCCAATCCGTTATCGGCTTTTTGTCTTCGGCCAGCTTGCGGGGTATCTGGGGATTAAGCCTTAGTTTGGAAGCATCGTTCAGCCATTTCATCGAATCCTCATAATCCTTCATTCGCACCGCACTCACATTGTTCGGGGCAATCAGTTTTGTCAGCTCATAAATCGCCAGCCGCACCATGTGCTTCTTGACATTAAAATTCCGGGGATCGTTCAGCGCAATATTATGCCCAACTATCGGCACATCCGCATTCACGTCCATGCCCGGATAGAACACCCGTCCCTCATACACCACATATTCATGTTCTTCCAGTTCATAGTCATTATATGCAGGGTCGTAATCAGCCACAGCTCCCCAGCAATCCGAATCCATCGGATTGATATTATTATCAAACCCTTCCAGCGTCAGCAAAGTGTAAAAAGCCCCCTCGAACGACACCACATCCCACACCTCATAAGGGACAGGCAACCATTCCGAAGCCTCTTTCTCTATCCACCCGGCAACCATAGGAATACGTATATCCCCGAACTGGTAGCCATTTTCTTCCACGCAACAGAAAACCACATCATTGTATTTCACTATATCCCCGGCATGATAGGTACTGAATTGGGAGTATCGGGCAACCTCTTCGATAGGGAGGTTAAAATCGTCATGCTCTCTCCAATATGTTTTTGTAGCCGGAGCCTTATACCCGCTAATCGAACGGATAACTTCGTAAATTCGCCCTTCCATATAGATAAACGCACCGGTCGGAAAAGTTATCCGGCGGTCATGTTCCGCAATATACTTTCCCTGGTTCAGCTCTCGTTCTATCTCATAATTCTCACTGAGATATTCAGTAATGCTCATTTCTGCGGATTCTTCCGCCTGTATAAAACGCTCCGGTGTATTCCTCGTCATTTGCGAAAGAGCCTCCGCAGTAATCACACCCAGATAATCCGAATCATTCAAAAATCGTCTGTACATACTCGTCTAATAATTAAATCCTTCTTGAATCACGGCGGTAGTAACCACCGAACTGTTACCGTCACCGCTTTTAAACTTATACCAGGCATCCCGCAAATAGTAGCAAAGCAGATAATCCAGACAATCCGAAAGATGCCCATATTTTTCATACTTTACCCCGGTCTTCGGGTCGGTAACCTTATGCTTGGCTTTCGTACCATCTTCATTCTTAAGTTGGTAAATCATATCCTCTGTCAGCTTCCGGCATTTGAGGTCTATTTCTATCGTCCATCCGTTATATCCTGCGAACACCTCATTTACAAACTCGCAACGGGTGACCTGCACGGGTTGTTTCTTTAGAAGTTTCAGCTTCGGGCGCAAAATGCCTTTGCCCAGGGTTTCGAGTATCACCGTATAGTTATTCACGCCATCTTCCGTAGCTGTAGAACGTTGCAGCCCCGATGGATCACCGGTTATATCCACACCGCCGATATGTTTTTCCCGATACAGCTTCTGTTGCAGCCGTCGCGCCAGCGCAGGCGTGTTATTTTCCTTATCCTTGGGCTTTCCGAGCAATTCTTCTAGGATATATACCTTCTTATTATCGTAATCAATTTGAGCTAACAGCAGCGACATCTGAGGGGCAACATTAAAGTCCCATACCGCAATAATCGGTTTGGTCGGGTCATACACCCGTTCTTTCAAACCGGTTATCAGATGCTTTGCGCCGTCAAACTTGCCATATATAGCCATATCGTTTGCCTCTACAAAGTCCCAGTTTCCGTACAATAGCCTCTCCTTAGTCGCCTGGTCCGAAATCTTATTCAATGCGGCTTCATAGGTCTGCCTGAAACCAATATCAGGATTGTCGAATACACTGAAAGGCACATAAAATTCTCCTTCCCGAAGCGTCACTTTATCCCCGTTTTCGTCCTGAACGAACCGGCTGCGCACCCAATTGGTTGTGGGATTTGTCGTCAGCAATAACTTCGACACCATAAAAGTCTCGTGCGTCCTCCAGCGTAAACGGGAGAACAATACTTCCACGGCACGCTGGGAGATTTCACTTACCTCGTCGATAAATCCGATGGTATATTCACTCGAACCGAATCGTTCAAAGTTGGGGTCACTGGGAATATCGGCGAGTTCCTTCATGATAATCACCGAATCGTTCCAGAACGTCAGTGTCCCCTCGATGTTGTTTACCCGGTAATGCACATCTTCTACCAGTCCCCATTTCTTGACAATCATCCGGATTGTATTCCAAGTCGATTCTTTCAGTGATTTCAGTGTTTTACGTCCAACCACCGCCCGGATATTTTCAAACCGCAGGCAACTGCTTACAATCCACACGCTACCGATATACGATTTTCCACCCTTATACTTTCATTACCAGTCGCTAATTGGTAACCTGCCTAAGCAGCCGTATGTTTCCATACGGTTCAGACTATATCTTCATCCTTATTTCTAAGGCGTCTCCCGTTTCCGACCGCTTGGTCGTACTCCCCGCAGGGATAGTCGTTGAGCCTTCCGGTTGCCCGGCTTGGTTGCTGATTGTCTTCATCTTTACATGGTCAGAGTTCCCAGCAGTTAAAGAGATTTTTGTCAGCACATTACTGTACAGGCCGGCAGTGGTGTCTTTTACCGGCTGCCCCGCCACCCAACACAAGTTGCGGAACATTCGTATTATTGCATTGGTAACAAAACGGTTTATATTGCGGATTGTGGTTTATATCGTAACCGATCAGTTGTTGCCGGATAGTTCCCCCGCACAACGGGCACTCCGGTTGCAACAGCTTCCAGAGTTCGTATTGTTTGGGGGACGGGCAGAAATCAATATGGAGTTGGTCGGGAGCCTTTAATTTCCGGTTTTTCCCCATTACTCAATGTCGATAGTGATTTCCTTTTCCCGGCTCAGAATCTCATTCAGCTTGTCTGAAGCAGCTCTGGATTCCAGTACCTTTCCTTTTACAGTATTTTTCCCCACAAGTATGCACCCCTCCGTATGGCTGGCATCATTCCCGGAATGAATCAATATGCCCAGAAAATGCGGCACATCATGTAGATACGGCAACTTCCGTTTAAAATGCGGACTATAAGCCATAGTCACTTTGTAATGTCCGGCGGGAATGGCAGTACGGCCATATTCTTTCTCCTTACACCGGCATTTCACACCTTGCGCCGTATCAAAACAAAGTAGAGGTAAAATGCGGACGGTATCTTCCAGCGTATTGCAGAAAAACTTCCCGTCAATAAAAAGGTCGCCGATAGTATAATCCGGCCCCTTGAATTTTCGTTTCAGCAAAAGTTTCATCTTTGGATATATTTTAGATTACATCCGTAGAATAGCTTTATCATCCTGTTAAAGTTGTTTTTGCTTCCCTACATCATTCTAATATTTTAGAAATCACTACCTTTGGGCAAATTTTAATACACCAATATGGAAAAGAAGAAAATAACAATTGAAGTAGAACCGCTCACAGCCGTATCTACCATCGGTTTACTACGTGGAATATTCCCCAGTATCATCGAACAATTAGAAGCTCAGGCCGCTGCCAACGGTGCTCCTTTAAAATTTACGAAGATAGAGGACATGCAGGAAGTACTCGATGAAATTTACGAAAAGTGCATTGCCGAAACAAATGTACGGGAGTTCGCCCAGGCACACATCAATAGTGATGGATTACCCAACTAACCCCAGGTATATAACAAAATAGCGTTGCATCTTTCTTTGATACAACGCTATTCCAATTAAAACCAACAGCAACCTACCCGATAATCCTCACAATCTCCGCAATCTGCTTTTCCGTCTGGGATTTCATACTTTCCAGCCCCTCATTTTCCTCATTCAGTTTCTGGATTTGGTTCTTATTCTCCGTCATCCGGTTACAAATATCCGTCTGCACGGCTTTCAATTTTTCGAGGGCAGATACGAACACCTTGTTAGCCTCCTCGATGCGGCTTTGAAATGATTTGTCTGAAAACATAACTTTCTATTTTTGAACATGAATAAATTCCGAATACTTCACTTCCACGTATGGGTTATCCGTCGTGATAACCTGATGCACTGCCTTCACCTTCTTCCAGAACAGCCATCGCCGTTTATACTCAATCCACACCGCTTGCCGGAGTGTCACCGGCAAATGAACCGAACCAATCAGCGAATCCTTTTCAATTATCCCGTACATTTGGATAAAAGGATTCACCATTGACACAGCCTGAACCCGTGTAATTAATGAATCCCGCACAACCACCGAATCCCGTATCACAGCATGAATCGGAGCGTCCACTTCAATCTCGTGTTTGGCGGCCGCCTCCAGATGCTTCATTTTAATTCCCATTTCCTTGATTTTCGCCAGGTCACTCGCCCGGTAACGCTTGAATTCATCCACACTCAGCCGCAGCGTCTTCACATCCGTTGCCATAGTCGCCGAATCCACCTGCCACCGTTTCATTTCCGATAGCAAAGCATCGCTATTCTGTTCCTGCCGGTCTCGTTCTTGTCTAAGCCGGACCACTTTGCGCTGTTGTAACCACACTGTGCCAACTAATGCGGCGACAATGACCAATAATACACTTGTCCGTCTATTCATAAGCCGATGATTGAGGAATAAACCACACATATTCATTTTGATACAGCTCCGGGAATAAAACCATATACCCCTTGCTTTTTCTGGTTTCATCCGTCAGGTCTTCCAGCACAATACCCACTTCGCCCAACAAACCGTCCAGATGGATTTCCGTCAGTTCCGGTGAGGGAACAATGGTAATCCGACTACCTTCCATTATCATATTCTTTATTCTTTAATCATTAAATAAAAGGTCATATTCCTCTTTTCTTCTTTGTTCCAGCACGGGAGAAATCTTCCCCTTTATCAGCCGGAAAGACGTATATTCCTTGTAAATATCCCGGCATCCTTCACGTAATTTCTCTGCCAATCGGCTTTTTAACACCCTTGTTTCTCCGACATTATAAGCCAGTACACTAAGCAAAAGCGAATCCCGTCTAAAACTGCGGAACACGGCACACCGCCGTAATAAATCCGCACGCAGCAACGAATCCGCACACGCCTCACTCATTTCAGCCGTAAACGTTTCTTGCGCCACCAGCTTGTGTCCGTAACCCACATAAGGATAATGCCGGGCCGTATGTAATCCCTCATACCATTTAATGCAATCGACCGACTGTTCAAACAGCGACTGGGAAAACACCGGCAGCGACACCAACCAGAAAACAACGAGTGCCGTTTTCATCGTTGTTTCAATAACTCCTTAATATCACCGCGCATTTCCCGCAAATCAGTCTGAATGGACACGAACTGCGTCATGGTCGCTTCAAACACGGCTTTGTCCAATTTGATGGCATTGATTTTATCATACTGGTCTTCAATTTTTACCTCCAGCGTGGCGCAGCGTTCCGTCAGTTCTGTAATACGGGTAGTGTTTGTGATATGCTGCACATATATCGTAATGATAAAAGAGAATATCACGAACAATGAGCGATAGTTACCGGCAAAGAAATCCTTAAATGTAGTCATAGACAATTATTGTATTAAAATCGAAAAAGCATCTTTCACAGCCCGTATCAACACCTCTGCCACACCGCTGTCTTTAAATATCCCGAAAATCACCAACATGACTATCAAAAGGATATAAATCATCCGTTCCATAGTCCGGCGGCTAATCTTCTTCATGGGGCGGCGGCGTTTGAGGGACAACAACATTGAAAATAATATTACCGCCGCCGTCACCTTTCTTTTTATCTTCCTGCGAGTGCTTGATTGGATAGAGTTCCATCAACGCCTTAGCGGCATTCACCGAAACCGCCCTCAAAGGGGCGGGCGATAGTGTCATCCCGAACTTGTCGATATACTCGTTCTTGGCAGTTTCAGCCATCACCGATTTCAACGTCTCTGCCACTTGCAGCTTCACGGCGATGGCCTCTGTTTCAATCTTCCGTTCTTCCAGCAATTCACTGATATAGGAAGCGATGTGTTTTTTAGCAAGCAAACGGCGTGCAGCTAAAGAGAGGTTTTTCTTCGTTTCTCCAAACACCTCCCTGTAACACGCCGTAGCTTGTCCGGCAAATTCCTTGTCCCCATCGACAAACAACTCGCAAAACTCCTTCTCGGCATCAGTCAGTTTTATATCCTTTTCTTTATCTTCCATGATGATTCTTCCGTCAGAAACAGCCTCAAACAAATCTGGCAAGGCTGTATATGTTTCTATATCATGGAATAGTCTTTTCTTCCCCGGAGGGTTTAACCAGATGCGATTTTTCCTCAATCAACTGTTCCATCAATACCTCGTAGAACACATCGGCCAAGGCATTCGCTGCTGCCTCAGCGTCAGCCAGGGAGTTTATGGTACGCATATTAAAGGCTATATTCAGGTCATACCCCGAAATGACGGCCATCAACTCCGTACCCTCATAATTCATCGCTCCGTATGTCATCCGGTCGCCGGTCTTGAAAACAACCGTTTCTTCCGCTTCATGTTGTTGTTCGTCCATTATGTAATTGCTATCTAATCAGTTATACACTAAAAGAATAATATTCTCTGCTGAAAGAGAAGACGGAAATATAAAAAAGTCACAGGACTTATATTTTAAAGTGGGTGCGTGTCTTCTCCTTCTTCTGAATGCAAATATCCCCACCGCCTTCCTGCCGTAACCGCCCGGAACAGACCGCCGCCACATTCAGGGTTGCCGTAACATCCGCTCCGGCATCATGCGCATCGTCCAGTTCAATACCCAGCCGTTCCGATAGGATTTCCAGCTTATACGAAGTCATATCCGGCTGGTGGGCAAATGCAAACCGGCCTAAGTCAATCGTATCCACATAATGCGGCTGAAAGTTCCCGTAGAAATCCGTCTTTCCGGCATATACTTTCTCAAACTCCTTGGTCAGTCCGGCATAAGCCATCATTTGCTGTAAGAAACCAATGTCAAAGGTGATATTCTGCCCGATAAGAATCGGCTTGCATTGTTGCCCTTTCGACAACGTATTGCGTTTCCCGAACCCGATAACATCTGCCGCAACCTCTTTCAGTTCCACCCCCATGGAGTGAAGCATATCCATCGTGATAGCGGAATAAGTCAGTGCCACCGGTTCATACTTCATCGGTACTCCGGCATCCTCCTCGGCCAGTTCCTGACGGGTTTTAAGCACCTTCCGTTTGGGTGCGCCTCCCATATCCAGTTTACGGTAGGGGGCGATATACTTCGCATACCGTTCCAGTACCGCCCAGTTATCCAGCCGGACAGCCTGCATGGCAAGCTGCGTGCAGGCGCAATCCGTACAGTCCAGTCCGCCCGTCTCAAAGTCCAGGACAACGGCGGTATAAATCTTCGGTTCTACTTTTGGGGCTGCCATAAGCGTATTTTTTGGTAAGTTTCACGAATTGTCTCTTCATACTCCGTCAGAGTGCCGTCATTGTCGATAACAAAATCATAAAAAGCATCCGGCAATTGTCGGCGGGTCCTGTCCCGGAAAATCCGTTCCTGGTCAATGCCCCGGGCTTCCAATGTAGCATAGCCGCATCTCACCAGAACGGTTAAAACACGGTAGCGTTCCCCGTGCATCCGCTTCAATGCCTGTACGCCACTTTCATCCACCACATAAGTACAATACCCTTCCGGGGGAACCTGGTCACGCAAGGCAAAATACTCATACCCCCCGAATTTCGTATGGGTAAGCATCTCACAGAAAGGTATTGCCTGATTTTTCCCGATAAAATAATAATCCTTCCCCTCGGTCTCATTCTCACGTCTGGGACGGGTCGTATGGGAAACAATGGCAAAAACATTCAATTCATTTTGGAGCAACCGTGAAAAATAGGTCTTGCCCGACCCGCTCGCTCCTACAATGGCAATAATAGTTGGCTGCATTACATAACTTGGATCAATGATGATTTATAGGTGTTTAAACTGTTCATCCCGGTATAATCACTGTATTTGATAGCCACCGACACGATAATCACTTTATCTTTCAGGCTTCCGATGGGAGCCTCATAGCTTTCCAGAAAATCCGACCAGCAAACGAGTTCCATCGTGTCGTTATTTTGCTGCAACAACAGCTTGGCAAACTTCTTTCGTTCCCCGGTCATCTTATCCTTATAGCTCTTTTCTTCCACTTCACTGACCGTAGCGCATACCACAATCCGTTTTCCCTCGTTGTCCGCTTCAAAAGCTCTCCTCAGTTCCAGATAAGAGGCTTTCCCCTTTACTTTCGCTTTTAAATCCGAGTTATCGAAAATCCTTCGGTAGTCTATCGAACCGATACCCGAAACGGCTATTTGCTGCATCGACCAGAAATAATGCTTGCTGATTAATTCCTCCGGGAAATCTTTCTGCGTCAGTTCGAATCCCAACGCACGGGCTGCACGGCTGAGAATGTCATATCGGTCTGTCACCGCTTTTACCTCTTCCAGATTATCGAAACACCCGGCTAAAATCATATTTTTAACGTGACGGGCATTCACAGGCACACGGGTGGCTTCCTCGTTATTATCGGGATCATCCCAAAACTCATACTTCTTCAGCTTGTAGCGGAAAATCCGGAAAATAAAATTCTCGATGGAAAGAAAGGCCCCGTTGCGTTCCCTCTCCTCAATAATGCAGTCCACAGCCTTTTTGCCAAGCATCTTAATCCGTGTCAGCGACCAGAATATTTCATCGGTTGTATAATCGGTAAAGAACTGTGCCTGCGATACATTCACGTCCGGCGGTACAATCATGGCCGAACTGCATTGCTCCATTTCCGACATCAAAGCCGGAATCTCCTTATCATCCGCCCATTGCAAAGCCACCGTGTAAAAGGCCGTCGGGTAATTCGTTTTCAGCCAGGCGCCCGTATAAGAAGTGATGGCATAAGCCGTTGCGTGGCTGTTACCGGTCACTATACCGCCAGCCGTAACAAAAGAATGGTAAGGCTCCGACATCTCCACGTTGTAAACATCCGAACAACCGATATATTCCACCGTCTTTACCTGGAGCAATTCCGTGTAAAGCCCACGCTCACCCATCTTCCGGCGTCCCATTTTATAATGAGCCTTCTTGTGACACGAAGCGCAAAGCGTGGTCAGATTATCGAAATTCTCCCCGCATTGCGAATGATCCCCATTGATATGATGCACTTCCAGGCGGCAGTTCCGTTTACCACATCGGGCACACGCTTCAAGCATCAGGTGCTTGCGGTAATATTCCAGCCGTACATATTCACTTTCCGGTTTTTCTACGAAGCCTGAATGTCCCGGCCGGGAATTCAGTTCATAATTGCCTACGCCGTAATTATCATGGTACATATCATCATTCAAAGAACCTTTATCCGTAAAACGGTAATGGGTATCCTGCTGTACATACCCGATATTCACATACATACAATCCTCCCCGGCAACCAGGCAATCCGTCCGGACTTCTCCACGCCGGGTAGGATGCTTATGATTGGCAGTTACATCCAGCGTCCTGCCATCTTCCAATGTGATTCGATAAAGCGGCATTGCGCCCACATACCGGATATCCTTAATCCGGTTCTTTACCAACCGCTCGTCTTCATTCAGCGAGAATCCTATCCCGTAGCCTTTCCGGTTATATTTCGAATGCAAGTCTGCATGTCCCGTCCGGCAGGCATATTCCCGGTCATGCCGGATACGGTACATCTCCCCAATAGAGGGTTTCCACCGTCCACCGTGCGGACGGTAAATCGTTTCCTCCCCACTGATACACTTATTGAAAAGATAAGAGCCGCCCGATTCAATCATATCCCAAATTTGCACCGCATCCTCTTTCGGGCAACCTTTTTCCTTGGCTCCTTGCATGAACTTTTCCTTCATCGCATGAATCTTATCCACACGCTTCTTGGAAATCAGCTTCATCAAATTCACACCGTCCCCCATGCTAAAACCACCTACTTCCCGGGCGATTTGGATGAGACTTTCTTGAAAATTCAACTGCCCGTAAGTATCTTTCAATGCTTCATACGTGCCCCACAAATAAACCGGGGCAACATCACCGCATTTACACAACAGATACTTCTCTGCCGAACCCGATTCTAAAGTAGCAGGCCGATATAGCGCATTTGCCGCAATCAAATCCCGGATATTCGTAGGCTTCATATCCATCAGGAACTTGGTCATCCCCCTGGAAGAAAACTGGAATACATTCTGCGTGAACCCTTGTGAAAGCAACCGGTAAGTCTTCTCATCATCCAGACTGCCCTTGACAATATCCTCAAACCGCAACCCCGTACCATACACCCGGTTGCATTCATCAATCGTTGATTGTATTTTCGACAGCTCCTTAATGCCCAGGCAGTCATTTTTCAGCAGTCCCACTTCATCCAACGAATAACCGTCCAGCTCCGACACCAATACACCGTCCACCTTTTTAATGGGCGTATAGTCAAAACATTCCATCTCTTCGCCGTCTTTGGTGTCCGGAGTGATTAGAATAGCCGAAGCATGAATCGACGCCGAACGGGGTTGCCCCATCAACGGGCGGATTTCCTCAATGACCTGCGGATAGTCCGTAATGAATTTCTTCAACTTCTTATTGGTATAGGCCATCCTGAACAAATCCGTCCAGCTCATCTTGTCGTCATCGAACATGGCCGTGATATAATTCACGATATTCAATGGAACCCGGTGTACACGGGCGACATCCTTAATCGCTGCTTTAATTTTCAACGTGGTTAAAGTCCCGGCGGAAAACACCCGCTGTTTCCCGTTGGTGTTATAACGCCGTTCCAGATACTCCTTCACTTCCTGACGCCGGTCCGATTGGAAGTCAATATCCACATCAGAAATGCTTCCAGAACTTCCTTGTCTGTATCCACTTCCTACCGAACAGTCCAGCACCTTCACCGGACTTGTTCCTCGTTTCATATTTACATGCTTTATCTTCATAAGGTCAGTCTTTCTTTAGCTACCTGAAAAATGTCGTCTTCCTTTTCGATACCGATAAATCTTCTGCCCGTATTCCGGCAGGCACCCCCCGTCGAGCCGCTGCCCATCACGAAATCAATCACCAAATCCCCCTCGTTGGTATAGGTGCGGATAAAATATTCCAGCAGAGCAACCGGCTTCTGGGTGGGATGAAGGTAACAGGTCTGTTTATCCGTGCTGAACTTCAATACCGTCCGGGGATAGCGTTCCGTACTGTCATAATCCGTAGATTGGTTGTGCTCCCGGTATATCTCGCCCTGAGAGCATTTCTGCCGGTGGGCGGCGGTAATCACTTTCCGGCTATGGCCTGTCGTTTTGATGGGGTGGTAATACGGCATTTTACGATAAAACACCAGCACGTCCTCGTGACTTTTCAAAGGCATACGATTAGCATTCAGAAACCCCGTAGCCGTACTCTTTTCCCATACCCAATTATACCGCAAATGCCGCAGGTTTGAATTTCCCAATATGCTTGTAAAGGGTTGCTGGCAGAAAAGAAGTACCGGAGTAGAATCGCGGCATACTCCACGAACCGCAGTCCACATCCCCGGAATGTCAATCACCGAATCCCACCGGCAATGAGTTGTACCGTAGGGAGGATCGGCAAGAACCAAATCGGCCTTTATCCCCTCAGAGGCAAGAAAAGGCATCACTTCCAGGCAATCCCCGTGATACAAGCTAATACTGTCGTCTATTTCTGTCAGGCTGAACATTTTCGTTATAGTTTATCGTCCATAAATAATCTTTATGGTCGAACACTATATCGTCGCCATCCTTCAGTTCATCGGCATACACCACCATCTCCTTTTCATCCCGCACGACAAGCAACTGTGCATCCCGGTCAAAACGGACTGTCTTCCCGTTCTCCAAATCCAGTTCCACATACTCGTCCGACATCATCTCTCCGGCAAGCACCGTCGTTCGGGAAGGATAAAGCCCCGCACGTTCGGGAAGCAAAAAACGCTCAAATAGCAAATCAAACTTAATGGGGTCGATCAGCGTAATCCCCAGCAGGTAAAGTGCCAGGCATCCACCGGCAGAGCCACGCCCGCAACCCACTAAAATACCGTTTGCCCGTGCCCAATTCACCGTATCCCATTGCACCAGCATGTAATCCACGTTATCGGTCGATTCCAGAATATAAACCTCATGTTCCAGCCGTTTCCGGTAAATGGCTTTCTGTCCCTCCGGCACCAAACGTTTGAATCCCTCTTCCAATAAGGCAAGAAACATGCTGTGCCGGTCGCCGTACTTTACCAGCTCCTCATCGGTCATGTCATAGCGTGGCATAAAATTCCGGTCTGTCTCATACTTGGCTTCAGCACCTTCGGCAATCTCCACCGTTGCCCGGCACATCCGTTCAAACAGGACGTTCACATCCCATTTATTTGCATCGAACAGCGGCTCAATCACCGAAAAATGCTCGTCTATGTCTTTGAAGTATTGCTCCTCGCTCTGCTCGTGGGCGGCACCGGTCGCAATTTTGTTCAACACAATCTTATTGTGCCAGTCGTCCCGGTCTAAATAGTAATTGTCACATATCAGTATAGGCTCAATCTGGAAAGAAAAGGTGAACGGGTCGGCAAATTTTTTAAAGTAACAGTTTACCGATTGCAAGACCTCGGCATCGATACGCTCGGCCTTATACTCCGTCAAATCCACCTGGAAATAAAGTTTTCCAAACACCGCTTCCAGTTGCCAGACAACTTCCTCATGCTCTTTCAACCAGAATCCCGAACGTTTCCCGAAAACTAAAACATTCCCCTCCGCATGACGGAGTAGCTGCCGGAGGTTCAGCGTATGTCCTTCACTATCCACCATCACAGCCTTCTGGATGCGCAACAGATTGCCCAATCCTTTTTGGTTCCGGCAGTAAAGTTTCAGTTCAACCGTCTGTTCCTCATGACGGAGCAGGCAGGAATATCCGAAAACCGCTTTCAATCCGGCAGCGGCACATTCCTTCTGCAAGTTAAGTGTGCCGCCCATCGTATTGTAATCACAAATCCCGATAGCCGTGTGCCCCAGATATTTTGCTTTCCGCACCCAGTCCGAAAGTTCCCCCGAACCGTTCAGCAACTCATATCCGGTATGCACCCCGAGATTGACATACGGTATCTCCAACCGGGTGGGTTGCCGTTTGCCGACATATTTCAGCAGGTTAAACCGGAAAGTTTCTCTCAGGTCGAAATAATACCAGTTCCGGCCAAAAGGAAAGGCAACATAAAAAATGCCTTCCTCCATCAGTACCTCGGGGCTTTCCATCAAGTTAAAGCGCAGATTGTTCTCTTCGCCTTTAAAAACGGAAGTCACCCCCGAAAGGTCTGCCAGCAGCATCTTTCCGAACTCTTCTATCTCTATCACTTCGTTGTCTATCTGCCGGTACGTGATTCGGTTAGCGTCCAGCCATGCCATTAATTCATTCATAATACATTCTATATCATTCTTGTAATTTGGATAACTTATATTGAACGGGAGTTTTCAACCCGTCCGTGAAAACGTCCAGTATCTCGTCAAAGGTGAGATCCTGCCAGTCCTTTTCCGGGTCGGGTATATCAGCTACAAAAACATCGAAATAGGGGGATAACGCCTCGGCAGTCTGCTTGATGGCGACTACCGCATCCCCGTCATACCCGATTACCACCGTCCGCACACCTTTCGTCTGTAACTTGTAAATCTGAATGGGCGAAATCTTCTTGCCGAATGTCGCTACCACGGCAATGCTCCGGTTGTCATACAACTCCAGCTTGCGTACCAGGGCAACCACATCGAAAATGCCTTCCACAAGAATCACCGTATCGGTCTCTTGTTCCACAATCGAATCATAATTATATAGCAGGCGTACAAAATCATTCTCCGTGGAGTTATTGAACCGCCGGATCTGGTACTCGCCCCGGCGTTTGGCTTTCCGGTTATAAGCGTCGATTTCAGCTTTCGGCCGGATATGGCGTGCTACGTAACCTACCACGTCACCGGCATCAACCACCGGGAAAATCACGTAGTCGGTAAACCGGTAATTCAGTTTGCCTGTCGTACCCACCTCAAAATAATCGTAATCGTCGTAACAGAAACCGCGCGATTTCAGGTAAGGATGTGTATATACCCGCTTATAGAAATCCGGCAGTTCCACAATACCCAACGCATCATCTATTTCCTCTTCCGTGCCCAGGGGAAACAATTGGTCGGGGTCTAACGGGGCGTTTAGGTCCGCTGTCGGTGTCACCATCAAATCCGGACGCCCTATTTCTTCCAGCAATTTTTCTAAGGTCTGCGTGGAACGCCCGCAACTGAAGCAGTGGCTCATAAACGGCTTTTTCCGTTGCGTTTCTTTGCCGATGTACACACCGAACTTGCCCTCTTTTCCACAATAGGGACAACGGGCAATCAGGTTCTTGCCCGCCCCGTCCCGTTTAGCTCCCAGATGGCGGCTGATTTCTTCTATCAGGAAATCGGTTTCCTGTTTCGATAAGCTCATACTGTCAGCGATTAAGGGTTAAACTGCGCTGCGCATCGAAAAATACCTCATCATCGTAATTCGTCGCAATCTTAATCGTATCGCCTTTTTTGAAAAAGCGGGATTTGGCGATATGCAGCCGCATCACATCTTCGTTACGTTCAGCCGAAGACTGGTTCAGTGAAATCAAATGGGTACAGGGGCGGGCTAAACCTTTGGCCTCGCTGCAATTATACTCGGTCAACACATTCTTTTCATCATTCAGCCAGTCCCGGTTCTCGATGGTCGCCTGATAAGTGACAATCATCCATACCTTTTCATCGGCAGCCAAGTCTTTCAAATCATTCGCTACGGCAATCCGTTTGCTGCGTTCATACTCGGCATTCCATACCCGGCGACTGGCATCCGTCAGTAAATCCATGCTGTCGATAATCACCACGTCCGGCGAATGCCCGGTCTTCTTCCGGTATTCGCAAATGCCGTTTTTAATATCTAAAGTGGAAACCCTGGCATTGAAACGGGGAAAGCAGCGCACGGTAATGCTGCCGCTCAAAGCCTCCACCGTCTTCTCAAACCGCCGCATCTCCGTTTCAGAGATTTTGCCCCGTTCAAAGTAATAGGCGTTTTTGGCAATCAATCCCCCGCTGTATGCGTTCAATGCCTCCTCCTCCGAGCCTTCAAGCTGGAAATGGAGCACATGCAGCCCGTCATCCACATTTGCACGCACACCGATATACTTCACGATATGCGATTTTCCCACACCGGTCGAGGCCAGAAAGCAAGTCAGTTGCCCGCGCAGGTTCCGTCCGGCATTCAGGGCATCTACGTAGGGAATATAGAAACGGGTGACCTGCGGAAGAGCCGATTGCTGTTCTTCCGCTTCCCGGGCTTGGTTTTGCCGGAAACGGGCAACAAAAGTCTTTCCCACATCTACGAAGGCCGAAGATTTCAAAGTAAAACCGGACAGCCACTCCGCATACTCTTTCAGCATAGCTTCCGCCTTATCCTGCTTGCTTTGGTTATACAGCTTTCCCACTTCGTTGTACACCGATTGCAACCGTACTCCCTTAATGTAGGTTTCCAGCATGTCGAGCACCACCTCCGAATTGGCATCTACCTCATATTCCTGAAAAGTATCGATCAATTCAATGGCATCGTAATCATCACTGAAAGCCTGGGACAAGACGGCGTATGTCGGAGGCATTTTGTAATTTCGGAAATGATTAGATAATACTTCCTGAATGCGCTGGAAAGAACGGTCGGGCAGATATTCTTTCTCCATATACTGCACCAGCACACCGCACACCGACTCATCCAGCATGGCAGTAGCGTACAATTCATAAAGAAACTCGACGCTCAGCGGGTTACTTTTCGTTTTACTCATTCCCGGCCTCCTTTGCTTGGTATTCCGCTACCCGGATGCGATAGAGTTCGGGGGACAAACGCTGCGTTCTCGTCCGGCAGGTTTCCGACAAACGGCACAAACGGCATACCGGAGAAAAGGGTGTCCACAGCAAAGTGGAAACGCCGCAGATATAATACCCGGTCTCCGTCGATACGGCACGCCGTTTCGTGCGGTCTTCCCACGAGGGGTAGACAAAGCGGTAGAAAGGATGCACACTTAGGTCTTCGACAATGCCTTGCAACTGCCCGCGGTCCAGCCCGAGACTTTTCAGCCACCGGTCTTCATAAAACTTTTGTCCGGGTTTCCGGGTTACGAAACGCGCACAGGCACGGGCCCCGAACGAATGGCTCAACTTCCATTTCAGCAGATATGCCGTGTCGAACCTCGAAATGGCATAGACCTGACAGACGCAATAGTCTACCATTCGTTCCGGGCCGACCGCCCCGTAATGAGCCGTCAGATAATCCAGGCAGGCATCCACGCGCCGTTCCGCCACCTTGCCTCCCGGAAAGGCAAAGCCGGGAAACACGCTACGGCGCATCAACACCGTAAAAAGGCGGCTCATCAGCTTACTCTTTTCTTGCATGGCCGTCACGGGTTAGTAAATTCCTCATTTGCTTCTTCGCTAAGAAAATACGGCTCTTGATCGTATCCATATTCTTAGTCTTCAGGTTTCCGTTCTGGAAAGAAATCTCCACGATTTCCTCCATCTTATATCCGGCCTGTTGCAATAGCAAAGCTTCCCGATGGATGGGAGCCAGTTGTTCCAGCGCTTTCAGAATATCATCGTTGTAATATTGCCGGTAATTATCCAAGCCCATGTAATTACAGCTCACCTCGTCGCTGCCGTCTAGGTCAGGCAAATCCGCCACGTCCACGTTGTCGCTCGCTTTCGGTCCGCTGTTACGCTTGTTCAGATCATACACATGACGCTGCGCCACGGCATATATCCAGCTTTTCAGCGGACGCTCCGGGTTGTATGTTTCGATATACCGGAAGAAATTCACAAGCACCTCGCTGTAATTATCTTCTATATCACACTCCTCAAAACTGAATTTGATACAAATACTATATATTAATCGCTTATGCGGTAAAATATATCGGGTGAAAAGCTCCGTCCGCCGCTTAATCGACACCGGGTCTAAGTCACGCTCAGAGGGTAAAGTCTGTTTTTTCACGCTCTTGCTTACACATGATGAAACATAAACTTTTGCTCAATCTGTCAGCTAACAAGCGTCAATTCACAATCTTAAAAAACTCAATTCATATTCGTTATATCCGGTACTTATGGCAATAATACCTGTAAATCCAGAAAGCATCCGCCTCGTCGTCCGTGCGGGGGCGATAACCGTACTTTTCCACACAGGCATTAATCATGTCGATCTTCGTCGCCCGCCCGTTGCCCGTGGCAAACTTCTTCACCGTCGCCACATTGATAAAGGCCGGTTCCGGCAAATCCAGCTCATCGCACACTTCCAGCAAAATGCCCCGGAACTCCGACAACTTGCGCATATCCGTGAAATGATTATTCACATTAATATCCTCGGCAACCACCTGACGGATACCATATTTACGGATAAACCCGATAAGTGTGTCCCGGAAGGCTTTGTGCTGCTTGTTGTCATTACGCGCCTTCGATTCATAGAAGTTCCAGGCGCCCGATTCATGGGTTGAATAATAGCCGCACATCGTGGCTATATCCAACCCGAGAATCTCCGCCCTTGTCAGAGGTTCCTTACTGCTCAATCCTGGATTCACCATGCTCTTTGCGTATTACAAGTGTATGAGGATAAGATTCACTCACATGCCCGTGTGAAACGACCAGTGTGGTAATCCCCAGTTTATTCAACGACTGGAACATTTTCATATTCCCTTCTTCATCCACCGCTGCCAGTATCTCGTCCAGCACCAGCAAATCCAGCCCTTTACCGTCCTCGCAATTACTGTTCACCAGCTTCTGCATGGCAAGGATAGAGGACAGGTTCACCCTGGCTTTTTCCCCTTCCGAGAACTTGCCGAAACTGCCGCAGTCCACGCCGTCACGAACCAGCGTCACCGAAATTTTCTCCCGTACCTTACCGGTCTTGAGTACCGTATAGCCGGAAAAACGTATCCGTATATCACTGCCGATACTCTCCAGAAACTCGTTGGTAATCTGGCTCAGAGCTTCAATTTTAGTATTCGCCAGATATGATTTAAACTGATTGAACCGCTGTTCCTGCTCCCGTAACTGCTTCAACGTTTGTTCGATGCCCTCTTTAGTCCTCAACATCTCAGCCGATTTCGTCCGGTAATTTTTCAAGGATTTCCGGAGCGATTCAACGATTTCGTCCGGTGAGGAAGTGTTGATTTCAGTGATAGTGGTTTGCAACGTTTCAATAGAGGATTCGGCAGCAGCAACCTCGTCATTGGCAATCTGTTTGTTCCGTTCATTGATATGGTATGCCGCATCGATCAGTTCAAAGGCTTCATCGAAAATCTTTCGGCGCACCCCTTCAATATCCTTTTGCAGGGAGGCTATCGTTTCTCCGATTTGCTTTTCTTTACGTGACATCGTTTCCAATTCAAAAGAAGCGGCCTGTAATTCTTTCCCGGCTGTTGCCAGTCGTTGCTGCCAGTTACTATGCTTTTGATGGATGGCCTGGCGGTCGGCAACTATTTTACGTTGCTGGTTCTCTACTTCCATACAGTGTTGTTCGGTCTGGGCTATTTCATCCCCGACAGATGCAAGCGATTGTTGTTTCTCCGATAACTCTTTTTGCCCGGCCGTCACGTCAAACGCCTTGTCGGCAACAAGAAACTGATGGCTGCAAGCCGGGCAGGTAATCGTCCCCGCCAGCTTGTTTCTCAACGATTCCACCGCAGCAGACAGATTACGTCGTTTGCTGCGAAGTTCATCGCCTGTGCGGCCTAATTGTCCGAGCTTTATCCCCAGTGACTTCAGTTCCGTCTCAACCGATTCATTACGTGTCTGATACTCCTTGGCAAAAGCAGCGTATTCCGATTCCAAGGCAGCATACATTTCCGATAAACGGTTTTGTTTATCCGTTGCAGTCTTCTGATTCACCCGGTGGCTCGCAAGGCTCTTTTCTACACACGACAACTGTATCTTCTTGGATTCAATTACCTCCTTCCAGTTTGTCAGTTTGCCATAGGCGGATACCGTAAGTTCTACCTGTTCCAGAATATCATCGAGTGAATCGTCAGAGTTCTCCATGTTCTGAAGTTCCGTATCGGTCACCAATATTTCTGTTCTGGCATTGCTCAACGAAGTTAGCTCTGCCTTCTTTTCACGGATAAGTGCCCGTTTTCCGCTAATGGTCTGCTCGATGGCAGCTATCCGTTCCGCTTTATTCCGGGCACATTCCGCCTTGCTGTTTTCTTCTTTTTCTATCTGCTCGACAAGCATATTGATACGACCGTCCAGCCCTGCCAGTTCCAGGTCGGCAGCATTCAGCTTTTCTTCAACCGGGACAATATCTTCCTGTACCTTCGTGATGGCTTCATCCACAACGATACCGTTTGAAAAACGATTGATAATTTCTTTCTTCTCCTTGTCGCTGCAAGACAGAAAATCCTCGTACTTATGTTTCGACAACACAAAGTTGTTAAAGAGTTCGTCCCGGCTGATACCTAACTTCTCCAGAATATATTTGGTATAGGCATCCACCGAATGCTGCACAGCCTCGTCCGTCTCTACCGGCTTGCCGTCCCGTTCTATGAAGCAACGCACCACCGAAGCGCCTTTGCGGTATATCTCCCGTTCTATGGTAATCACTTCCTGGCAACCGTTGTTGCTGAATTCCAGCATCACATAACAATCATCCGCCGTATCGTTGATAATCTCCTCGTTCTTTATCTTCCGCAGCGGAGAACCGGTAATGCCGATGGCGATACATTCCAGCAACGCCGATTTGCCCGAACCGTTGCTCCGTTGGCTTTCGTTATCCCGGTTATCCCCGAAAATCAATGTAGTTACCCCCTGATGGAGCGTGTAACTCAACTCCCGGAATGCACAGAGATTCCGGGCTGCTATTTTATTCAATTTCCACATACGCCGTCTATTTTTGATAAGTAAGACAATCCCAGTTTCACTTCCGCAATTTCCTTCTCCCGGCAAAACTCCTCGTAGGTGTCCCGGATTTTGCGGCTGTCGAACTTCTCGAAAAGACCGGATGCCGAAACCTCCGTCGCTTCGGTTTCCTCGGTGACAATCTCCACCTTTGAGGCACCGGCATTCAACAACTTTTCTTTCTGAATGGAAGAGGCTTGGGCGGCGGTCGCATGAACCCGCACCTTGGTACGGCAACGCCCGTCCGCTTTCATCTCGTCCAGCAAGTCCGTCAGGTGGATGTTTACATCTCCGGCATCCACATCGATGACTTTGTACCGGAGATTGACTTTATTCCGGATAAACTCGTGAGAGCCGTCATTATACAATACCGTATAACCTTTCTCTTCGTCTTCTCCAAAGTTATGTTGCCGGCTGCTGCCGATATACTCGATGTTCGTTTTAGGAATAGAGCAACGGTTGTGGTAATGGGCGACAAACACCTTGTCGAACCCTTCAAACAGCTTAGCCGGGAGTTCTTTCTCGCAAGGCTGTGATAATGCCCCGTTAATGCCCTCATGTAAATACAGAAAATTGAGTTTCGTGGGGTTAAAACCTTTATTCTTCACTGATTCAAGTTTCTCGGTAAAACTTCCATCCTCCGGAAAATAAGGAATCAGATGCAATAAAACCGATTCGCCGTCACCCACCGGTAACGTCATATAATCGTTTACCACCACTACATTGCGGTACTGGTCGAAGATATGGCAATATCCTCGTTCCGATTCTAGGCACACTCTATCGTGATTGCCGTTGGCAAGGGTAACACGTATGCCCCGTTCCGCTGCCAATAACAATACATCATGGACGGCCAGTAAAATATCGAGCGTCTGGGCAGCTCGTGACAGGAATACATCACCCCCGACGGCTATTTCACTAATCCCCATGCTTTCACATATACTGAGTGCCTCATTCCAATTTGCCGTAAATTCCGGGATATTCTCTTTCCCGACATGCAAATCATTGAGTAACAAGAGGCACGGATAATTTTCTTTTGCCATAATAAGCGTGTAAAAAGGGAGGAAAAGGCAGCATATAAACTGCCCTTTCCGTTCCTCGGGTAAATAAATGAAGATGATTTTCGCTTATCGTCTGCGACGACGTTCCGGAGCCGGGGCTTCTGCCGCCTGCTCTGCCGGAGGTTCCGGCTGGGGAGTGGCTTCCGTTTCCACAGGAGGCTGTTCTGCCGGAGGCATGGCTTCCAGGGTGGCTTCAATCAGGTCAAGCAGTTCCTGATTGCCGGTCGAACGGGTGATGCGCACGGGCAACTTCTCCTGCTCGATAAACGAACGGATCAGTCCGCGCAGTTCCTGCCCTTCTTCCGTCTTGTCCGAAAGTCCTTTGTCCTGCAACTCGTCATAGCGGACAAAAAGGTCGTCAAGCTGGATGCCGCCACTGTTCGAGGCATTTTCCTTGGCGTCTTTGGTACGTTTGTCAAAAGAGAAACTGCTGGTGTCTTCCTTGGGAAGTTCAGAACCCAACTGTTCAATCGCTTGCTTCATGTCTTCTTCTTCCATGACCGACATGCCGTATTTCACATCGCATTGTTTCAGGTATTCGAGAGTGGCCTCGTACTGGTATCGGCTGTAGTGATAGATGATTTCGGGAATACGGCTCATACCCATCAGTTTGGTCAGTTCTTCCGTTGTCAGTACGTCATTTTCCGCCTCATTGTCGATTTCAATCAGGTATTCGGTTTTGCCGCCGTTCTTCTTTTTCTCGATCTCGACGGGATAGGCATTGTAGACGGAAGAAATGGGACATGGGAATCCCGGCGATTTGACCAGCTTCTTTTGCCACAGCTTGAACTTGCGTTCATCGAGGTCTTTAAACTGGGAATGCGAGAGGGTAAGCAACTGGATGCCCTTGGCACGTTCGTTCAAGTCCAGAATGTACATGGCATGGCCGTAATTGAATTTCAGACCGCCACCAAACGAGCCGCCTCCGATTTTCTCAGCCAGCTTTTCGTCCCCTTGTTCCTGGGCTTCCGTCACGGCCAGTTTGCGGTAAGTGTCGATCAAATCCACGGAATAGCCGGCATCCGTCGTGCGGGGCACGGTGACGTACATGGAGGCGGGTTTGGCATTTCCGGTAGCAGGTTTTTCCAGTTCCATCAGCAACTGGCGTACCGGGTACTCATAAGTGCGGCGGTCACTCGTACCGTCGGGGTTAGGGGCAATAGGCAGGATGCGAAGGCGGTAAATGCCCAGTTTGTCCATACGGAAATACTCCGTCCTGGTGAAACTCTTGTTTTCTTCCAGCGCACGTTGCTGCGCTTCTTCATACGACTCCTGGGCCGCTACGAACAACTCTTCGACCGACAACTGCGGAAGGTCTTTTTCCTCATGTTTTTCTTGCATGATACATAATACGATAAAATTAAACTGCCCGAATAGCAATCTAATTCAACAACAGACGGGTTCGGTTCCACCGCTTGTTTTCAACTAATAATATGGGAGGGAAAAATCGGGGAGAATCCCCCGGGTCCGCTCGGCATCCAAGTGCCTCAGTCAAAGTAATGTCAGTGAGTATCTGACCGGGAGCAAAGGTAATGCAAGCCGAACGCAGAGTCAAACTTGTTTGAACTCTGCTGAGGCGCAGCTTATCTTCGCTTCTTTGAAGCAAAGGTAATGCCTTCATTTCTACCCGCCAAATTCTTTTCTAATTGTTTTTTATAAACAATTTTAATCCGCTGCTCCTCAATGTATTAAAACCATATATCCACAGTGTAATCCCTGATTATATAGACAAACCTCGCATCCGTCGGAGCTCCTGCCGGATAGTCTGCCGGTTCTCCCGGATAAAACGGGCCAGTTTCTTCTTCCGGATCTTCTCATAATAGGCTTTCCGCTCCGGCGTGAGCCGTTTGGGCCGCCTGCAATAAATTCCCAGGTCCCGGTATTCTTGCAGATACCGGTAAAACTTGGGTTTGCGTAGCGACGGATCACCCGAAGCCCGGCACACCTGCTCAATCAGGTCCGCTTTCGGCTCGGGGTAAACAGCCCGGGGTGTCAGGTTCATAATAATGCCGTAAACGGCCGGGGCCTCGTATTTCAACAGAAAGCCCAGCCGGGTTTCTTCAAACCTGTACTTTTTGTACGTTCCCGTTGGCCTTCCGTCCTCTTTTCGTCGGGGAAACCGGCTCATCTGGGGCAATTGGGTGGTCCTCGCACCCCGATACTTCTTCGCTCGTGCCATCTTGCTGCTCGTTTTTTGGATTCATACGTTCGTCTGTTCTCTCGGTAAAAGGCTTGGGAGAAGCGGCTGCAATGCGCTGCCTGCTCTCCACGTCATTTTGAATGTTTACTCGTTTCATATTGCTGATTAATTATGGTTGGTTTCAAACAAAACTTGGAATATTCATGCGTTATTTTTTCGAATGCTGAAGTCGATTTCTCTTGTCGCCGACTTGACATCGCCTTGTCGCCGACTTGAGGTCGTCTTGTCGCTGACTCGGGAAAATGCTTGTAAATACAATCAGGAAGCAAGACCGGCAACTTAGACGAAATAGGTGAAATTAATCTCTGTCGATACATTATACCAGCCGCTCTCATACAATTGGATACTGCGTGAATTGGCGCGGATAATAAAAGAGGAACCCCGGTTGTACTTAGCATCATCATTCCAATCACAAAGTGTCGTGCGCAAACCATATTTGGGAGGCTGTATCTGATTGGGAATCACAGCCACCACGCCACCCATATTGCTCCCGTCCCGTTTGGCGGTATTGATAATCCCCTGGATGCTGACCATATTTCCTATTTGCCGGATAAACAACTGCCGGGTGTCCGTTCCGCTTCCCGAATTATTCATCTGGAGCCAGCCGGTGTCAGGGAGTTTCGTCTGGTAATCATCGGCATAGGCGGCTCCCAGGGTCCGGCAGACGAGCTTTTTCGCATTGGCGTTCGGCAGGGACAAATCCGACAGCTTACCGTCCTTGCGGATATAAGTATCGGTAATCTCTTTTCTGGAATATACATCCAGCTTATCCCGCAGGGTCTGCTGGGCCTGGGCCGTCGTCTTGCCGGATTTCACCAGGTAGGTAATGTAATCCTGGAACAACTGTTCCACGGATGCAAACTTCCCGTCCGCTGCCGTTTTGGTATAGACCCCGATGTTGGCGGCCACCGAATCCTTTTCCGAGGAGTTATAACCGTCTAATAACCGGGGCGCATATTTCTTTAATTCTTTTACAATATTTGAAATAAGGACATATCCCTCCACCTGCGCCTGCGATACTCCGTTATTGTCGGTATAGGCAAAGCTGCCCGTCTTGATGCCTTCCAGTTTCTGTTTCATCCCCTCGGTAAACACAATCCCCGTATAAGCGCCGTCGGAACCGAGCTTGCCTTCCAGCATTTTGTCAATCTCCGTAACAGAATACACGCTGATATTCTTCCGGGCCTGCACCTTATCCGTTAAATCCGAAAGGTTGGCGCTTTTAGCCAGCTTCAAATCCCCCGTACCCCGTTTCTCCGCATCGAGGTTAGCTCGTATTTCCGCTTGTTTCTCTGCTTTACGTGCCGTTGCCTGTTCCGGTGTCATCCCGTTGATTTCATCGGCTGTCAGGTTTACCAGTTCGGTCAGTTTGCCACTGATGGCCAAATATTTGATGTCCGTTTCATTCTTGGAATATACCCACAGATTGCTCCGGGCAACTTCCTTGTCGAGCAAGTCGTCCAGGTTGCTGTTTACATTGAGTTTATATTTCAACGCTTCCGCAACATCCGTGGCTGTTACGTAACCCTTGCCGCCTTCCTCGATGCTTCCACCTGAAATGGCGTCCAATTTCGCTTTGTATTCGCTCGTGAAATCTTCCGTGGAGAGCTGTTTGCCACTTACTACCGACACTTTTTTATTCATGGCAGCGGTAAAGTCCTTTTGGGTCACGAAAATGGAATAAATATCCGTTCCCTTTACACGTACTTCGCCCGACAGGTCAATATGCCCTTTCGGAATCAATACCAGGTTCCCGAAAAGGTTGCTTACTGTAAAATCATTCGAACTTGTCGAAACATAACCTACGGAAGCGATCGTCACTCCGTCCCGGTCTTGCCATTCCAATGTATCGGTCAGTTCGGGGTCGCCTTTGGCAAAAGAAGGATTGCGCATTATATAACAGCTCCCGTTGCCGCTCACCCGGAACACACCGTTCACAGCCGTAGTTCGGGTTCTTCCCTCCACTTGCAACAAAGGCACGGAACAACGCTTGCCGTCATATACGTTGAAATTCCGGTATCGGTTGGTCGTTTGGTTATACCCACAGTAGTTGATATTAACGGAACCCTCGTCCGTATCGTCGCCGACATTGATGATATGGTTCTGATAGACATACACACTCCCGATACGGCTTCGTTTCACTTCGGTCTGTTCACAACTGAAACCGTTCTCATCCAGCCTGGCCAATTCCGTCGTTCCCTTTAGGAAAGAAAACGAACCGTCTGTATTCAACGTAATTTCAGCCGTCAGCAAATCATTCAGGTAAGCGCCCAACGAACCGTCTCCGCTTTCTTTTATCCGGCCTCGCAGGCTGCGGCCATTGTCATTTAGGACGGTCAACTCCTTAGCGGACTTCAATGCTTTTTCAATCGTCACGTCGCCCGCAAAAGTAACGTCATTCTTCACCTTCTGCCGGGAGGTTGGACCATCCAGCAGCAAGGCATACCGTCCGAAAAACTTGTCGGTAAGGCGGGGAGCGTAATTACTGCTTATCTCTAAGTATCGGGGCAACTGTCCCGTCACCGGGTCGGTGACTTGGGGGACGGCAGTTCCTCCTGTACACAAGTAACAACAACGTCCGCACTTGTTTACTTCATTGGCATAAACAACGGATTCATTCGTATTGGTCTCATAGATGTAATAGGGGAAAACCGTAGATTGTATGCCCTCGAAATAACGGATTTTACCGCCCAGCCATACATAGCCGGGAGTGATGCCGCTGCCCTCAGCCTGGCAGCCGGAAATAATAAAAGCCGGACAATCCGAAAAAATACTCGTCAGGCTCAATGCCAGCTCCTGCAAATTCAATATGTCATCCGAATAAGTATATCGTCCTCCGGTTTCTGCAATATATTCTTTCATATCTTAAATGGGGTTGTTAGGTAAAATTTCATTTCCGTCAATCTTGATTAAATAAGTCTTTCCCGCCACTTTATAAGTATTCACCACATGCGAAAGCAGATACACAAATTCCTGTGTGGGAATGGTAATCGGGGGTACATTGACTACAAAGCTGGCCTTATTGATAGCCCGTTCCTCCGCAATGTAATAAAACTCACGGGGCATCTCCTCCGGACGGCCCGTCAAAACGGCTTCCCCTTCTTTCCAAACGGTGAATGGGCGTCCGTGAACCGCATCTTCGTGATACAAATCCACTCCCAATGACACGCTTTCCGAAAGGAATATCCGGTCGGAAGCATCGGCGAGATAACGGCCGAACTTGTAATTCAGATACCACTCGAAACAAATCACCTGCGAGGTCATGCGGGCTTCAATATGTTTCTCCCTGGCAAAAGCCATAAACCGCTCGTTCAGCACCTGCAAAGGATAAACCAGGCTTTGCATCAGCAGGTTATACCGGCGGCCGCTCAAATAGTAAGGCACCAGCCGGTTGATCAGCTTATCGGTAGGGAGCTTATACCTTTTCATAACAATCTACGATTAACTTGATAGCCTCCCGGAATGACGGAATACCCGCTTCTTCACCCGTGCCGCCCGATTGTTTCAAATATCCCGAAGAGGTATGGCTCATACGGCCTATCTTCCGGGCGGGAGCTATATGGCCGTCACTGTCGTAGGCGGCGATAAACACGCCTTGCTCCGGTTGTGCGTCCTCGTCGATATACACATCCGTTACATGCTCCGCCTTACGGATGGCCGCC
>ENA-ORNP01000987-ORNP01000987.1-human-gut-metagenome-genome-assembly--contig:-NODE-987-length-31618-cov-4.474987_pt1 | contig 31618 bp, 29 predicted proteins | sample MGYA00242119_ERZ509030 | MGnify/ENA primary metagenome ERZ509030 (study PRJEB26280, sample SAMEA2338708) | human gut metagenome | biome: human gut; feature: human-associated habitat; material: faeces... | reverse complement strand
TTTCTTGAAGTTTTTTTCCGAACTTTAAAAATATATCACTGTCCTGATTAGCATCGTCAGGTGTGAATTTATAATTGTATACTGTTAACTTTTTTTCTTGTACTTCATTATCGAGTTGCAGACCACTCATTTTCTCAAAAAGCATATGGAGCGTTTCTGGGTTTCTATATGTTTCATCTGGGAGCTGCTCCGTTGTATATGTAGTTCTGGGTTTATTCTCATCTTTTTTATTGCTTGCTGTTTGCTTAATAGAATATATGGTGTATGTGATAAATCCACTTATAATTGCCGTAATAAGCAATATAGCAAATAGCTGTTTTTTGTTTTGTTTCATTTTTTTTTGCCCTTCTTTCTTGGTACTTTGAAAATAATATTTCTAAAGTTTAAAACTAAGAGATAGAACCATATAGTCCTATCTCTTATAGCCTCAAGCATGAATTTTTAATGCAAATCCTTCTGTTTCCAATCGAGTTTCTATTAACTCAATAAATGTAGCTGCAGTTTTTTGGATAATTTCCATGGAAGTCTTTAGATCCTTGATGTCTTTTTCCTTAGGCCAGGATGCTACATATTTGAATGACTCAGGACTGGAATCGATTCCGAAATGCTTTGCTACTATGTAGGCAACAGACTCAGCTTGAATTTCTTTATCCTGTTTTTTGAATTTTTCTGTTATCCATTCTGTTTCTTTTTTAAATGGATTATGTAGATGATAATGCGTCCATTCATGTAGCAGCGTTGTAAATCTGCTAGTAATACCAAATTTGTTGTTGAGGACGATGTGTAAGTTGTCCTTATCTTGAAAACGAAAATAGCCGCCTAAATCAGGACTTAATTCTTCCTCCATTACGGGAATATCAATCATATCCTTTGCGGCAGCTAACAATTCTTCTTGAAATTCCTCATCTTCCGCCCATAGATTGACCATCTTTAAATATGATAAGCTATCAATCAATTTCTGTGCTTTATTACAAGGAATTTCGTTTCCTTCTTCTGTTTTCTCCATAATTGGTTTTGTCTGGGAAATATCGAATATTCTTACCATACGATAACCAACTATTGTTTTTTCTTCCTTTTTTTCTTGATTTTTTTCATCTATTTTTAATCCCAGAACTGTATCAAATTTTGCTAATAATTTTGCTACTTCCAGATTTTTCTTTTCAAACTTTGCTAACTCCCATACATAGCTCATTGCTAATGGCATATTTAAATCGTCATTTATTGCTTTGTGGAAATTGTCTTCAATTTGAGCTAATCGTTTTTTGTCTTCCTCTGTTAATTCATCTTTTCCTTGTAAATTAGCTTGATAACTGTTGCGTAAACGTATTAATGATTTTTCTGCTGATTCTATTCCTTCCCATGTAAAGTTTAGTTTGTTTCTATAATGACTTGAATAGCAGAATAATCTATACGCTAATGGTTCATAGCCTTTTTCTATTATATCTTTTACTAGATATACATTTCCTAGGCTTTTTGACATTTTTCCACCATTTATTAATAAATATTCTCCATGCATCCAATATCTAGCAGGTATTTTTCCACAAGCTCCTTTACTTTGTGCAATTTCATTTTCATGGTGTGTTGGAATTAAATCAATTCCTCCTGTATGTATATCAAATTGTTCTCCTAAATATTTTCTTCCCATTGCTGAACATTCTATATGCCAACCTGGGTAACTTGGTCCCCAAGGGCTATCCCATTTCATCAAATGATTTTCTGGTGCTTTTATCCAAAGTGCAAAATCATATGGATTTCTTTTTTCTGGGTCTATATCAACTCTTGCTCCTGCTTTTTGATCATTTATGTCCAAATTAGATAATATTGGATATTTATCTAATTTGGATATATCAAAATATATTGCTGTTGATGTTTCATATGCATATCCATTTTCCATTAATTTTTCAACATATTCTAACATTTCTTTAATATGTTCAGTTGCTTTACATACAATTTCTGGTGTTTCCACATTTAATGATTTTAAATCTTCAAAAAATAATTTTGTGTAATGTTCTGCTATTTCAAGTGGCGTTTTATGTTCTTCTCTTGCTGATTTTAACATTTTGTCTTCCCCCTCGTCTCCATCTGAGACAAGGTGGCCGACATCTGTAATATTCATTACATGTTTTATTTTATATCCATTGTATCTAAGCATTCTCCTTAATACATCTTGAAATATATTTGTTCTCATATTTCCAATAGTCGCATTTTTGTATACTGTTGGTCCACATGAATACATTCTTATTTCTTGTGAATCTAATGGTTCAAAAAGTTCTTTTTTTCTTGTTAATGTATTGTAAAAATATATATCCATATTTTTGTATGATAGTTTAATAACTTAAATTACCATATACTCCTTTCCGTTTTTATTCTGTTGGTTCATCTGGTTCTGTTGGTGTGGTTGTATTCCCTCCTCCAGATGTGTTATTTCCTGTTCCCGGTTTTGTTGTTTCTGTCGTATTAGTTGTATTTGATGAATTGCTTGTATTAGTTGTATTTGTTTTTGGCTCTTCTTTTGGTTTTTCTACTTCTTTAGCTTTAGTGTGTATATCACATATATCAGTTATTTTTTCGCCTGTTGAAGTTGATTTACCATTTAAAGGTGTCCATAATTTTAATTGTTCTTTTGGTATTATAGAACCATAATAATTTGTTTTTACAGTTGTATATTGTGAACAATATTGTGTTGCTATTTTTCCAGATTCAGAACATATTTGTTGACTTCCATGTCCTTGACATTTTTCTGGTAAATTGTTTTGTGCAAATATTTCTTCATAAGTATCCTTACAACTTGATGTTGCTAAACATCCTGTTGTTCTACATACTGTTTCTTTTACTATACCACTTGGTTGTTCAAATGTTTTTCCTTCTAGTGTTTTATGAATATCCGTCATTACCGCATCCCAAATTTGTCCTGCTGGGTTTTGGCCAAATCCTGTTACTTCTTCATTTTGGTCATATCCAAACCATGTTGCTGCTGCATAATATGGTGTAAATCCGCAAAGCCATCTATCGCAACTGTTGTCTGTTGTACCAGTTTTTGCTGCTACATCCATACCTTTTATAGCACAATATGTGGCTGTACCATTTGATGCTGTTACTGGTTCTTTATTTATTGATTTTGCTAAATATGCTGTTTGCTCTGAAAATACTCTCGTCTCTTCTTGATTTGGTGTCATTACAACTTTTCCACTTGCATCTACTACTTGTGTATAGAATGTTGGTGTAATATAAACTCCATTGTTTGCAATTGTTCCATAAGCTGCTGCCATTTCTAATGGGCTTGCTCCATGTGTCATACCACCAATTGCTAACGCTAAAACTTCATCATTACTATCTAGTGATGAAAATCCCATTTTCTTTAAATATTCTAATGATTTTTTAGGTGTTAGCTCTTTCATTATTTTTAATGCCGGTATATTTCTTGATAATGCAATAAATTCCCTTATATTCATTGTTGAATTTTTATATTTATTTCCATCATTTTTAGGTGTGTAATTTCCAAAATCGGTCTTTTCATCTATATATACTGTTGCTGGTGTTATAATTTTTTCTTCTAATGCTGGTGCTACATCTGCTATCATTTTTATTGATGAACCTGTTTGTTTTTTCATTTGAGTTGCTCTATTCCATCCAGCTCCTTGTTTTTCGCCAAGTCCTCCTGCTATTGCAACTACATTTCCTGTTTTATAGTCAATAATTGCCATTCCTGATTCTGTATGGTCATTTAGTTTATTTCCATTTGCATCTTTCGCTTTTCCTGCTTTTATATATTTTTCTTTTTGATATTCTTCTTCTACTCTTGCTTGAATTGTTGAATCTACTGTAGAATATATTGTAAGTCCACTACTATATACATAATTTTCAGCTAATTGCCTTGAAATTCCTTTTTCATCCATAACTTGTTTTATTACTTGGTCAACAACTGCATCTGTATGGTAAGAGTAATTTGATGATGAAGATATTGTTCCTTTATTAAAGTTTAATCCATTTTCAGCTTCAGTTACTGCTGAATTGTATTCTTCTTCATTTATAGATCCTAAGTCTTTCATTTTTTTCAAAACAGTTTTTGTTTTATTTTTTATTTTTTCAGAATTGTCTTTAGAACTATCAAATGGATTATATGACATTGGTGAACTGTTAATACCTGCCATATATGCACATTCTGCCAAGCTTAAATCTTTTGCACTTTTATTAAAATAATATTCCGCTCCTAATTCAACTCCATGTATATTTCCTTCTCCACCTACAAATAAGATGTTTAAATACAATTCTAGAATTTGATCTTTGGATATCATTCTTTCTACTTGATATGCTTTTGCCCATTCTTTTATTTTTCTAGCTATTCCGGCTAATCCTTTAGTATCATTATCTTCTGTTATATTTTTAACTAACTGTTGAGTTATTGTACTTCCACCATAACTTGAATTTCCTTTAAGTACTGTGTTTATAATAGCTCCTGTTGTTCTTTTAAAGTCAACTCCATGATGTTTGTAAAATCTTTCATCTTCTATCGCTACATATGCTTTTGGTAAATATGGCGACATATCTTCTAATTTTACAATTTTTCTCTTTTCGTCTCCACTTAAATTTGATATAACTGCTCCATTGGCATCTACAACAACAGAATTTGATGCTCCAATTTTTAATTCTTCTTTGGTGATTTCAAAATCGTCCCCAAATAGTCCAAAGAATATTCCGGCAACAACTCCTGCTCCCACTACACATAATAATAAAAATATTATTACAGCTATTTTTAATGCCATTTTTAATTTTTCATGATTGTTTCCATTTTTCTTTTTTCCATTTGTTTTTCTTTTATTTTGACCAGATGGATTAACTTTTCGTGTTTCAGCTGTTCTATTACCACTTTTTGACCTATTGCCAGATTTTGTTCTTCTTGCTTGTGGTGTTCCGGTTCTTTTAGTTCTATCTGGTTCATTACTTCTTCTATTACTATTATTTGGCATTTTCTTACCTCCTTGCCAATTATAAATTTGACAAATACATTATATTATATTTTAAGAAAAAAGAAAAGCTTTTACAGAAATTTTTAAGATTTAGTTTATTGAACGTTTTGCAATAAACAAAAATATAATTAATATATGGTTTTGTTTCCTTTTAAATAATCTATCTGAACTTTATCCCTGTTTAATTTTCTCTTTATGTATTCAAGTGGTTGTTTTTGATAAATTTGAGATTCGTAAATATCTTTTTGATCATATAAACTATATTTATCATAATTGAATTCGTCTATATTTAAATATTTTATTTCATAATCATTTATACAAATGCCATTAAATCTTTTTTTATTAATTTTTATATTAGCATTCTCACTTACAATTATAGCTTTTTCTGGAATGTTATATTGGTTTATTTGCTCATTGCTAAAATCAATATTTAAAATAATATTACTTCTTAAAAATGCTTTTTTCTTATTGTTTGAAACATTTATCAAAATTCCTTCTTTTTCAAATTGCTCTTCTATTTTTTTAAAATTTGCTATCTTATTTGTAACTATATTTACGTTTTTATATTCTCTTATTATTTTCCTGATATTTTCAAACATACATTCATTATCTATCTTATTTATTACTATAGCTATAGTTGTTTTTGATTTTTCCATATTTTCTTTTTTCAATATATATTCTAAAATTTCATTTGTTAAAATCATGTATAGCCATTTACCACAAACTATTTCTATCTGATTATTTTTTATATTTTCAATAAATTGTTTATTTTGTTTTATTTTTTTGCTTATACATATTTTTTTACATCCCGTTTTATTTAATATTCTTTTGATTTTATCAGAAAATATTTTTGCTTTTTTATAATCTATTTCATTGCTTTCTGTAACAGGTAAAATTAATTTATCTTCATATAATTCAATAGCATTAAAGAACTTTAGCCAAAATTTAGGCTTGTCACTTTCTTGAACATAATACAAAAAAAATCACCTCACATCCTTTTTAAAGTATATGAGGTTTATTTTAAATTATAACATCTCTTTTTAGTAATTTTTCTTTTACTGTTCCTGTTCCAATAAATTTATTTTCACAATAAATTTTATATACTCCATCTGGACTATCATAAGTTATCTGCACACCATTTAAAAATAATTCTAACTTTTTCCTTGTCAAATTTATTTTTTCATTATTTTTAAATATTTCTTCTATTGTTATAATATTTTTTTCTATATTTTCCTTTTCCAAATCATCTATTGAAACAGCATTTTTCAAAATAAATTTTCCTACTTTTAGTCTTTCTAACTCGGCCATATATCCAATTGTTCCTAGTTTTTCGGCTATATCTTCACATAAGCTTCTTATGTATGTTCCTTTTGAGCAATGAACTTTATATTCTATTTTTTTATTTTGCTTGTCTATATTTAATAATTCTATTTCATAAATTTCTATTTCTCTTTTTGGAACTTCTACATTTTGTCCTTTTCTTGCATATTCATATAATTTTTTTCCATTAACTTTTATTGCTGAATACATTGGTGGAGTTTGTATTTGTTTTCCTAAAAATTCTTTTAATCTTTTTGTAACATATTGTGGTTCTAATGCATTATTTGCAATTTCTTGTTCTTCTATTACTTCTCCTTCTTGGTCTGCTGTAGTTGTTTTTTTTCCTAATTGAATTGTTGCTTTATATATTTTATCATGTTCTATTAAATATTTTGAACATAATGTTCCTTTTCCAATTAGCAAAGGTAGAACTCCTGTTGCCATTGGGTCTAATGTTCCAGTGTGTCCTACCTTTTGATTTGTTATTTTTTTTACTTTATAAACTACATCATGTGAAGTACAATTTTTTGGTTTATTTACAATTAATATTCCGTCCATTTTATCCTCCCTTGATTTTCAAATGATTTTGGGGACGGAGCAAAAAATCATCTAGTTCTATAAATGTATTTTACTAAAAAGCATTTATTAAAAATGTTATTCAATTAGATGATTTTTTGCTCCGTCCCCAAAATCATTTTAGATATTTCTTTGTTTCGTTTACTAATTTAGTTTTTATTTGTTCTGTGGTTCCTTGTATTTTAGCTCCTGCTGCTCTCGGATGTCCTCCACCCCCAAACATCAAGCATACATCAGATACATTTACATATTCTCCTGAACGCATAGATACTTTGTACATTTTTTCGTCTTCATCATCTTGTCTTATAAATATTGAAACTTCTACACCTTCTATGTTTCTACCAATATTAACTAATCCTTCGTGGTCTCCTTCTTCTGCATTTACTTCTTTCAAATCTTTCTTAGTAATGTATGAAAATGCTATTTTTCCATTTTCTAATATTTCTAGTCTATCCATAACTCTTTTTGATAGTTCGAAATTAGCTTTTGTTTTTGTTTGTAGAGTTCTTTTACATATATCAGGAATGTCTACACCTTTTCTTAGTAATTCTGATGCATATTCAAATGTGTCTGCTGTTGTTGATGGATATTGTAATCCTCCTGTGTCTGTGATTATTCCCGTCATTAAGCAGGTTCCAATTTTTGAATCTATTTCTATATTATAATATGATAGCATACTCAAAACTATTTCTGCACAAGCTGGGGCAACAGGATTAACATAATTTATATCTCCATACATATTGTTGCTTCCATGGTGGTCAATTACTATTGTTTTTTTAGCATTTTCAAAGTATTCTCTATTATCTAATCTTTTTATTGTTGCACAATCTAGGCTTATTGCTAAATCATATTTTTTAATATCACTTTCTGTTTTTAATGCATCTATTGCTGGTAAAAAATCAAATGTTCTCGCATATTTGGTTACGATTACATCTGCTTTCTTTCCAATTTTTTCTAGTCCTAATTTTAATCCTAATAAGCTTCCTATTGCATCTCCATCTGGTGTTTCATGTGCTAACATAACTATTTTTTCTGCTTCTTGTATTTCTTTTAAAATTTCATCTAATGTCATATTAATTCTCCTCTTCTTTTTTAGGTAAAATTTCCTTTAAAATGCTATCAATTCTGGCTCCATATTCTAAAGAATCGTCTAATTCAAATACAAGTTCTGGAGTGTTACGTAAATTCACCTTTTTAGCTAATTCGCTACGTAAAAATCCTGCTGATTTTTTTAGAGCTGCTAAAGTTTGTTTATTATCTTTTGCATTTAAAATGCTTACATAAACTTTAGCATATTTTAAATCATTTGTAACTTTTACCTTAGTTACACTAATCATTCCAGTCGCATTTGGATTTTTTAATTTAAAACTAATTATATTACTCAATTCTTTTCTATATTCTTCGTTTATTCTCTCTAATCTACTTTGACTTTCTGGCATCTTTCTCACTCTCCTCTACATTTATGGTAATGAATCTTTTTATAAAAAGCAACCATAAGTTAGTTGAAGAAGAATTAAATTTTGGCAAGGAAAATTTCATTTAAAAGGCAAAGACGCATACGTTTGTATGTAACTAGGTTTTAAATGAAATTTTACGTAGCCCAAAATTGTAATTATTTTTCAACAAAAAATTATCTTTTTATTTCTTCCATAATATACACTTCTATCATATCGCCTTCTTTGATGTCATTATAGTTTTCAATTTGCATTCCACATTCGAATCCTTTTCCAACTTCTTTAACATCATCTTTAAATCTTTTTAATGTTGATAAATGTCCTTCATGTATTACTATGTTATCACGAATTACCCTTACTCCTGCATTTCTTTCAACTTTTCCAGAAAGTACATAAGCACCAGCAATTGTTCCAACATTAGATATTCTAAATGTTTGTCTTACTTCTACATTACCAATAACTTTTTCTTCGTATTTTGGTTCAAGCATTCCTTTCATTGCAGCTTCAACATCTTCAATTGCTTGATATATTACAGAATATTGTTTTATTTCAACTTCATCTTTTTCAGCTATTTCTTTTGCTGTATTATCTGGTCTTACATTAAATGCAATTATTATAGCATTTGAAACTTTTGCAAGTGTAACATCTGATTGGTTTACAGCTCCTGCTGCAGCATGAATTACTTTTACTCTTACTTCTTCATTTTCTAGTTTTTCTAATGCTTGTTTTACAGCTTCTACAGACCCTTGAACATCTGCTTTAACAATTAGATTTAATACTTTTAATTTTCCTTCTTCCATTTGGCTAAATAAGTTATCTAATGTTATTTTTGTTCCTTGATTTATAGCTTTTTCTCTTGCTTGATTTTTTCTCTTTTCAATTAAATGTTTTGCAACTTTTTCATTTTTAACTTCATAGAATGTTTCACCAGCTTCTGGTACTTCTGTTAATCCCATTATTTCTACTGGTGTAGATGGTCCAGCGGCTTTAACTTTTCTACCTTTGTCATCTTTCATTGCTCTAATTCTACCAATAGATGAACCTACAACAATTGTATCTCCTACATCCAAAGTTCCTCTTTGTACTAGTACTGTTGCAATTGCACCTTTTCCTTTGTCAAGTCTAGCTTCAATAACAGCACCTTTTGATTGTTTATCTGGATTAGCTTTTAATTCTAATACATCAGCTTCTAGCAATACCATTTCTAATAATTGGTCAATATTTTGTCCTGTTTTAGCTGAAATTGGAACAAATATTGTATCTCCACCCCATTCTTCTGGAACTAATTCATATTTCATTAATTCTTGTTTTACTTTATCTGGGTTGGCATCTGGTAAATCGATTTTGTTTATTGCTACAATAATTGGTATACCTGCAGATTTTGCGTGGTTTATAGCTTCAACAGTTTGAGGCATAACTCCATCATTTGCAGCAACTACTAAAATTGCTATATCTGTAATTTGAGCACCTCTAGCACGCATTGCTGTAAACGCTTCATGTCCTGGTGTATCTAAAAATGTTATTAATCTGTCATTTATTTTTACTTGATATGCACCTATTGCTTGTGTAATTCCACCTGCTTCTCCTTCAATTACATTTGTTTTTCTTATTGCATCAAGTAATGAAGTTTTACCATGATCTACGTGTCCCATTACTACTATTACTGGTGGTCTTGGTTGTAAATCTTCTTCTCTATCTTCAGTTTCATCAAATAATATGTCTTCATCAGTTACTACTGTTTTCTTTTTAGCTGTAATTCCAAATTCTTGTGCTACTAAATAAGCTGTATCATAATCTACTTCTTGGTTTATTGTAGCCATAATTCCATATCCTAATAGTTTTTTAATTACATCTGCTGTTGTCTTTTTCATTTCAGCAGCTAAATCTTTTACAGTAATATTTTCTGGAATTTCAATTTCTGTTAATTTAAATATTTTTTGTTTGTTTCTATCTTGACCATTTTGATTTTTTCTCTTTTTACCGCGTCTTCCACGTTCTGTTGTTAAATCGTAATAATCTAACATCCCACCATCTTGATCGTCAAACATATTTGATAATTTATTTGTTTGTCTTAATGATTTTAATTTTCCTTCATCAAAATCTCTAGAATTTCCATTATTTCTTCTGTTTTTATTTTTCTTGTTAATTTTATTCTCTTCAAAACGATTATTTGCTTTTTGCTTGTCAATATCCCTATTATATTCTCTAACAGGTTCTTTTTCTATGTTTTCTACAGCCATAATATTTTTTATATTTTTTTCAATTCCTTTTGCATCTAATGGTCGTTTATTGTTGTTGTTAAAATTGTTGTTAAATCTGTTGTTATTGCCATTATTATTTTGACGATAATCATTTCTTCCATTTCTATTATATCTATTGTTATCCCTATTATCTCTGTTGTCCCTATTATATCCTTCTCTATTATCATTTCTACGATAATTTGAATTTTGATTATTGTTTCTATTTTGTTGTCTATTATCCCTGTTATCTCTATTTCTAAAATTATTATTTCTATCTCTGTTAAATTCTCTATTTTCTTGTCTACGCGTTCCTGTTGATTGTTTAAATGTTGGCTTTACTTGCTCTTTAGGTTGTTGTTCAATTTTTTCCATGTTTTCACTTTTTTCTATTTTTTCTACCTTTTTATTTTTTTCTACTTTTTCATTTATTATAACTTTCTCAACTTTTTCTTCTTTTTTAGTATTTTCTTCTTTAACAGTTTCAACTTCCTGTTTCTTTTCTTCCTTTTTAGATTCTAACCCAAATAATTCGCTTACAGTCATCGGTTTATTTGGTTTATTTCTATAAACAATGTTATAATCCTTATTTTGTTTTCTTTCTACAAATCCTACATTGTTCTTCTTTGACTGTTTTGGTGTATTTTCTTTTTTCTTTATTTGTTCATCTTCTTTTGATATGATTACTTCTCTTCTAATAATAACAGGTGCTTTTTCTTCTTTTTTATTTTCCATTTTTTTTCGATTTTCTTTTCCTTTTTCTTGTTTTGCTTCTTTTTTAGTTAAATTGGTTTCTAATTTTCCTGCTTCTTCTTCAGTTATAGCACTTAAATGGCTTTTTACATCTATGTTTAGTTTTTTCGCCATTTCTATGACATCTTTACTGGCTAAGTTTAATTTTTTTGCTATTTCATATATTTTTATCTTACCCAATAGCTTCACCCCCATTATTTATTTTCTCTATTTCTCTAGATAAATTTATATCTTCTATTCCCAATATAGCTTTATTATTTTTTCCAATTGCCTTACTTAATTCTTCAATACTTCCGTGTATAATAATTGGTATATTGCACTGTATTGCCAACTTATTAAATTTATCTTTTGTCCTTTCAGAAGCATCTTCTGCTATGATAAACAATTTTACTTTTCCTTTTTTAGCTTGTGTTTCTACACTATCTGCTCCAAATGATATTTTTCTTGCTCGTGCAGACAAGCCTATTAATCCCAATATTTTCTTATTTGTCAAGTATTACACCTCTTAATTTCTCATATATTTCATCTGATATTTTCATATCAAATACTCTTTCTAATCTTTTAGTCTTAATTAATTTTTCTAAACATTGAATATCATCACATATGTATGCTCCTCTGCCTGGCATTTTTCCAGTTCTATCAATATTTATTTCATTATCTTTGTTTTTAACAATTCTGATAAATTCTTTTTTAGCTTTTTTTTCATTACATCCCATACAGGTTCTTTCAGGTTGCTTTTTCATTATGCTACCTCCTTTATTGTATGTCCTAAAATATATATTTATTCTGTTTCTTCGCTTTCTTGTTCTTCTACATCTTCTGATTCTTCTTGAGCTTTTGATAATAATTCCCTAAATTGTGTTTCAGATTTTATATCTATTTTCCAATCTGTTAGTCTTGCTGCTAATCTTGCATTTTGGCCTGATTTTCCAATTGCTAATGATAATTGGTCATCTGGTACAATTACTTGTGCAAATTTATTTTCTGGTTTTATATCTACTGCAAGAATTTGTGCAGGTAATAAACTTGCCGCGATATATATAGATGGGTCTTCATTCCATTCTATTACATCTATTTTTTCTCCATTTAATTCATTTATAACATTTTGAATTCTTACACCTTTTTGCCCAACACAAGAACCAACTGGATCTATATTAGGGTCTGGTGAATATACAGCAACTTTGCTTCTATATCCTGGGTCTCTTGAAACACTTTTTATCTCAATTACACCTTCATAAATTTCTGGTATTTCAAATTCTAATAATTTTCTAACAAAATCAGGGTGACTTCTTGACACCATAACTTGAGGAGCTCCCTTTTGTCCTTTTTCTACTTTTACTATATATCCTTTTATTTTATCGTTTACTCTGTAAGTTTCAGTAGGTATTTGTTCTTTTTTAGGCATTACTCCTTCTAATTTTCCTAAATCCATTACAACAATATTTCCGTCAGCTTTTTGAATTAGTCCTGAAACTATTTCACCTTTTCTTTCTTCAAATTCATTATATACAATTTCTCTTTCTGCTTCTCTTAATTTTTGTATAATTACTTGTTTAGCAGTTTGGGCAGCAATTCTTCCAAAATCTCTTGGTACAATCTCAATATTAATTTCATCATCTACATTATAATCTGGATTTATTTTTTGAGCTTCTTTTAGTTCTATTTCTGTTTCAGAGTCTTCTACTTTTTCTACAACTTTTTTTATTGCATATAAATGTGTTGCACCTGTTTGTCTATCCATTTCTACTTTTACATTTTCTAATGAATCGAAATTTCTTTTGTATGCTGTTACTAACGCTGTTTCGATTGCTTCTAGTAGATATTCTTTATCCATTCCTTTTTCTTTTTCTAATTCTTCTAATGCTAATATTAATTCTTTGTTGTCAATTGCTGGTGCCTTTTCTTGACTTTTAGCTTGTTTTTTCATTTTTAAATCCTCCCTTTACCAATTATAAACTGTTTTTATTTGTGCTATATTTTTGCGTTCTATTGTTATTTCTTTTTCTTGCATTTCAACTGTTAATGTTTCTGGAGTGAAATTTTTTAATGTTCCTATATATTCTTTTTGACCATTTTCGTCTTTTCTGAATAATTTCACATTTATTTCTACTCCTATGTTTTGTTCTAAATGCTTGTCTTTTCTAAGTACTCTTTCTATTCCTGGTGATGATACTTCCAAAAAATATGATTCTTTAATACAGTTTGCTTCATCTAACAAATCATTTATTCCATCATTTACTTTTTCGCAATCATTAAGGTCTATTCCTTCTGGTTTATCTATAAAAATTCTTAAAAAGTAATTTTTCCCTTCTTTAGAGTATTCTACATCATATAGTTCATAGCCTAATTCTTTTACTTTTTCTTTTATGATTTTTTCTACATTATCCTCTATTTTTGACAAAATATCACACCCCTTATACCAATCAAGAGTGGGATTTGTTCCCACTCTTTCTGTTATTACTTAAGTTACATTTATTATTATACCCAATTTCTAGCACAATTGCAAGCATTTTAGCTATTTTTTCTAAATTTTACATTTTTGAATGATTTTTTGCTCCGTCCCCAAAATCATTTTTGCTTATGAATGATGTATCATAATTATTGTTTACAAAGTCTTTGTTATTTAGTATTTTCAAAATAAATTCTTTATTGGTTGTAACTCCTTCTATTACTAATTCTGAAAGACAGCTTTTTAGTTTTTCAATACTTTCATTTCTATTTTTGCCATGTACTATTATTTTTGCTATCATTGAGTCATATGTTGGTGGTATTTTATATCCTGTATATACAGCTGTATCTACTCTTACTCCATTTCCTCCTGGTAAATGTAAATCTGTTATAGTACCTGGACAAGGCATAAAATTTTTGTTAGGATCTTCGCTATTTATCCTAGCTTCCATACTATGTCCTGAGAAAGTAATATCTTTTTGTTTATATTCTAATTGTTCCTTGCTTGCTATTTTAAGTTGTTCTTTTATTATATCTATTCCTGTTACTTCTTCTGTAATAGGGTGTTCTACTTGTACTCTTGTATTCATTTCCATAAAATAGAAGTCTTTATTTTTATCCACCAAAAATTCTATCGTTCCAGCATTGCTATATCCTATTTCTTTTACAGCCTTTACTGCAACCTCTCCCATTTTTTTTCTTGTTTTTTCATCTATTGCAAGTGATGGTGTTTCTTCCAAAACTTTTTGATTTCGCCTTTGTATTGAACAATCTCTTTCGCCTAAGTGAACACAATTACCATGTTCATCTGCTAATATTTGTATTTCTACATGTCTTGGATTTTCTATAAATTTTTCTAAATATACACTATCATCATTAAAGGAAACTTTTGCTTCTTGTTTTACCAAATCATATTCTTTTTCTAGTTCTTCTGGGGTGAATGCTACACGTATTCCACGTCCACCTCCACCACTTGACGCTTTTAACATTACAGGATATTTAATTTTTTCTGCTATACTTATTGCTTGTTCTTTAGAATATATTAGTCCGTCTGAGCCTGGAACAACTGGAACTCCTGCTCTTTTCATTGTTTCTTTTGCTTTTGATTTATTTCCTAATAATTCTATTAATTTATAATTAGGTCCAATAAATTTAATTCCCATTTCTTCACAAATTTTTGCAAATTGTGAATTTTCAGATAAAAATCCATAACCCGGATGAATGCTATCTGCCCCTGTTAAGCACGCAGCCTCTAGTATAGCCTTCATATTTAAATAGCTTTTTTTTGATGGAGCTGCACCTATGCAAACTGCTTCATCAGCCAAACTTACGTGTAAAGCGGTTCTATCAGCTTCTGAGTATACAGCAACTGTTTTTATATTCATTTCTTTACAGGCTCTAATAATTCTAACAGCAATTTCTCCTCTGTTTGCTATCAATACTTTTTTTAACATTAAAATACTGCTCCTTTCTTACTTATACAACAGCAAAAGTTAACTCACCTTTAGCTACTACTTTATTATCTACCGTTGCAACTGCTTGACCAATTCCTATAGGTCCTTTTCTTTTTATTATTTTAACTTCCAATTTTAAGGCATCTCCAGGAACTACAGTCTTTTTAAATCTCATTTTATCAATTCCGCCAAATAGCGCATTTTTACCTTTATTTTCTTCCATTGAAAGTATTGCCACTGCACCAGTTTGAGCTAACGATTCTACTATTAACACTCCTGGCATTATTGGGTTACCTGGAAAATGACCTTTAAAATAATACTCATCTTTGTCAACATATTTGTATGCTATAGCACTATCTCCGGGGATGTATTCTTCCACTTTATCTATCATTAAAAAGGGTTCTCTTTGAGGGATTATTTTTTTTATTTCTTCTTTATTTAACATCTTTTTTACTCATACAATATAAATTATTGTACAAATTTCTCCTTTCATTGTTTATTATTTATAAATTTATTTTATTTTAAAAAGTGATGTGCCATATTCAACCATATCTTCATTTTTTACACATATTTCTACTATTTCTCCATCATATTCTGATTCTATTTCATTCATCAATTTCATAGCTTCTACTACGCATAACACTTGACCTTTATGTACCTTATCTCCAATTTTTACAAATGGTTCTTTTTCAGGTGATGGACTTGCATAAAAGGTTCCCACCATAGGACTTTTTACAATTTTATAATTTTCTTCCTTTGTTAATTCTTCTTTAACTGTTGTTAATGATTGTTCTTGATTTTCAACTTTTACAGGTACAGTCATTGGAGCTCCCGCTTCTATAACATTTGATTGAGGTGCTGTTATTATAACTTCTTTTTGAGTATTTTTCTTCATTTTTATTTTTATTCCATCAGGAAATTCTATATCTACAGAATCTAATTTAGAATTTCCCATATCGTCCATTAATTTTTTTATTTCACTATATTCCACTTTCATCTTCCTTTCTTTTAAAAGATTTATTTGATTACATTTTAAGTTTTATCTTTCTTCCCATTTTTTTAGTAAAATACTGCTGTTATGCCCACCAAATCCTAATGAATTTGACATTGCATATTTTACATCTACTTTTCTTCCTTTGTTTGGAACTATATCTAAGTCGCATTCTTCATCAGGAACTTTATAATTTATTGTTGCTGGAACATATCCTTCTTTTAATGCTTTACAACAAACAATTGCTTCAACTCCACCTGCTGCTCCTAATAAATGTCCTGTATTTCCTTTAGTTGAACTCACCATTACTTTTCTTGCTGCTTCTTCTCCTAATGCTGTTTTTATGGCTTGAGTTTCGCAAGAATCATTTAAATGTGTTGATGTGCCATGTGCATTTATATATGTTATTTTTTCTGGTTCTATATTAGCTTCTTTTATTGCATATTTCATAGCTCTTGCTCCACCTTCACCTTCTGGTGCTGGTGATGTAATATGATATGCATCTGAACTTGCACCATATCCAACAATTTCAGCATATATCTTAGCTCCTCTTGATTTAGCATGTTCAAGTTCTTCAAGAAGTACAATTCCTGCTCCTTCTCCCATTACAAATCCATTTCTTTCTTTGTCAAAAGGTATACTTGCTCTTGTTTTATCTTCTGATTTGCTTAATGCTTTTATATTACTAAACCCTGCAATACTAAGTGGAGTAATTGATGCTTCAGTTCCTCCTGCTAGCATTACATCCTGATAACCATACTTTATTGTTCTAAAAGCATCTCCTATGCAATGTGTACCAGTTGCACAAGCTGTTACTATTGCTATAGATTCTCCTTTAGCTCCAATATCAATTGCAACATTTCCGGCAGCCATATTTGAAATTGCCATTGGTATGTACATTGGAGAAACTCTATCTGGACCTTTTTCTACGCATTTTCTGTTTTCTATTTCTATTGTTTCGATTCCTCCAATTCCAGATCCTATTGCAATTCCAACTCTTGTCATATCTTGTTCATCTTTATTTAATCCGCTGTCTTTCCAAGCCTCTCTTGAAGCAATAATTGCATATTGAGAAAATTTATCTAATCTTCTAGCTTCTCTTCTTTCAAAATAATCTTCTGCATTATATTCTTTTAATTCTGCTGCTAATTTCACTTTAAAATTTGTAGTATCAAATGCTGTAATTTTATCAATACCATATTTTCCCTCTTGTATTCCTTTCCAAAAATCATTTGTATTGTTTCCAATTGGTGTTATTGCTCCTAAACCTGTTATTACAACTCTTCTTTCCATTTTTTATATCTCCTTACATACATATTTATTTTTTAATTTTCGTTTCTTACATAACCATTCCACCATCAACATTTATAACTTGCCCTGTAATATATGAGCTTTCTGCTGTTCCTAAAAAATATACTAATTTAGCAACTTCTTCTGCTGTTCCCATTCTTTTTAACGGTATTTGTGAATTTATGTTTTCTTTTACATTATCTGATAATACATCTGTCATATCTGTTTTTATAAATCCTGGTGCAACTGCATTTGCTCTAATGTTTCTACTTGCAAGTTCTTTAGCTATACTTTTAGTAAAACCAATTACGCCTGCTTTTGATGCAGAATAGTTACACTGTCCAGCATTTCCTGCAACTCCAACAACTGATGCTAAATTAACTATACTTCCACATCTTTTTTTCATCATATATTTTGTTGCAAACTTTGTTATTAAAAATGTTCCTTTTAAATTAATGTCTAAAACTTTTTCAAAATCTTCTTCACTCATTCTCATTAGTAAATTATCTTTAGTTATACCTGCATTATTTACTAAAACATCTATTTTTCCAAATTTTTCTATTGTTTGATTTACTAAACCTTCTGCTTCTTCTTTATTTGATACATCAGCTTTTACTAATAATGCTTTAACACCTAAATCCTCAAATTCTTTTGTTAGTGTTTTTATATCCGTCTTTGCTGATACATAATTAATTACCACATTATATCCATTTTCTGCAAATTTTTTTGCTATTGCTTTTCCAATTCCTCTTGCTGCTCCAGTTATTAATGCCACTTTATTTTCTTCCATTAAATTTCCTCCTTTAAATAATTTTCTAAGGTTTCTATATTATTTATGTTATATGTTTTTGCTTCTTTTATATCCTTTTTAATAAATCCGGTTAATGCTTTTCCTGGGCCTATTTCTATATATTCATCTATATTCTCATTTTTCATTAATTCTATTGTTTTATCAAACCTAACTGGATTTACAATATGTTCTGCTAAAATTTGTTTTAAATTTTCATTTTCCAAATAATAATTTCCATCAATATTTTTTATTACTTTTACCTTTCCTTTATTAAAAGTTATTTTGTCTAATTCTTTTGAATACTCCTCTTTAGCTTTTTCTAATTTTTTCGTATGGAATGGGCCACTAGTTTTTAGCGGTATTACTCTTTTAGCTCCTAGTTCCTTTAATTTTATTGTTGCTTCATTTATTGCACATTCTTCTCCGGATATTACTGTTTGAATCTTACAATTATAATTTGCTGGTGTGATAAACTTTCCTGTTTTTTCTATTTGTTTACACACTTCTTCTATTTTACTAGAGTTTAATCCAATTACAGCAGCCATTTCAAACTTCTTATTTGGCAATAAATGTTGCATATAATATCCTCTCTTTTTTATTAGCTTTATTCCATCCTCAAATGAAATAACTCCTGAATATATTAATGCTGTATATTCTCCTAAACTTAGCCCTGTAGCTATTTGTGCTTCTATATTATGCAATCTTAAAACCTCCAAGATTGCTAAACTAGTTGTTAATATTGCAATTTGTGTATTTTCTGTTTTCATCAATTCTTCTTCTGGTCCTTCAAAACATATTTTTTTTATATCCATTCCAGATATTTCTGATGCCTTATCATATATCTTTCTTGCTTCTTCATATTTTTCATAAAAATCTTTTCCCATTCCAACTGATTGTGCTCCTTGTCCTGGAAATAAAAATGCTCTTTTCATCTTATCTAATTCCTTTTCTTTAATATTTTTATTTAAAATTCCATCAAAATACTTCCTGTATTTAGTCCTCCACCATATCCTAATAAGATAATTTTATCATCTTCTTGTAATAAGTCATTTTCCATCATTTCTGCTATAGCTATTGGGATACTTGCGCAAAATGTGTTTCCTATTTTTTGGATATTTATATACATTTTATCTTGTGAAATTTTTAATTTTTTAGCTATTGAATTTAGTATTTTTAAATTTGATTGATGTGGAATTATATATTTTATATTTTCCATACTTTCGTTTGCTATTTCTAGCAATCTATTTATATTGTCTACTGGTTCTGTTACTGCATATTTATAAACTTCTTTGCCCTTCATTTTGATATTTTTCCCTATCTTATATGACAATATATCTTTTAAATCTTCTTTTGCTTCTATATTAGCTTTATACATTTTGGCTTTCATTGTTTTTTGTAGTAAAACAGCTCCTGCCCCATCTGCTAAAACAGCCATTGTTCCTAAATCATTTGTGTCTATCGTTTTTGATAATTTATCCACTCCAACCACTAATGCTTTATTTATTCTTCCTGTTTCTATATATATTTTTGCTATGTCAATTGCATTTATAAAGCCTCCACATCCAGCCAAAATATCTAAACACATACATTTGGTTATTTTAAAATGTTTTTGTATTTGATTAGATATTCCTGGCATTGCATTATTGCTGGATGTTGTTGCTACAATTATCATTTCAACATCTTGTAATTTGTTTATATCTATCTTTTCTACTGCTTTTACTGCCATTTCTTCTATGCTTTCATTAATTGCATAATATCTTTTTTCTATACCTGTTCTGCTTTTTATAAAATCTTTTTTGAATTTAAACCTGTTTTCTATTTCACTATTTAAAATTTCACTTTTAGGTATATATGCTTTTCCGTCTACAATTTGTATATAATTCATATCTTCCTCTCTTTTCCTCTATATTTATATACTATTTTTTTATTTTTTTCTATTAGTCTGATTGGTCAATAAAAAAAATAGATTAAGTTTTTAACAAGACTACTTTAAAAGTAGCTTCGTTTTTAGCTTAATCTATTTTTATTATTCTTGGTTATTATTTATTTCTTAATTTTGCTCATCACTTTGTTGTTCTTCACTCGGTTGTTCTGCATCTTGTTGCTGTCCTTGTTGTCCTTGTTGTCCTTCTTGTGCTTGCTGCTCCTGATTATTATTTTCTTTATTAGTGTTATCAGAATTACTATTATCGCTTGTGTTATTAGTATTATTTGAATTATTATTTGTATTTAAATTTACTGTTGTATTTTCATTTTTACTTACACCTATTTTTTTCAAATATTCTTCTGCATCCATTGTTCCATTATTAGCTGTTATATAATAATGTTTTTGTCCACCACTTATTGTCATATATATATCATCTGCAACTGGTGCTGCAAAAAGTTCTTGTCCTAATGAACTTAATAATGTATATTTTTTATTTTTACAAGCAACTAATACATTATAATCAGGTATTACTAATAAACTTAAAGCATCTTTATTGCTTGTTGTTACATATCCAAAACTATCATATGTATAATCAACTACTTGTTTTCCATTTTTGTCATATAATCCCCACATTTTATCTTTTCTTGCAGGAATTAAGTTTCCAGCTAATATATATTTATTTTTTATATTATTTTGGTCAAATGATGATATATCCATTCCTATTTCATCATTTTCTATATATATTTTGGTATTTCCTGTTAAATCAAGTACACCATATTTTTTATCTTTTTGTGCTACATACAATCCAGCATCACTGCTCATTAATTCGATTGAATCATATAAAGGTTGTACTTTTGTTTTTCCTGTTTTATCTAATATTCCAACTTTTTTATTGCTTGTAATTTTAAAGTCTCCTATTTCTGGCAAATATGTAATATCATCATATTTAGCTTCTAATATTGGTTTTCCATCTAAATCAATTACAGCATATACTGGGTTATTATCTCCTTTTGCTACAACTAGCATATCTTGTAAAATTGCCTTTTGATTTGCAAATACTGTGCTTATTTCTTTGTATCCATTATCTAAAGCGACAGATGAATATGCTTGTACTAAATATGGTAAAGTATAGATGTTAACTCTATTTTTGTCTTGATTGTACACAAAGCTTACATTAAATGCTTTTTCTATTGCTTCTGAGCTTGCATATAAAACTCCATTTTTAGCTATAATAGGCTTTTTAATGTTGTCAATTTCATAATTAGTGTTTGTTACTGTTAAATCTAATTTTTCAATTTGAGTTGAACCTAATACAAAATTAGCAACCTCATTATCATTTTGAACATAGCATTTACTTTTTTCTTGAGATTTTTCCTCATAATTTCCATCATAACTGTCATAGTTTAAATAACTTGCTATTTCTTTAATTGGTGCATATATTGTACCATCATCGTCAAATACTAGCATATTTTTTACTTTTTCGTTAACTTGTCCATCTACAACGGCTCTTAATGCTGTACTTTCAATATAAAATAGATATATTGCGATGCTTATTATTATTAATATTAATAAAATTATAGCAATTAATATAATTCTAGTTGTATGTTTTTTCTTGTTTTGTTCTTTGTCTCGAACGCTTTCTTCAATTAAATTCATTTGTTCCCCTCCTACTTTGTGTATCCATATTTTTTATAAAACTCATCTCTAAAGTTTCCTAAATTATCATTCTCTATTTCTATTCTAACCTTTTCCATTAAATTAGTCAAGAATCTTAAGTTATGTATTGATAATAATCTAACACCTAGTATTTCATTTGCTTTTATTAAATGTCTTATATATCCTCTGGTATAGTTTTTGCAAGTATAACAGTCACATTCTGGGTCTAATGGTGTCCAGTCTCTTTCATATGTTGCATTTCTTACAACTACTTTTCCATGTGATGTTAATGCAGTTCCATTTCTTGCAATTCTTGTTGGTAATACACAATCACACATATCAATTCCAGCAATTGCAGCTTCGATTAAATAATCAGGCGTTCCAACTCCCATTAAATATCTTGGCTTGTCTTTAGGCATAAGTGGTGTTGTATAACGCAAAATATCTAAAAAGATATCTTTAGGTTCTCCTACACTTATTCCTCCAATGGCATATCCTGGTAAATCCAAGTCAATTAAATCTTTAGCACTTTGCTCTCTTAAATCTTTATAAAAACCACCTTGAATAATACCGAATAATGATTGCTTATCAACTGTTTTATGAGCTTCTTTACATCTTTTAGCCCATCTAGTTGTTCTCTCCATAGAATTTTTAGTATATTCATATGTTGACGGATATGGGCAACATTCATCAAAAGCCATTATTATATCTGCACCTAAATCTTCTTCTGTTTCCATTACAGATTCTGGAGAAAAGAAATGTTTACTTCCATCTAAATGTGATTTAAATTCAACACCTTCTTCTGATATTGTTCTTAAATCACCTAAACTAAATACTTGAAATCCTCCACTATCAGTTAATATCGGTCTATCCCATCTCATAAAATTGTGAAGTCCACCTGCTTCTTTTACAATTTTACTTCCTGGGCGTAAATATAAATGATATGTATTTGATAATATAATTTGAGCTTTTACTTCTTCTTTTAATTCCTCTGGCGTCATTGATTTCACTGTGGCTTGTGTTCCAACTGGCATAAATATTGGAGTTTGTATATCTCCATGTGGTGTATGTATTACTCCTCTTCTTGCTCCTGTTTGTTTACATTCATGTAATAATTCATATGTTACTGCTGGTTTCATATTTCCTCCTAATGATTTTGGGGTCGGAGCAAAAAATCATTTTTGCCCATTGCCCAAAATTCAATTTTCTATTTTTATATTTACTATTCACTACTATTCTAAAAATGATTTTTTGCTCCGACCCCAAAATCATTTTATTAGCATTGCATCTCCAAAACTAAAAAATCTATATTTTTGTTTTACCGCTTCTTTATATGCTTTCATTATATAATCTTTTCCTGCTAGTGCAGAAACTAACATTACTAATGTTGATTGTGGTAAATGGAAGTTTGTTATTAATGCATCTAAGCATCTGAATTTATATCCTGGATATATAAATATTTGTGTATCTCCTTCAGTTGGTTTTACATATCCATTATCATCAGCAATTGTTTCCAATACTCTACAAGATGTTGTTCCTACTGCAATTACTCTATGTCCTGATTTTTTTGCTTTATTTATTTTTTCACAATCTTCTTCTTTTATATAAAAATGTTCTGAATGCATTTGATGTGCTTCAACTGTGTCCTCTTTTACTGGTCTAAATGTACCAATTCCAACATGTAATGTTACATTTGCTATATCTATTCCTTTTTCTTCTATTTTCTTTAAAAGTTCTGGAGTAAAGTGTAGTCCTGCTGTTGGTGCTGCTGCTGAACCTTCATATTTTGCATATACTGTTTGGTATCTATCGTTTTCTTTCAAACTTTCATGTATATATGGTGGTAATGGCATTAATCCAATTTTGTCTAATATTTCATTGAAGATTCCTTCATAATGAAATTCAACTTTTCTAGTTCCTCCTGGCATTGTATCTAAAACTTCTGCTTTTAATAATCCATCTCCAAATATTACTTTTGCTCCTATATGTAATTTGTTTCCAGGTCTTACTATACATTCCCATATATCTTTTTCCATATTATTTAATAATAGAAATTCAACTTTTGCTCCTGTTTCTTTTTTACCATATAATCTTGCTGGTATTACTTTTGTATTATTTCTAACCAATACATCTCCTGGTTCTAAATAGTCAATTATATCTTTAAAATGTTTATGTTCAATTGTTTGTTCTTTTCTATCTAATACCATTAATCGTGATTCGTCTCTTTTTTCTATCGGTGTTTGTGCTATTAGTTCTTCTGGTAATTCATAATCAAAATCTGTAACTTTCATTTTAGTTATATGCCTTCTTTCCTTTTATTTAGTTCATTTCTTATTTGTTTTCTTGAAATTTACTAAAAATTTTCTTTATTACTTCTTGTGTTTCTTCTATAAAATTTTGTGGTTGTTTAAATGCTGTAGTTATTGCATACGAATTTTGAAAATCACTACTTTTGGCAGATTTTAAGGTATATATTTCTTCTGGTAGTCCAATTTTCCCACTAGTTGTTTCAATATTCTTATTCATATAATCTTTGTACCATTTTTCCTGTCCATATAATTTTTCATTTTTGTATCCATATTTTTCATAATCATGTAATTCTGGTCTTTCATATCCATATTCTTTTGCATTTCTTTCTAATGTGTGTAAGAATTCATGTAGAAATACTTCTTCTGGAAATTGATTTACACCTGTTTTATATTTATATATATAGCTTTTTTCATCATTCGGTAATCTGATATTTGAAAATCCAATTCCATAATAGTCCATTCCTCCGAAGTCCAATCCAATCATTTATTTCTATATCATCTTCATGTTTTTCGTCTCCGTAATTTCATAACTACAAATATATGGTCATAATCTCCATTAGCAATTACATTTTTTATTTGAGTCTCAACATTTTCAGGTGCTACATAATATCCGAATTCATTATCATATGATAATTGTGTAAGAGGTTCTGTAATTTTATATACATCACATTTAGCTTTCATTTTCCCTTTAGACATAGTGCCACATACATTTGAAAATCTGCTTATTGTTGTTTCTATATCTTTAATATCTGCATCTGTTACTTTTAGATTTATATTTTTTCCATTTAAGTTAACATCTGTTGATTCTAATATAAAACATGCAAAATTCCAATTATTATCATTTTCTGCAATTCCTTCTTCTAATGTAAAATCTGAAAACCATGCAGTACCTTTTGCTTGACCTGCATTTCCTCCAAGTCTAAAGCCCAAATTAACAGAATCTCTGTTTTCACTATTAAAAATAAGCTCTATTTGTTGCCAGTCTGAGGTTCCTTGAATTGCAACTGACCTTTCAGTTGTCCCTTCTATTGATATTTGTGCACCTATGCTTGACTGAACTTCTTCTGGTACTACATCTTTTGTTTTTACTTTACAAGTAACTTTATATGGCTGATTTTTTTCTACTTTAATTGTTTCATAAAACATTGCGTCATTATAATCATCTGATTTTATTCTGTAACTGCTGTTTTTACTATATTTAACTTTATCATCTCTTTTAAATTCTGATGTATATAAATTTCCTTCACTTTTTATAAAATCATTAAAATTGTTACTTTGATAATATTTATATGTAAAATATAATAGCATACATAGTAAAAATAATGTTATTCCATATATAATTTTAGAACCTATGGATTTATTGTTCATAATTCTAAATTCTCCAATCTTTTGTTTATTAAGGTTCAAAAAGCTATGGAATTATTGTCCACAGCTTTTGATGTACTTAAAAACATTATAAATCTTTCATTGAAAGGTTAATTCTTCCTTGGTCATCTATTTCAACTACTTTTACAGTAACTTTGTCTCCAACATGAAGAACATCTTCAACATTTTTAATTCTTTCTTTTGATATTTTAGATATATGTAGTAATCCTTCTTTTCCTCCACGGCCTAAGTCTACAAAAGCTCCAAAATTCATTATTCTAACAACTTCTCCATAATAAATTTCTCCAACTTCTACATCTTTAGCTATACCTTCAACCATTTCTAATGCTTGTTCTGCTTTATCATTATCTGTTGAGTAAATAAATACTTGTCCATCTTCTTCTATATCAATTTTTACACCTGTTTCTTCAATAATTTTATTTATCATTTTTCCACCAGGTCCTATTACATCTTTTATTTTGTCAACATTTATTTTTGTTGTTACAATTCTTGGTGCATATTTAGAAACTTCTTTTCTTGGTTCGGCTAATACTGGAGCCATTATATCATCTAAAATATATTTTCTAGCTTTAGCTGTTTTTTCAAATGCTTCTTGAATTATTTCATATGTTAATCCATCACATTTAATATCAACTTGAATAGCTGTAATTCCTTTTTCAGTTCCACCTACTTTAAAGTCCATATCTCCAAAGAAATCTTCTAATCCTTGGATATCTACTAGCATTACATAATCTTTATCATCTTCTGGATTTGTTATTAATCCTGTTGAAATACCAGCAACTGGTCTTTTGATTGGAACTCCTGCATCCATTAAACTTAATGTACTACCACAAATACTTGCTTGTGATGTTGAACCATTTGAAGATAAAACTTCTGATACAACTCTTATTGCATATGGAAATTCTTCCTTTGATGGTAATACTGGAACTAATGCTTTTTCTGCTAATGCTCCATGTCCAATTTCTCTTCTTCCTGGTCCTCTTGATGGTCTTGCTTCACCTACTGAGTAACTTGGGAAATTATATTGATGCATATATCTTTTAGCTTCTTCTGTTGTATCAATTCCATCTAATGTTTGTTCTTCACTCATCATTCCAAGTGTAGTTATTGATAATACTTGAGTTTGTCCTCTTGTAAATAATGCACTACCATGTGTACGAGGTAATAAGCCTACTTCGCAAGAAAGTGGTCTAATTTCATCTAATGCTCTACCATCAACTCTTTTATGTTCATTAAATATCATTTCTCTTACACATTTTTTCTCTAATTTGTAGATAGCTTCTCCGATATCTGATTTGTGTTCTTCAAATGCTTCTTCCCCAAATTTTTCTGTATATGTTTCTTGAATTTTAGCTGTTAATTCGTCAACATTATTGTCTCTTGTTTCTTTGTCTTTTTCTTGAACTTTTTCTTTCATTTCATCTTTAAAGTTTTCTTCAATATATTCATATACATCGTGATCTACTTCAAATGATTTATATTCAAATTTTGGTTTTCCAATTTCTTTTTGAATTCCAGAAATAAATTCACATATCTTTTTAATTTCAGTATGTGCAGCTTTTATAGCATCTAACATTACTTCATTTGATACTTCATTTGCACCAGCTTCAATCATTGTTATTTTTTCTTCTGTCGCTGCAACTGTTAATGTTAAGTCACTTTTTTCTCTTTGTTCAACTGTTGGGTTTATAACAATTTGTCCATCAACTAATCCAACATTTACTGCTGCTGTTGGTCCATTAAATGGTATATCTGATATTGCTAAAGCTGCTGCTGCACCTATCATAGCTGCTACTTCTGGTGAGTTATCTTGTTCAACACAAAGAACTGTACCTACAACAACTACATCATTTCTAAAGTCTTTTGGAAATAATGGACGTAATGGTCTATCAATTGCTCTTGATGTTAAAATTGCTTTGTCTGTTGGTTTTCCTTCTCTTTTTAGAAATCCACCTGGTATTTTTCCTACAGCATATAATTTTTCTTCAAAATCTACTGATAATGGGAAAAAGTCTATTCCTTCTCTTGGTTCTTTAGATGCTGTTACATTTACTAATACACAAGTATCTCCATAACGTACTAATACACTTCCATTGGCAAGTCCTGCCATTTTTCCGGTTTCTATTACTAATTTTCTTCCGGCTAATTCTGTTTCATATGTTTTAAACATTTAACTACTTCCTTTCTTTTTTGTGCCATATAAATTAGATTGTAACCTCTATATTATGCTATATAGGTTTTATAGCACAGTATACAAGCTACTTACCTAAATTCATTGGCACATCACTATAATTTTACACCTTTTAAATTATTTTTGTACAAAGTTTTAAGAATTAAAACTTCTTATTTGGTTAGACTGAACAATAAAGTTTTTTCTTGAGAAAAGCCCGTGCTAAAAATAAGCATAGGCTTTCACAATTTTACTATTTTCTTAGTCCTAATTTTTCAACGATTGCTCTATATCTATTAACATCTTTTTTTACCAAGTAGTTTAATAGATTTCTTCTTTTTCCAACCATTTTTAATAAACCACGTCTTGAATGGTTATCTTTTTTGTGAACTTTTAAGTGTTCTGTTAGTTCATTAATTCTTTCTGTTAAAAGAGCGATTTGAACTTCTGGAGAACCAGTATCTTTTTCATCTCTTTTATAAGTATTAATAATTTCTTGTTTCTTTTCGCTTGTTATCATATTGTTACACCTCCTAAAATTTATTTTATTCCTTTAACTGGGCTTACAGTCAAGGTGTTCAACTATTAAGCTAAGTAAAAGGTATCGTTCTTACGACATTTATTATTTTACTATATTTTTACGCAAATTGCAAGATTTTTTCTAAAACTTCTTTTGCCTTTTTTATTTCTCCATTTGACATATTTATCACCTTCGGATTTTTTATAAATTCTACCCATAGGTCTAATGCCTCTCCTCTCTTGTATTTCTCAACCTTAGGCAATTCTATTATATAAATTTCTATAGCGTCTGTCAAGATTACATTTCCATAATCTTCCTCTCTAATGTTCCACTTTGTAATATATTTTTCTATTTCTTTTAGGCCTGAAATTTCATAATCTGTTATTAATATAGCTATACATTTTTGTAGCTCAGAATAATCTTTTCCTTCTGTTATTGATTGCACATACATCTTACTAGTATAGAATAAAATTCGCTTTTCTACATTTTTCTTGTCTACTACTTGCATTTCTATATCACAATTTATTCTATTATCTATTTTAGCTTTTACATCTAGAATTCCTACTTTATCATCCCACATATCTTTAGGTATTGTTGTGCTGTTTTCTAAAATAACTTCTGTAATATTTTGATTTAAAACTGCACTAATAAAGCTTTTCGTTATGGTTTCATTTCCTTGGTATCCAAATATCCTTTTAAAAACATAGTCTATTTTTGGATTTAATAATTCTTTCTTTTCTTGTTTTTCTATTTTGTATCACTTCTCCTTTTTTAATTTTTTCTTATTAGTGAATTTGTGGCAGAACCGCCTTGATTTTTTAGATTTTAACGAGTTTGAAAAAAGTATGTGCCTATAATACCATATCAAAATTTATTTTTCAATAGGTTACAATAATTATTTTACATAATTATTAGTAATTTTACATTCTATTTTAGTTTTCAAAACTTGATTTAACTTTTACAATTTACCTAATTTTGACTGATATACTATAATTCTTGCCTTTAATAAATAAAAATTTTTATTTATATATTGAATAATTCAATTTACTAATTTATAATACAGTTGTAATTGTAAGTTTTTTCCATTTACCATATTTACTTCCATATATTAAATTGTTTTTAAAGGAGATTCAAATGAAAAGAAAAGGAAATTTGTACCCAGCAATATATGATTTTAATAATATTGTGAGTGCTTATAAAGAAGTTTGTAGAAATACAAAAAATAAAAGAAAAGTATATACATTTAAACAATATGAATGTGTCTATGTTTCTAGAATTCACAATATTTTAGAAAATAAAGCTTATGTTCCTGGTCCATGTAATGTTTTTACAATATATGAACCAAAAAAGCGACGTATTGTTAGTCAAAATATGCTTGATAAAGTAATTAACCACCTAGTAAGTAGATATATTTTATATCCAGCATTATTGCCTCATTTACTAGATGTAAATGTTGCTAGTAGGCCCGGGCTTGGAACAAGTGAAGGAATTCGTTTATCTAATGAATTTCATAGAAAGTGTAAAAATAAATATGATTCTTATTATATTTTAAAATGTGACATAAGTGGATTTTTTGCAAGTATTGACCATAATATTTTAAAATCAAAACTAAAAAGGCAAATAAAAGACAAAGATGCTTTAAAAATTGTTTTTGATATAATTGATGCCGAAAACAAAGGGTTAAGTATTGGAGCTATGACTAGCCAAGTTCTTGCCATTTTTTATTTAAGCGACTTAGACCATTTTATTAAAGAACAATTAAAAATAAAATATTATGTTAGATATCAGGACGATTTTTTACTTTTCCACCCTTCTAAGCAATATTTAAAATACTGTTTAAATGAAATCAGGAATTTTTTATATAAAGAAAAACTGTATTTGAATAAAAAAACTAGATTATATAAAAATACAAATAATTTTATTTTTCTTGGTAGAAAAAAAGATGGAAATTATGCTAGATATAGAAATGTTAAAAGAAAATTACGAAAAAAATTATATTTATATAAAAGAGATAAAATGAATTTAGTTGGTATGGCTAATAGTATAATTTGCTATGAAAATTTGTGTAAAAAAAGGTAGTAGAATAATTCTACTACCTAAAAATAGTTTATAAAACATACTAACTTTCGCATTTTTTCAAACCTACTAATAAATATGTTTATCTATTTTTTCTTTATAGCTACATTATATAACTGTAACTAAAGGACACAGTTTGTTTCTATATTATCTCTTATGCAATTCATAATTGCATAACCACAGTGTATAGAAGCTAGGACGCGGACGCCGAACGCATTGTTGTTGTTGTTGTTCACATTCCTGTTGTTAGGGTTCACATTGTACACGTTGTTGCTGTTGTTGGCGGACGCAAGCCATACAACTATGCCCTTTTTTCTTGATTTATGCTATTTTTCCATCCTATTACATATTTTATTATGTCGTCTATTTTTTCACCTAATTTTACATATTTTTTACTATTAATTAGCATTTTATCATAACTTAAATTTAGCAAGAAATCTATTATTTTTATTTTGGCTATTATCTGGCTTAATAACTTATTTTTTTCTTCTATTCCTTTAGTTTCATTTGCCAAATATGCTAATTCTAAAATATCATATGTATTAGTTCGTATTCTATTTTTTATTTCTATTTCTTTTTTAGGAAAATTAACTAATTCTGTATCTATTTTTATTATAAGTTTTCTAATAAAATCAATTACTTTGAACTTTTCGTCTTTCATTTATTAGCCTCTCTATATCATTTAATAATTTTTTGGTGTCTTTATTGTTTATATTTTCTGATAAATATTGATTTATATTACTTATCCTAATCCTTGTGCTTATCACTGGTCTTGCTTTTTCAAAAGATTTTTCATAATTATTTAAATTTTTGAAGTCACAAGTTTCATTGACATCATAATTATTTCTTCTATCTACTATTAAATAGTTTATTTTGTTTTCTTCTAATTTCGATTTAATTCTATTTATACTATTTATTGGAAAACCACATGTTGGTATTCCTTCTACTATTTTTATTTTATATTCAAAAAAATATGAAATGATATATGAGTCTTTCCCATATACGTGAAAAAAATTTCCTATTTTTACAAATATTATATCTGTTGGATGAATTTTTTTCATCGCTGTTATCATAGTTATTATTGCCATAACTCTTCTCCATATTTCAAGCGGACGCGTGGCCCGCTCGATTTAATATTTTAGTTTATATTCCATACATTATATGTGTAATCAGCACCTCTACTTGTTACTGTTTTTGTTCCTACTGGTTCACTTGTTGAGATTCCAGATGGTAGAGAAACTAGGACGCGGACGCCGAACGCATTGTTGTTGTTGTTGTTCACATTCCTGTTGTT